>ERZ857745.5012-NODE-5012-length-11091-cov-19.913193_pt1 | contig 11091 bp, 9 predicted proteins | sample MGYA00519699_ERZ857745 | MGnify/ENA primary metagenome ERZ857745 (study PRJEB31778, sample SAMEA3449357) | human gut metagenome | biome: human gut; feature: human-associated habitat; material: faeces | place: United Kingdom | collected 2010/2012 ...
AGAAGTAGGGCAGGGGGTACTGGATGAGATATTTTTTGAACAGCAAAGGTGGTATTGTTAAATACTATGATTCGGATCTTGCCCTCGTACAGACTGTTTCCAAACGGGACCTTTTACATGGGCTTGGTGTAGTTAAGGAAGACTATGAAACCTGCAAGTTAATGGAAGGTTACTATGCTATTCGGTATTTAGGGGGAAGACCTACACGTTTCTGGGGTGACACCCGGCTTACAGCATCGCTGATCGAAAAAACCTGTGGTATTTCGATTAACCGCATCCGGTTTGCTTCTGTGGCATCCCGGATACAGGAAGGGGCGGCATTGGATGACATTGTTTCTCTTTACGTGGAAATCCCGGCGATTTTGGAGGAAATCAAGGAAAAGACTGTCAAGAAACTGCCGGCTCCATATGTCTGCCACATCCGCCCAATACGGATTGAACGCGCTACTGAAAATAAGGATACAAATACCTTTGATTTTATCCGTCTTGAGTATGTCCTGTATACGGGCGTTAAGAAGGAAGATGTGCTTAAGGATGTGCGGGAACATACACGAAAGTATGTTGACTGCGCGACAGAGTACATTGCATCCCAGAAGAAATTCCAGAAATTCGGTGTGCCGGTCAATGTACTCCGGCTGGCGAAAGCAACATTAACACGCGACATGACGCTTGAATTCCTTTTTGAACTCAAGAAGTCATCCATGTAATATCTTAACAAAAAACACAAAAAGGGTTCGCAGAAATGTGGGCTCTTTTTTTTGTCTCATATTTTCTTATGGAAACAATTTTTCAGAACCGAAAGGAGAAACAATATGAGGAATGAAAAGAATCCGGATGCCTCGCGTATGGTATTCCCGGGCATGCTTGATGGTGTCGGGATTAATCCGATAGTGGCAAAACGGTTTGGCATTCAAAATGAGTCCCAGCTTCTGGATATGGCAAGTACCGGACGGGAATTGCTCCGGGAGTACAACGATGCATTACTATGTGCAGGAATCGCGATGTCTCGCGCAGAGATCAAGACGAAAAACCGGATTGATCTGCGCGGCCTGTGTACCTACGAAAAGTACAAAGGGAAAGCAGATGAGAAGAACCGTATCCCGGATATTGACGGGAAACGCCTTATGAGCGAATTCCTGTATAGCAATGACTGGTACTGCTATATCCCGTGTTTTTCAGAGGGTGTCCTGCAGCTTAATACGGACCGGTACGTGTATTGGAAAGTTGCAAAGGTCGATACAACAGAAAATGCAATGGATGTATTCATCTGCGATTACAACCGGATCGGCGGTGTCTGGCAGATGGGAGTAAGTACAGATGTGCATTACCGGTTCTGGGATGCCGACAAGGTCCGGGAGAGGTATACCGTAGATACCGTCCGCTACGTTACCGTTTCAGGCGGTGTCAACGTGCAGCTGGATAACTGCCGGGAATATTCTAAAATATACCGTCTTTTGCCTATGGACAGTTTTTCGTGGTCAGAGAAAGAAAGAGAGATTTGGAACAAATTCATCGCGAATGCCGAGGCAGACGAAAAGCAGAATCTTTCCTTAAAGGGAAGCAACAGCTGCTATGAGCTTTCGAAGATCTTTACCCACTTTGTCATGCTTTCGAATCAGGAGTTGTGGCTTAATAAGCCAAAAGCTGTCCGGAGCGGACGCAGTACTTCTGAAACGGTAAGAAAAACGAAGGTAGGCGAAAGAAAGGATGTGAAGTCTCACACGACCGAGGTCGCGTGCTTCCATACCTGTTTTTCTGGGGTACGGACTCGCTGACTGAAGATACAGTGATAACACCGTAACTGCACGCTGTTTAAGCGCGCAGCACTGCATTAAGACTAATGAGATCAGACAGTGTGCAGGTACTTCTCTTCGAACACCCTGGAACTTTTGCCAGGATGCCCTGCTGTTCCGTCACCGGAACAGTCTTTAACAATTCTCTTATAAAATACCGTGCCCCAATGTTATATGATGCATTGAGGTCGCAGTTATAAATCTTCCCATTCTGGAACTCACAGATACTATAGTTTCCGGCTGTCTTTTCAGACTCCTTGCCGCGCAGGACGCGTCCGCTGCCATCAAAGGCAAGCCTGGAGGTTCCCCACGCACAGATACGGCTGATGCGGATGCCGAGGCGGTGTACCTTATCTGCCGTTCATGGACTGGACAGCATTTGCACGCCATAAGGCAAGACGCTGTTTCTTTGAACCATGTTTCCTGCCATCCAGATCCAGATGTTCGAATACAACGGTATCTGCGTTATACAGCACGGCAGTATCTGCAATAAACTGTGCTGTCTTTACAGCGATATCCTTATTGACACCGTCTGCATACGCCCAAAGATTTGGAACACGTCTGGAACCATGGTGCTGTGCACGCTTGATATGATCGATCTTATGCTGCAGAGAGTCGTATTCTGCCGGAAGTTTTAAAAACCTTCTTCCAACGACCGTGCCATCTGCACGCATAACAGAGCATGTGCATGCACTGTTGATACCAAGATCGACAGCCACGATTACCTGCTCGTGGATATCTGTCTTATTTAAGTCGACAGACTCTTCATATGCAAAATCGAGGGACCACTGTTTCCCGCGTTTCATAAGGACCGGTGCGCATTCCTTGCGGTACTGGCAGTGATGCTGTTCGTAATCCACATCGGATTTGCGGATGCTGACAGCAAGCCAGTCCCATGTGTTGTGTATCCAGACCTTGATCTGTGCGGTATAGTCCCCGGTCTGTTCATACATGACTTTCCGGTACATGCATGGGAACGAAAACCCTGCTTTTGGTAATCCCGGTGTCAGCCCGCGGTTCTTCGTATCGGAAGATTCCCATGCGGCAAGGCTGCTTTTATAGGAAGATACTTTCCCGATTGCATTGGCAATGGCACTGCGGCGCAGATAAGACGGGAACTTGTAAAACCTGTCATCAAAGTCATAAGGGACAACTGGATTATCCTTCGTCTTATGGATCATGGATTCCACGTAAGTCTTCCTTTCCAGTTCCTTCGGTATGGCAGCAACCTCTGTCCAGTGGTCCATGCATACAGTGATAAGGTAATCCACAGCTCCACGGTACAAACGGACAGTATCATTAAAGATGTGGTTGTAATGTTTAATTTTCCGCTTATACATTGTGTGGATTACCATAAACACCTCCTGTATGATTATTTTTTCTTCTGGGACTCGATATACGCTTTCACCTGGTCAAAACTCCGTTCACTTACGGTAGCAACAAAATAGGAAGGGTCCCATAAGTGCCCTCCCCATAATGATTTCTTAATCTCAGGATGCGAAAGGAACAGCCATCTGGCGGAGTTGCCTTTTAAAACTTTGACTGCATCCGAAAGCCTTAACTGCGGTTTACAGCTGACAAGCATATGTACGTGGTCAGGCATGGATTCCATGGCGATCAGTTCCATATCCAGGGACTGCAGTGTAGTAAGCAGATGTTTTTTAACATCAGCCTCGACCTGCCCGGTTAAAACAGGCTTCCGGTATTTTGTCACAAATACGATATGGTATTGCAGGGAATATACATAACCCCTACCATATGTAACATCTGAATTGATTGAAAATATAGTATCTTTATTCATATATAAATTATACCATATGTTATAACTATTTTCAATAAAACTTGTACTTTTAACGTAGAAAATGGCGCCTTACTCATGACTAAAGTCACGAGCTTGCGGCTTTGTCTTCGTCAACTGGAAAGCAAAAGTGTATATCATGCAGAAATCCGGCAGTGGTGCGAAGACAAAATGGACAAGCGTGATAAATGGAAGTTCGGTTAAAAAAACAAAGCCATCCATGTCTGACCTTGAGGCAGGTGGCTGCGCAACAACAAACAATGTCATTGCACAGTATATCTACCACAAGGATTCTTCGACAACGCTTGAGGTTAATCAGTCCGCAGTTTACGAGTCCATCCCGGAAGCCTACGCAGAGCTGAAGGAAGGTTCCATTTACAATGAGACGTTTGAAGCAATGGCAGGTGTGCCGAGCACACGGTCCCTGTACTTTGCAACCGGAGGTTCCGAATTCATCGTCAACATGCAGGCAATCTACGATGATTATTACCTTAAGGAAGTGGCAAATGCAACCAAGGATACATACCGTTCAAAAAGAAGGTATAAGACACGCCTTAACGGTGTGGACTGTGAGTATAAAAAGGGTGACACGTTAAAGACGCTCGGTGCAGGAGAAACCAAGACAGAGACATTCGTTGCAGATGTCAATGACAAGAAGCAGGAGAAGTCTGTCACTGCTGAGAAGAACAATGCGGTTAACCCAACCGGTGCCAGCAGCTACAACACAACGGTAAAAGCACATACCAGTGCCACGAAGTTTGAAGCAACGTGGACGGGCACGATTGCAAATAATACACCGGAACCGGAAGATGAGGGAAAATATACCGCAGGCAAGCCGGGAAACCCGTGTCCGGGAAGCGGTTTTACTCCGGGTACTCAGAGAACAAAAAAGGATGCAAAAACCAAATGGGATGTTTCTTCTTATAATGATGCAGTAAAGAATGCGTTCCAGTGGGCCAAGGACATGGAAAAAACCAATACGAATGGTACGGTCATCCGGATCGATGATTCTGATGGCTATCAGCGTACTTATAAGATTGGTAATGCAGAGATCAATATTACGCTTACCGGAGGATCAAAGAATTACGACATCGAGTGTGGTGATTCAAAGAACCTGTCCGCTAAAGCACATGCATACGACAGTACCGGGGCAGCTGACGCAAAACTTGAATCCGATGACAGCAGCGTCCTTGGAAGCGGCTACAGCTATACCAAAGGTGAGGTAGCCAAAGGTGAAAAATAGTGAAATTTTAGTGAAATTTTAATGGAAAAGTCTTCGATCTGTCGCAAAACTGACGTTTTCCCAGCAGATTAAAAGAAACCCATCCAGAAATATTTCCCCTTCCCTCTTCGATCGAAAAAGTTTTTTGTTTCATATTGTAAGTGTTAGTAAATAAATTTTTTCGTATCGAAGGGAGAACAAAACAATGAGTACAGATGCAATCATGCTTTTAATCGGGATCGTAGTGGTTGGCTGGGTATTAGCCCAGCTTTCCGGATATGCCGGAAGAAAGGCAAGAGAAAAAGAGGAAAGATCCGGAAAGAAGCCGGCTCTTTCTGAAGATGAAAAAATGTGGGAGCGTTGGATGGACGAGATGTAACGCTTCGCACGGGAAAGAGAACCTTCGGGTTCTCTTTTTTTGTGTGAGGATGATGGAGAGCAAGGGAAAGAACAGGTTTCTTCCGACATCGGCATAGTGTATACCGTTATGATCGTGCTGGGGTAAAGAACCATTTATTCCAACTACCTACTGGACTTATCTATATCTTACAGAGATTTACTGTAGCAGCACAAGATCCAGAAGCTTGTCGAGCAGTTCAATGAGTCAGCGAAACAGATCGATGAGAGCATCCGCGAACTGTTGAAGAATTCGAAGAATGTGATACATACAATGGATGAAGTTAAAGAAATCATGTGGGAATAGAACGAAAAAGTACAGCAGGCATCCGAAGCGTTTGCAAAGATGAATGAAGGTGTCGGGGGTATCCATCCGTGGAATGCCGGTAATTAATGAGCAGATAAAAAATTGAGGATGTCGAAAATAAGATCGTGGATAACGTACGGAACCTTTCTGCGATTGCAGAAGAAAACGCTGCAAGCATGGAAGGATCTTCCGCTTTTATAATGGAAATCGATCAGGTAATCAAGATATCTGTGAAAACGTAGAGAATTACTGTGCATGAAACATAATAATATGCTGGTCATTATGGATAAGATTTGATACAATTATAAATGACAAAAGGAGAGATGCAGTATTGATGTGCGCATTACCCTGGTAAAGCTGACACAAAAATAAGCATCCTCCGATTAAATAAGTATATGAGTTATACAAGATTTTTATTCGTGTTAAAAAATTAAAAAGATACAGTAAGAAAGAGAGAAACTACCCAGGTAGCTCATATCTAACTTATGTATCTTTAACTAGCTTAATCATAACGGAAAAAGAGAAAATTGTCAAGTACATTTAGAGAAGGGAAAACTTGTTATGGATGAAAATAAAGTTTTAAAGTGCCAAAAGTATTATATTTTTAAGGTTCGAGATATTGTGCATAATAGTTTTCATATATTAGAAGAAAAAAGGACAGAATGCCTTATTCAATATTTGGAATTGAGTATAAATACTTATGATGAGTATCGTAAAGCATTAGATCCAAGCAAATTAAAAAGAGCGTATGAGGGATTAATAGAAGGGTTGGATTTTCAAATACAGCACCATCCATTTCGAAAGCTGGAATTGTATAAAAACGATTTTACCCACTTGCATAAGTTGATTGCATTATCTGAGAGTGAAAGGAATAAGGAATTACATAATATTTATTGCGCAATGGTTTGCCTAAAGAAAAAACTTTGTGCAGCTGATATTATAGGAGATTATATATTATGCTTGGAACGAGAAGAAGTTTTCGGAGAAATGGATATTCTTATAGAAGCTTTGATAAGTGATTTGTTATATAAGGGGTATTCGTTAACATATTTAATTGAATGGTTTAAAAATCAACAGACTTTGTTTATGAAAAATGGACAGGATGTTTCTATTATACATAATTTAACAGAATTAGATAGGCAACCTATTGGACATACAATATATATTAAGTTTGTGATAAGGAGTGATACTCAACTTCAACCCGCATTACAATTATTACAAAAACAATTTATTATAGGGGAAAAAGAAGATTTTTCTTTTGGTAATATGTGGCATGGAGAAGAATATTATATTGCACATAAGGAATATCAAGCACTTGATATAACTAAGGCAGTTTCAATGGCAGCGAAGGAGTTTGGAGAAACCAAGGAATTATTTGACATGTGGCAAGGAGTACAGGGGTGCATTCGTGATGATCAGCAATATGGATGGGTTGAAAATAATAAATTGAATTTGATAATGGTTAAAAAAACAGATAATGTTAAGATGCTGGGATATGTGGATTCGTACTATAAGAACCAAATGAATAGATTTTTAAAACTTAAGGATGATTTGGTGAATGAGGACATTAAAGTCTTAGAAAGAGTGTTGTATACTTTAAATACAGCAAAAACATATAAAATACAAAATAGATTTTTAAATTTTTGGTCTGCATTAGAGTATACATTATATCCGTTTCCGCGTTATACAATTATTGAGAAGGCTAGGGTTGTTGTGCCAGAAGTATTTAGTTTGTTTTATATAAAAAATAAATTGAATATTTTTTGGGCGAGATTGACGCATTATCTTGAGCCTAGAGAGACGGATAGTGAACTTAATGAAGCTATTCAGTTTGTACGGGAATGTAAAGATTTGAATGATGACGGATATGACACTCGAAAAGTAATAAAAGTTTTTCAAGATAAAGAAAGAATAGGCAAAATCATAAAAGGTTTAGAAAAACATGTAGTTTTAGAAAGAGAGACAGCGGAACTACAAATGCTTATAACTAATCCTTATAAGGCAATCACAGCGATAAAAAAATATTATGAAGCCATTATGCATGATTTGAATTATATTTATAGGTTGAGAAATCAACTTATACATTCAACAAAAGGATTGGATGATTCGTTAGAACATATTAGTATGAGATTATATAGATATGTAAACTCGGTTTTATCAACAATGCTTTATTATAAGGAAAAGAATGGGGAGTACACAATTACGGATATCTTGAACTCTATAGATGCAACTTATTTGGATTATGTTAGTGCATGGGGAGATGGAAACGGAAAGAAAAAGTCAATGAATCATGAGGTAGAGTTAAGTTTGCAAGAAGCATATAAAATCGTAAGACCTCCATATTTGTTTATTGAGTAGTGGAATTGAATTATTTTTGTAGTTACAAGACTACTTGCTCGGAATGCAAAAATCCGGTACAGATCCAGCAACTATATTTACTGCTTTAGAGCTATATAGGGGTGAGAAAGAGGAGCGGTTCCCTTTTATTGCTTGTATTTGTTGCGCAAGAAAGCCCCGCTCCTCGGGTTTACCTTTTGTGGTTTGCGGGGCGGGGCGGTACTGCTTTGCGGGTATGCAATCGCATTTCAATCCATGCGACCCGGAGGGGCGCAACATAAGCTTATTGCCAATATTTTGTATGATTATCTTTTTTCAATCCCTGCATCCCACGCGGGGTGCAACTGTAAAAGTGAACGGAAACACATCTTCCAAACGCAAAACGCGACAAATTGTGCTTGCACCATACGGGTTCCCCTTATATATTGCGCCATTTGAAAAATCGTCAAAGAAAACGGAAAGCCGTTTCCCTACACATCTTTCCTCTATTTCCCACGTTTTCTCCTTTTTTGAAGGAGATAGGGACGATAGAAGATCGGTTTCCCTTTGTTTTTTATACCGTTGCGTAAGGAAGCCCCGCCCCTCGGGTTTACCTTTTATGGTGTTGGGGCGGGGCATGCTTTGATTCGTGGTGTGATCTTCATGCCGCCCCTCCTTGGAGGGGCGGGGTGGTGTATGACCATCCAAGTGATATTAAGAAAATTATCGGATATAAATTTCAACCCATACACCCCGGAGGGTGCACCTGTGTAAATATTTTATTTCCTGTATTCAATATTCATGTCGAATGAATATGCCTTCAGATAGTTGGTATTGTACAGACAGCTCTGCTCATCGCTACCGTGTGTAGTGAAATAAGGCTTACATGTAGTTCTACCTAATGCATTATCAATGACATATACATAGGTATGACCCTTTTTGAGCTTAGTTGTAAATTTGATTTTGTCAACAGGATATTTGTTTACAAAATCTGTATAATCGTTGTAATCATATTCGATTACATCTGCATATTCCGGATGCTCTGCCTTGTAATTATCAAGGATGGTGCGGAGCCTTGCAAGGTAATTATTTTCGTAAAGGGTATCATATTTGCCGACAGTATCAGAATCTTCGACTCCGTCCAAGCCGTATTTTTTACCGGTTTTTGATATCTGGCAGAGATCACCATCTGCCATACATTTTAAGGATTTATCGTCTGTACCCTGCAGGTTGTCAATCGTAAACACGTATTTCCCTGTCTTTGGTGCTTTGAATTTTACAAAGGATTCGTAGATAGGATTCCCTTTTTCCTTAGAGATTGATTTTACCGAGGATGTCACAGCTGGCACGTTAATAGTTGTTTTCCCTGTTTTAACAGCCGGCAGTGAGTTCAGATCTTTGTAAAAGGCAGCTTTTGAAAAGCCATCCATAACATAGCCTTTTTTGTCACAGCCTTCCAAATGATACCTGTACGCAGAAGTGACTTTCTTTGTAGCAGCTTCTGCGGTAATGACATCATCAGCCATTGCAGGTACAACAGCAGTGGCAACACATGCAGCAGCAAGAACTGCACACATCAGTTTCTTAAAAACATTTTTCTTCATGATAAAACCCTCCTTTGGATTTTGTAAATATATTTGAATAAGTAATTGAAGGTTTCTTTTGTTCCCTTCACCTTATATATTGCGCCATTTTGAAAAACGTCAAGGAGAAACGGAAAACTTTTTACATTTTTTCCTATACACATTTCCCTGTTTTGACGTTTTCACATTTCCCGGTTTCCGATCCCGCATCCAACAAAAAAATAAGGCTACAAAAACAGCATTTCACATTTATATTGTAGCAGATTAAATATAAAAAAGCTACCGCAGTGGCGGTTTTATTATAGATATTCTTTTATGAAGGAGGAAAACCATGGAAAAGAACAATGGTATTTCAGACAGCAGATACAAAAGCAGGTTTTTAAAAAAGCTTGCTGCGTGGATGGGAAAGCACGGGGCAGCGCTGACAGCAGTGGTGTTGATTGCGGTTTCAGCCATCCTTGGGTGTGCCGAGGCCACAATCATTTATGCAGCAAAGGGTAATGAGGCATCGAATGATTACGGAACCAGGGGCAATACATCCAGCCCGTCTTATATTGGTGGGAGTGGCAATAACCCGACCGTTTATGAGCCCGGCGTCATCGGGGTATCGGTGGTTACCTATGACTTGAATGAGGTCAGCAAGAAAGGGACACTGTATTATGGTGGGAAAAAGGATAATGAAAATAAAAAAGCTTCCCCAGTAGCGTCCACCAGCGACCCGGAAGTCGTAAAAAAAGCAAAAAAGAAGTATACACCTCCCAAAGACCAGTCAGACTACTACCCATACTGGATCGACAAAATGGGAACCACGGATAAGGGGAAAACAATCTACAAATACAGTAATGCCCTGCATCATGCGATTACGTCCAACATCCTCGCGATGCAGAACTCGTATGAATATGATGACAGCACCCTGGTATTCGTCCCGCGTGTCATCACGTCCAGCAGCCACCATTCCTGGATAATGAAGGAAAAGAGTTCCGTTGTGACCGGCCGTGCGAAAGGGAATAAAAAGTCTATTTTTTACGATCTTGACCCGTGGTATGAGGAAAAGGATGCCGGGAGCTTCAAGAAAACTTCAAAGGGCGTCACAGACGGCGTTGCCGGCAGCGGGAAGAATAAGGCAGGCATTTACTATGCCGATTTGAAGAAATATATCAAGAATAAAGAGAAAAAATCATCAAAAAACAAGAAATCTTTTGTGGAAGTCACATCCAATGATTCCAAGGAAAAGTATGAAGTGTGCAACTATGCACATTTCTCGGAACTGAGTAAGGATGATATTAATAAGATTATCGGTTTTAACGGGAAAAGCTTTTCATCCAAGGGGAAAACAAACCTTGCCCGTGCCAGAAGACTGTATTCTTCCATTGCAAACGTAAATGAAACAAGCAAGGGGCAGTATACGACAACACCGGAAATGGCAGACATCTTCCTCCGGTATACGACAGCTGCCGGACTCAGCAGTAAATCCTATGGCACGGAAATGTTCTCCAAAAACGGGACAAAAGAGGGATTATACGGTACCCAGAAAGGGGTAAGGGATGCCGCAAACAAAAACATGGTCGGATCCCAGGTATTAAGAAGTATTTACCAGAGCAATTCCCGTTTTAAAAAGGTGCTTGCCCCGGGTGCCACCAGGGAAATGGACGAGGTAAAAAAACGTGTCCTGAATG
>ERZ857745.5025-NODE-5025-length-11080-cov-26.943220_pt1 | contig 11080 bp, 7 predicted proteins | sample MGYA00519699_ERZ857745 | MGnify/ENA primary metagenome ERZ857745 (study PRJEB31778, sample SAMEA3449357) | human gut metagenome | biome: human gut; feature: human-associated habitat; material: faeces | place: United Kingdom | collected 2010/2012 ...
ACGCTGCTCAAAATCGTCCAGCGTGACGACTTTCTTTTCCTCAGCCATATTGGGGTACCTCCTTATGGCGCTTATAAATAATACAACAAAAACTCTTAAGGACGATTTGTCCGTTGAAATCAAGCAAGGCAGCAAACTGTCCATTGCGGCGGCTTGCTTCTCTATTTATGCCTTTCAAGAATTGAAGGCGCAGCTCTCTCAAATTGATGAGTTGCGCTTTATTCTCACTTCGCCTATCGCTGCCATTTATCGCGGTAACATACCATTTATGGTCATCTTTCCATGCGAAATAGCCCCGTGCATCCTGCCAGAAAAAGACATCTTTCAAATAGTTGTAGTAAAGATATCCGTTGCTGGCAGCAATGGTGGAGTGGCCATTGTGCGCGGAAATGGTCGTCATTCACAAAGCTGTAGGCGCGCAGCAATTCGCTGCCCAACTCATTGGTAGAGGATTCCTTCGCGGTGGAGTTTTGGATATAGTCTCACATAGAATCAGCCGCTGCATCCCAATCAGCTTTTTCATACAGATAGTAGGCACCATAAGAACTCCGCAGGATTCTGGGAAGAAGCTCGATATCCTTCAGCGCGTCTTCTGCCGAAAAAGTGCATGGTTTATTCTGCTCATCGTTTACAACCTCAATCACCTGTGCTTCTTCAGCAGTCAAGAAGGCGGCATCTTCCTGAATCGTTTCACGGGAAAATGCGCTGAAGCCACTGCTGCACACGACCTCTGCACGGCGATTTTCGTTTGCCTGCTGCTGCAACGTCCCGATAGTCAAATCGATTGTCGGCAGGCAGTTCTGCCGTGGCCCAATCCTCCTCACTCCAAGCGATGGCCTCACCTGAGGAAGTCCCACAGTCGCATAGTAAAAACAACAAAAGAACAGGCAGGCAGCGGCTCACGCCACTGCCTGCCTGTTCAAAAAAATCAATTACTTAGCGCATCTGAGAGAGAAGCCGGGGGTGCTACTTGTTCTTTTTCCCCTTTTCCCGTTACAGAATAGCGTAATTCACGATCAGACCGGCGAACACGATGGACACCATGCTCAGCAGCTTGATGAGGATGTTGATGGCCGGACCCGCAGTGTCCTTGAAGGGATCGCCCACGGTGTCGCCCACCACGCCGGCCTTGTGGCAATCACTGCCCTTTCCGCCGAAGTTGCCTGCCTCGATGTACTTCTTGGCGTTATCCCAGGCACCGCCGGCATTGGCCATGTAGATAGCCATCAGGAAACCAGTAACGGTGGCACCGGCCAGCAGACCGACCACACCCTTGAAACCCAGGATCATACCTACCACAATGGGCGTCACCACCGCGATAACGGTGGGCAGCACCATCTCCTTCAGGCTGGCCTTGGTGCACAGATCCACGCAGCGCGCGTAGTCAGGATCTGCCTTGCCCTCCATCAGGCCGGTGATCTCACGGAACTGGCGGCGTACCTCCAGCACCACGCTCTGGGCCGCGCGGCCCACGGAGTTCATGGTAAGCGCTGCGAACACGAAGGGCAGGCACGCGCCGATAAACAGGCCCACCAGCACCACGGGGTTCATCAGGGAGAAGTCCTCAAAGGTGACATTCGCGCCCACTTCCTTGACCTTTTCGATATAGGAAGCCATCAGTGCCAGAGCCGTCAGCGCGGCGGAGCCGATGGCAAAGCCCTTGCCGGTAGCTGCCGTGGTGTTGCCCAAAGAGTCCAGCGCGTCTGTGCGCTTGCGAACCTCCGGCTCCAAGCCAGCCATCTCAGCGATACCGCCGGCATTGTCGGCCACGGGGCCGTAGGCGTCGGTGGCCAGGGTGATGCCCAGCGTGGACAGCATACCCACTGCCGCCAAAGCAATGCCGTACAGGCCCATGCCTGTGCTGGCTGCGCCGCCGGAGAGGAAGAACGCCAACAGGATGCACACCGCCACGATCACGATGGGCACCGCCGTGGAGAGCATACCCAGGCCAAGACCGCCGATGATAATGGTAGCGGAGCCGGTCTGGCTCTTGCTGCTCAGCTCCTGGGTCGGCTTGTAGGTATCAGAAGTGTAATACTCCGTGGCCTTGCCGATCAGCACGCCGGCCACCAGACCGGAGAGAATGGCCACATACAGTCCCCAGTGCTCGATGCCCAGCAGGGCCCACACCAGAAAGAAGGAGATAATAGCAATCAGAATAGCCGCCAGGTTGGTGCCGCGGGACAGTGCTTTCAGCAACGTGCGCTGGTCGGCGTTCTCCTCGGTCTTGACGAAGAAAGAGCCAATGATGGAGCAGATGATGCCCACCGCCGCCATGACCATGGGAATAGCCATGGCCTTGAAGGCCTGATCGCTGAATGCCGCCACGCCCAAGGCGGAGGCAGAGATGATGGAGCCAACATAGCTCTCATACAGGTCCGCACCCATACCGGCCACATCGCCCACGTTGTCACCTACGTTATCGGCGATAACAGCCGGGTTGCGGGGATCGTCCTCGGGAATACCGGCCTCAACCTTGCCCACCAGGTCGGCGCCCACATCGGCCGCCTTGGTGAAGATGCCGCCGCCCACGCGGGCAAACAGCGCCATGGAGCTGGCGCCCATGCCGAAGGTCAGCATGGCACTGGTGATGTCAGCGGCCTCCAGCTTGAACACGAAGCGCAGAAGCATAAACCACACGCTGATATCCAGCAGGCCGAGGCCGACCACAGTAAAGCCCATAACGGAGCCAGCGGAGAAGGCCACGCGGAGGCCGCGGTTCAGGCCGTCGCGGCAGGCGTTGGCGGTGCGGCAGTTGGCCTTGGTGGCGATGCGCATACCCACGAAGCCAGACAGGCCGGAGAAGAAACCGCCGGTCAGGAACGCGAAGGGCACGAACCAAGTCAGCAACTTTAAGGCCGCCATAATGCACAAAACCACGATCATACAGGCAAAAAACACACCTACAACGGTGTATTGCCGCTTCAGGTAGGCGTTGGCGCCCGCACGGATAGATTGCGAAATTTTGCTCATAAGTGGGGTGCCTTCGTCAAAACTCAGCACTTTTTTGCCGGTGACGAAGGCGAAGATGAGTGCGATGACAGACCCTACAAAGGTTGCCAAAACAAGGTATTTTTCCATGTTTTTCTCTCTTTCCGTTCCGAATTGTTGTTAAATTCGAAATCTTTTTTTGTTCCTGAAATATTATAAAGAAAAACAGCGCGCACGTCAAATTTTCACACTTTTTTTGGGTACGCCTGAAAAAGTGTCCGGTTCTTTTCGTTATTTTGCCCGCAACTTTTTTGTGAAAAAACTTCCCATTTTGTGGCATTTACATCCGGTTTTTCCCCAGCCGCGGAAGATGTACCATACGTTTAGAATGTATTTTTCGCCACGATATCCCACGGTATTCCAGGTACAAAAATTTTTTTATGCAACTTTTTCACTTGTATTGGTACCATTTCCTTAAAAAATATAGCAGAAATCCTTTTTCGCACTTTTTGCTGCGTTTTTTTGCTTTTCCGAATTCGTACGCCGGGGGCGTTTGCTAAATTGCACAACGGCAATTTGCAACATTTTCCCCACAAATGTCCACGGCGGGAGAACGCGAAAGCTATGAAGCTTTGCGTTCAAGCTATATACATTTACTTTCCTTTTTTGATACCTCAGCGGTACATCTGGGCAAAAAAGAAAGCCCTTTCGGGCTTTCTTTTTTTGCTCTCAGTGACGCTTTTTAGCGGTCCATGCCATGCCGGTGACGGAGAGGACGGCGGTGACGGCGTAGATGCCGATGCCCGCGTCGAAGGTCTTGGGAGAACCCTTGGTGGTGTCGGTCTTGGTGTCGGTGGTGGAGCTGTAGTAGTAGCGGGGCGGCTGCTCAGGGGTGGGGTCGGGAACCACCTCTTCTATGATGGGATTATCGTTGGTATAGATCAGCAGGGCCTTGCACGGCGCGTTGATCTGGTCCAGCGTTGCCGTGGAGGTATTGTTGCTGCCGAAGGTCAGCTTGTTCTGTGCAGGTGCCGTTGCCGCGGGAGTCTCGGTAGTCTGATAGTTGCCCACGATGCCCGCCGCAAACGTAGTAGCGGAGAAGGAGGTCGCCGTATTCTTGTTGTTCATAATGACCGCAGAATTGTACACTGTTCCCACGATACCACCGGCATCGTTACCTCCGGTCACGCTGCCGGAGTTCTTATTGCCGGTCACAGAAATAATGTCAGACACTTCATACGCGCTGGCTTCACTTGTACCATGATACCGCAGCCAACCGATGATACCGCCGGCACCGTAGGCAGCATTCTCACTGGTATTCGTAACAGCGCCGCTGTTGGTGTTATTGGTCACAGAGCCGTAGGACTTCTGCTCACCCACGATGCCGCCAACCTCCGTACCTTTTACCGCAGCCGTGTTGGTATTTCCGGAGACATTTGCAGCGGACAGGCTGACGATACCACCGCATACACCGGAGGCCGTCACCGCACCGTTGTTCACACAGTTGGTAATGTACATCTGCTTGCCAGTCTCAGTGTAGTAAGCAGAACCCACAATACCACCGGCATTGCGGTCATTTGCGGTCACAACCGCCGCGTTGGTGCAATCGCTCACCGTTCCGCTGGCCTTGATGCTGCCGACCACACCGCCAACGCGCTTAGCGCCGCTGACTGTGCCGCCCAGCACCTGCACACCGGACACAATGCCGCCATTGATGATACGGCCCACTGCCGTGCCCACATCGTCCTTGCCGTTGACGGACACACTGGCGAACTTCACATTCTTGACCGTACCGCCATCCAGCATACCGATAAAGCCCATATACTCATTGTCGCTGGTGGGGATAGTCAGTCCGGTGATGGTATAGCCCTTACCGTCAAAGGTGCCCTTAAACGGCTCGGTCTCAGTACCTACCGTCGTCCAATTGCTGGTAAGTGTAACATTTTTCAGCAGTTCCACCGTGCCGCCGCCCTTGGCTGCGTTCAGTGCATCCGTCAAAGACGTATACGGCGTAGTCGTGCCGTCCTTCGTGGTCTGCGCCACATTTTCGTCCGCCCACGCGGCGGTGGTGACGCCCAGCGCCATGACCAGTGCCAGAATGGTTGCTAACAATTTTTTCATGTCTCATACCCCGTTTGTTTTAGATTTCCGCAGATGCGTTCGTTTTAATTTTCATTAAAACGTAAATGCAGAGGTACCTCTGCGGATAGTCAGATTATAGCACAGTCTCACCGTTTGTCCAGCCTTTTTATGGAAATTTTACATATTTTTTCGTTACCGGAAATGGAAAACGGGAGAATTTGACAGAAAATGGAAATTGGTGGCCGCTGCGGCGCATGAACTGCCGGGCGCTGTGGTAGATCGCCAGGGCGCGGGGAATGTCGAAGCTTGTCGCAGGTCGGATCATATCAGTTTTTCAGGCTTTGCAGCGGGGCGGGGATACGGCCGCCGCGGGCGATGAAGTCGGCGCTGGAGGCCTCGTGGACGGGCATCAGGGGCGCGCTGCCCAGCAGGCCGCCCATCTCCACGGTGTCGCCCACGTCCGCGCCCTCCACGGGGATGATGCGGACGGCGGTGGTCTTGCTGTTGACCATGCCCACGGCGGCCTCGTCGGCGATGATGGCGGAGATCGTCTCCGCCGTGGTACTGCCGGGCACGGCGATCATGTCCAGACCCACAGAGCACACGCAGGTCATGGCCTCCAGCTTGTCGATGGTCAGGGTGCCGTCCAGGGCCGCGGCGATCATGCCCTCGTCCTCGGAGACGGGAATAAAGGCGCCGGACAGGCCGCCCACATGGCCGCTGGCCATGACGCCGCCCTTCTTCACGGCGTCGTTCAGCAGGGCCAGGGCGGCGGTGGTGCCGTGGGTGCCGCAGACGGACAGGCCCATCTCCTCCAGGATGCGGGCCACACTGTCGCCCACCGCCGGGGTGGGAGCCAGAGACAGGTCTACGATGCCGAAGGGCACGCCCAGACGGGCGCTGGCCTCGGCGGCCACCATCTGGCCCATGCGGGTGATCTGGAAGGCGGTTTTCTTGATAGTCTCGGCCACCACGTCGAAGGGCTGGCCCTTGCAGCCCTGCAGGGCGTGGTACACCACGCCGGGGCCGGACACGCCCACGTTGATGACGGTGTCGGCCTCACCCACGCCGTGGAAGGCACCGGCCATGAAGGGGTTGTCCTCCACGGCGTTGCAGAACACCACCAGCTTGGCGCAGCCCAGGCCGTCGCGGTCGCGGGTCAGGTGGGCCGTCTCCTTGATGACGCGGCCCATCTGGGCCACGGCGTCCATGTTGATGCCGGCCCTGGTGCTGCCCACGTTGACGCTGGAGCAGACCAGCTCCGTGCGGGCCAGCGCCTCGGGAATGGAGGCGATGAGCCGCCGGTCGCCGGAGGTAAAGCCCTTCTGCACTAGGGCGGAGTAGCCGCCGATGAAGTTGACGCCGCAGGTCTTGGCGGCGCGGTCCAGCGTCAGGGCCAGGGGGACGAAGTCCTCGCTTTTGCAGGCCGCGCCGGCGATGGCGATGGGCGTGACGGAGATGCGCTTGTTGACGATTGGGATACCGAACTCGCTCTCGATGCCGCAGCCGGTTTGGACCAGCTTTTCGGCGCGGGAGCAGATCTTGTCGTAGATCTTGCCGCAGCAGCGGTCCATGTCCTCGTCGGCGCAGTCCAGCAGGGAGATACCCATGGTGATGGTGCGGATGTCCAGGTGCTGCTTGTCCACCATGGCGATGGTGTCGAAGATATTTTGCAGACTCAGCATATTCCCCACCCCTTACAGCTTGTGCATGGCGTCGAAGATGTCCTCCCGCTGGATGCGGATGGACAGGCCGCGGCTCTCGCCGTAGGCCTTCAGGTCGCCGCGCAGGGCGTCGAAGGGCGCCTGACACTCGGTCAGGTCCACCACCATCATCATGGTGAAGTAGCCCTCCATGATGGTCTGGCTGATATCCAGGACGTTGATGCAGCTGGCCGCCAGGGTGTTGCACACACCGGCGATGATGCCCACCTGGTCCTTACCCACAACGGTAACGATCGCTTTCATAACTATATACTCCTTTCGGATGGTTTTTGTTTTGGCGCGGGAGACGCGGTTTTCACTCCAGCTCGTCTAATGTCAGCGAATAGCTGGGCAGGAAATGTTCGCGGAAATAGTCCAGCTCCGGCAGGGCCATGGCGTCCATGGCGGCGGCGGTCTGGGCGGCGGCCTGACGGAACTCGGTGTTGCCGGCCTTCAGCTCCTCGATGCACTTGATGTGGGCGGAGAGCTTATCCGCCGCCCTGACCAGCTGCTCGATCTCCGGGTCGGCGGGACGGAGGGCGTCCTCGTAGGCGGGGCGCAGGTCCTCCGGCAGCATGGAGAGGAGCTTGTCCTCCGCCACCTGCTCCACGGCCTTGTAGGCCTCGCGGATACCGGGATTGTAATACTTGATGGGGGTGGGCATATCGCCGGTGAGTATCTCGCCGGCGTCGTGGTACAGCGCCGCCACGGCCACGGCGCCGACGTCCACCTGGCCGCCGAAGCGCTCATTCCGCAGCACCGCCAGCGCGTGGGCCAGCACCGCTGTCTGGTGGCTGTGCTCCTGGATGTTCTCCGTGTAGCTGTTCCGCATGAGCGACCAGCGCTGGATGAAGCGCATACGGTTGATATAGGCGAAAAAGTGGTTCATGTTATGTCAACTCTCCTATCAGTGCGTCACCATCTATACCGACTATTTTTGTATCGATAATTTTATTATGTAAATCTTCGGCGCGGACGCACACCTCACAGTAGTTGGGGGCGTGGCCGGTGTAGAGGCCGTCCTTCTCCTGCTCATAGAGCACCGGGTAGGTCTGCCCCACGCAGCCCTCCAGATAGGCGCGGTGCATAGTCCGGGCCACGGCCACGGCGCGGCGGGTCCGTTCCTCCTTTACCGCGGCGCTGAACTGCACCAGCTCCGCCGCCTTGGTGCCGGGACGGACGGAATAGGGGAAAATGTGCATATCCGCGAAGGCGCACTTTTCGATAAAGGCCATGGTCTGCTCGAATTCCCGGTTCGTCTCGTCGGGGAAGCCGCAGATCAGGTCGGTGGTGACGGCGGGCCGGTGGAAATACTGCCGCAGCAGTGTGACGGACTCGTAAAACCGTGCCGTGTCGTACTTCCGGTTCATGCGGCGCAGCGTCTCGTCACAGCCGGACTGCAGGGACAGGTGGAAGTGGGGGCACAGGTTGGGCAGCTTCGACGCCCGGCGACAGAAGTCCTCGGTGATGGTACGGGGCTCCAGGCTCCCCAGCCGCAGACGCATATCCCCCGCGGCGGCGGATACCGCCTCCAGCAGGTCAATGAGGCTTTGGCCGTTTTTCAGATCGTGGCCCCAGGAGGATATCTCGATACCGGTGAGCACCAGCTCACGGTAACCCTCGCGCCGCAGCTGCTCCGTCTGGGCTACGGCCGTCGCCAGCGGCAGGGAGCGCACCGGGCCGCGGGCGTAGGGGATGATGCAGTAGGTGCAGAAATTCACACAGCCGTCCTCTACCTTCAGCATGGCCCGGGTGCGCTCGGCCATGCCGCCGGCGGGCAGCACCTCGAATTCCCGGCGGCGCAGGGCGTCGTCCAACAGTCTCACCGGCTCCTTTTCGTGGGCTGCCTGCTCGAACAGGTCCAGAAACGCCATGCGGTCACCGGTACCGGCCAGCAGGTCCACGTCCAGTGCCGCCACCACCTCCGGGTGGGTCTGCACATAACAGCCGCAGGCGGCCACCACCGCGTTGGGGTTCAGCTTATGACACCGGCGGATCATCTGCCGGGATTTCTTGTCACTGATGGCGGTGACGGAGCAGGTGTTGACGATATAGCCGTCGGCCTCTGTCTCGGCGGGCACCAGCGTATGACCGCGGCGCAGCAGCTCCTGCTCCATGGCCTGTGTCTCGTATTGGTTCACCTTGCAGCCCAAGGTATAGATGGCAACACGCATCTTGCACTTTCCCCTATTCTATCGTATAATAAGGTTTCACGGGTGAAGGTGTTTTTCACTCCCGCTTTTTGATCGGTTTATTATACTGTATTTTACCGTGTCTTTCAAGACCCGTTCGTGAAACAGGAGGCTCTCTATGGTCTATTTTGATAACGCCGCCACCACGCCGGTGCCCAAAGCCGTGGCCGACGCCATGTACGAGGTGCTGACGGCGCACTTTGGCAATCCCTCCTCCCAATACCCCATAGGGGTGGAGATGAAAAAAGCCGTGGAGGGCTGGCGGGCCGTCATCGCCGGGGCGCTGGGCTGCCCCGCGGAGCGCCTGTACTTCACCTCCTGCGGCACGGAGAGCGACAACTGGGCCATACAAGCCGCCCTGTGGCAGAACCGGCACAGGGGCAGACACATCATCACCACCGCCGTGGAGCACAGCGCCGTTCTGGAACCCTGCAAGCTGCTGGCCCAGCAGGGGTATGAGGTCACCTATCTGAAGCCCGGACGGGACGGCAATGTCACTGCCGAACAGGTGGCGGATGCCCTGCGGGAGGACACCGCCCTGGTGTCTGTGATGCTGGTGAACAACGAGACGGGCTGCGTATTTCCCGCGGCGGACATCGCCGCCCTGCTGCGGGAGAAGGGCTCCCCTGCCCTGCTGCACTGCGACGCGGTGCAGGGCTTTTTGAAGGTCCCCTGCGACCCGGAGGGCTGGGGCGTAGACCTGATGAGCCTGTCCGGTCACAAGGTCGGCGGGCCCAAGGGCGTGGGCGCGCTGTACATCGGTCCCCGGGTGCGGAACCCCCGCCCCCTGCTGCCCGGCGGCGGACAGGAGCGCGGCGCGCGCTCCGGCACCGAGGCCACGGCCCAGATCGCCGGCTTTGCCAAGGCGGTGGAGCTGCGGCTGGCCGATTATGACGCCAAGCTGGCCCACATGGCCGGGCTGAAGGCCTATTGCCGGGAGAAGCTGCTGGCCATGGGCGGCGTGGTCCCCGTGGGCGAGGGTACGGCCCCCCACATCCTGGCGGTGTCGCTGGTAGGGTATCCCAGCGCCAACATCGTAACGGACCTGAGTGCGCAGGGCATCTGCATCTCCGCCGGCTCCGCCTGCCACCAGGGCAAGGCGAGCCATGTGGTCTCCGCTCTGGGGCTGGACAAAAAGACTGCCGCCGGCGTGATCCGCATCTCCTTCTCCCCCGACAATACACGGGAGGACGTGGACGCGCTTTGCCACGCACTGAAGTCCCACCGGGACTCCCGCTTCCCCATGCTGTGATATACGCCCGCGGCGCGGGCACAACGATATTTTGAGGTGGACTATGTTCAAAGCTCTTAAGCGCGACAGGGCCTTTTACGGGTATCTGCTCCGGTTGACCGGCCCTATCGCCCTGCAAAACCTGATCACTTTCTCTCTGGGCCTGATCGACACACTGATGGTCAGCCAGCTGGGCAACAATGAGATGGCGGCGGTGACGGCGGCCAACGTGCCGGTGTTCCTGCTGATCTCCATCGTGTTCGGCGTCCAGTCCGGCGTAGGCATCCTGATCAGCCAGTACTGGGGCAAAAAGGACCTGCCCAGCATCAGCCGTGCCATCGGCGTGGCGGCGGGGCTGGGCATGGCTCTGGCGCTGGTCATCGCGCTGGCGCTGTTCCTGTGGCCGGTGCAGATCATGGACCTGATGAGCAACAAGCATCATCTGTCCCTGCTGGGCGCGCCGTATCTGCGGGTCATCGGCTTCTCCTATGTGTTCAATATGCTCTCGTCTATCTACGTCAGCGCGCAGCGCAGCGTGGAGAACGCCAGCTTCGGCATGAAGCTGTTTGGTATGTCCACGGTGCTGAATACCGGCATGAACTACCTGCTGATCTTCGGCAAGTGCGGCTTTCCCATGCTGGGCGTGGAGGGCGCAGCCATCGCCACACTTCTCTCCCGCGTGGCGGAGTTCGCCGTGTGCCTGTTCTGCGCCCTGCGGAGCCGGGTCATCCCCCTGGACCTGAAGGCGCTCTTCCGTCCGGGCTGGGAGATGCTGCGCCGGTTCGTGAAATACGCCTCGCCGGTGATGGCCAACGAGCTGTTCTGGGGGCTGGGCAACAGCCTGCTCACCGTCATTCTGGGACACATGACCATCTCGGTAGAGTTTCTGGCGGCCAACGCCGTCATGGGCAACCTGAACCGCCTGTTCCTGGTGGTGTGCT
>ERZ857745.5029-NODE-5029-length-11074-cov-3.434613_pt1 | contig 11074 bp, 10 predicted proteins | sample MGYA00519699_ERZ857745 | MGnify/ENA primary metagenome ERZ857745 (study PRJEB31778, sample SAMEA3449357) | human gut metagenome | biome: human gut; feature: human-associated habitat; material: faeces | place: United Kingdom | collected 2010/2012 ...
GCCTTCCGCGCTTTCAGGATCTTCACCGCCTCGCGGGCGGCGGCACCGGCGTCTTCGGCGTAGTAATCCGCGCCGATCTCGTCGCAGAAGCTCTGGCTGATGGGCGCGCCGCCGACCATGACCTTGATCTGATTCTGTAAGCCGCGCTCGTGGACGAGCTTGACGACCTCGCGCATTTCCTCCATCGTGGTGGTCAGCAGCGACGAGCAGGCGATCACGCCGCAGTGATTCTCCACGGCGGTGCTGACGAACTGCTCCGCCGACGTGTCTACGCCGAGGTCAAAGACCTCAATGCCGCTGCCCTCCATCATGATGCGGACGAGATTCTTGCCGATGTCGTGCATGTCGCCCTTCACGGTGCCGAGGCACACGCGGCCGACGGGCTCGGTGCCCTCGCCGACCATCAGGGGCTTCAGAAGCTCCGTGGCGGCGGACATGCAGCGCGCGGCCATGAGCATTTCGGGAACGAACGCGCGGTTGGCGGAGAACGCTTCACCGAGGCGGTTCATGCCGACGATCATCCCTCGTGAGAGAATGTCACTCGGCCTGCAGCCCTCGTCGAGTGCCTGCTGGCAGAGGGAGAGCAACTTTTTCTGCTGGCCGCGCTCGAGTGCGCGGGCGATGTTTTCAAACACATCGGCGGACTCCTGCGCGGAGGTTGCGGCCTGCACCACCTCGGCCTTTGCGGCACCGATCTCACGCTTCGGCACGGCGGGGAGCGGCGTGACGGGAATGTGCAGCCCCGCGTTGTACTCGTTCACGGCCTGATCGAGGTACTGATCCACGTGCGGGAAGACCGTACCGGCAAGGCCGTAGGTGATCGAGGGGATGAAGTGCCCGCCGGGGCAATAGCGCGCGAGCGCGTCCCTTGCGTAGGCGAGAATTTCATCGGGCTGCGCATCCGCGCGGTCGATGGCCGCGCCGAAGCCGCCCATGAGCGTGAGCTTGCCGCTTAAGTGGCGCTGGAGGGCGGGGATGTCGTTCTCCGGCAGCGTGCCCTGCCAGACCTGAATGCCGATCTCGGCCATGTCGTCCACGATGGGGACGAGGTACGAATCGGCGTGGTGGATGGCGATGACGCCGCGCGAGCGGATGTAGCCATAAAAGCGGCGGTAGGGCTCCTTGAAAAACTCGCGCCACATGTCGGGCTTCATAAAGAGGGCGTTTTTCGTGCCCCAGTCATCGTGGGAGAAGATGACATCGGGCTGCAGGCCGTCAATCAGGCGGCGGACATAATCGAGGCGGTACTGCGTGATCGTCTCGATGAGCTCGTGCATCTCGTCGGGATGCTCGTAGAGGGAGGTCAGCGTATCTTCAAAGCCCATGAGGAAGTGGCACTGCTCAAAAATGCCTGTGCCCATGAAGCCGGCGAGGAGCTTGCCCTCGGCATCCGCGGCGGCGCGCGAGCGCGTGCGGCACTCCTCCCAGCCCTCGGAGCAGACGCTCAGATCGGGGACGTGGACGGTGTCCTTCCAGTGCGTCACATCGGGACAGACCGTCAGCTCCGGCGTGTGGACGGGGATAGGGCCGGGCGCGTCCTCGGGAAAACTGATGGTCGTGCCCCAGCGGTCCTTGCTCACGGTGCCGCGCTTGCGGTTGCCGCGAAGATAGGTGTTGATGGGGTCCGTGAGGCACATGTGCAGCGCTTCATACTGGCAGAGCTGACGCTCGGGCTGGCCGTCGGGCTTGATGAGTTCAAGAAAAATTCCTTTCGGGGTAGACATGGGGAAGATCTCCTTTGTCAATACAGCACGCAGGCTGTGTAGGTCAAAGTGCGGGGACCATAGTTGTAGGCGAGGTTTGAGCGGATGCAGACGTCGCTGACGAACAGCCCGTAGGCCTCCATCGAAGAAAGCCTCTGCTTGGGATGTCGACAGGGATGTTCTGGATAGGTGCAGGTATGGCAGAGTGTGCAAGTGCCCGCCGTCAACGGCAGACAGTGAGGGAATAAGAGCCGCGTCTGACGGGCAAAGGTCAAAAAGCGCTTTTTGTGCACCTCCGAAAGCGCCGTCATGCCGGTGTAATCAAATTCATCCTCGAGCTGCGCGGTGCTCTGGACTAAAATTCCCTGCGAATAGCGCTGAATCTGCGCCCTTGCCTGCTCAAGTGTGCTGCAGGCGGGCGGGCAGCTCCAGCTTTTGCCGTAGCGGCCGCAGCGGTCAGCTTTGCACATGTCGCGAACGGCTTCGAGCGGATCGAGTGCATCCATATTCACTGCTGCGCACTGGGAAAAGCCGACCTCGCGGGCGAGGGTGAGAAGGTCTGTCATAAGCAATGCCTCTTGACAAGGGAATTTATTTCCGCATAAAATACTATTTATACATTATTTATCTATTATATGGGTGGGGGAAGTTCGTGTCAAGCATTCAAGTTCAGCAGGGGGCGAAAATCACGCCGGTCCCGTTCGAAGCAGGGGAGACGCTGCTCTCCGCGCTGCGGCGGGCGGGATATTCCATCCCCGCAGCCTGCGGCGGCAAGGGCCGCTGCGGCAAATGCCGCGTGAAGGTGAACGGTGTGCCGCGCCTTGCCTGCAAGACGAAAGCGCAGGACGGCGATTGGATCGACCTGCCCGAGACGATGCGCGGCGTCATCCTGACGGACACGCTCACACTGCCGAAGGCGCAGGCGGGCCGCTCGGGCCTTGGCGCGGCAGTCGACCTCGGTACGACGACGGTGGCGCTGCGGCTCTTCGACCGCGCAGACGGAAAGCTGCTCGCGCAGGCTCAGGACTGGAACGCGCAGGCGCCCTACGGCGCGGACGTTATCAGCCGCATCCAGCACACGATGGAAGCGTCCGACGGGCTCGGCGAGCTGTCGCGCTGTATCCGCGCGCAGGTCGGGACGCTTTTGGAGCGGACACTTTCCGCCGCCGGACGGAAGTTGGAGGAGGTCAAGGAGCTCGTCATCGCGGGCAATACCGTGATGCAGCACATTTTCAACGGGCGCGAGGTCGCGTCCATTGCCCGCGCGCCGTTTCGGCCGGAGACGTTGTTTGAAGACGGCACGGGCGAGCCGCTTTCGGGCATTCCCGTGCGATTTGCCCCGTGCGTCGCGGGCTATGTCGGCGGCGATATCACGGCGGGACTGTTGGCAGACGGCCTTTTTGTGCAGCCGGAATTGCGGCTGTTTCTCGATATCGGCACGAACGGCGAAATGGCGCTGGGAAATGAGAGTGGCGCGCTCTGCTGCGCGGTCGCCTCGGGCCCGGCGTTTGAGGGCGCGGGCATCAGCTGCGGCATGCCGGGCATCACGGGCGCGGTGAGCCATGTGCACTACGATAGGGGATTCCTCTGCGACATCGTCGGCGGGGGCGAGGCGAAGGGCATCTGCGGCTCGGGACTGGTCGACCTCGTCGCCGTGCTTTTGGAGCGAGGCGTGATCGACGAAAGCGGGCGGCTGCTGCCGCCGCAGGACGCGCCGGAAGACATGCGCCGCTATCTGACCGAGGATGGCCAGGGCAACGGCGTCTTCCACCTGACGAAGGCCGTTAGCCTGACGGCGCGCGACGTGCGCAACCTGCAGCTTGCCAAGGCGGCGGTGGTAGGCGGTATTCGGGTGCTGCTCGAGCAGCGCGGCGTGACGGCGGACGACATTGCGAGCGTGGAGCTCGCGGGCGGGTTCGGCAACTATCTCTCGCCCGAGAATGTAGTGCGCATCGGCATGCTGCCGCGCGCGTGCCTTAGTAAAATCAGACCCCTTGGCAACGCGGCGCTCGCGGGCGCTTCGATGCTGGCGCTCGACGGGGAAAACTGGCGAAAGCTCGCGGAGATTCCCAAAAAGTGCCGCTATCTCGAGCTTTCCGGGCGCGACGACTTTTCCCACGCGTTCACCGACGATTTGACATTTTGAGAATCGTTCCGAACAGGAATTTTTAATGGAGGAAAACCCTATGGAAATGCAGTTTCCCGCGATTTTGGACGGCGCGACCGGCACCGAGCTCCAAAAGCGCGGCTTCACCGGCGATATGAGCGCCGAGCAATGGGTGCTCGAGCATCCCGAGAGCATCCTTGAAATTCAGCGCAAGTATGTGGCGAGCGGCTCGAATGTGCTCTACGCGCCGACGTTCGGTGGCAACCGCCAGAAGCTCGAAGAGCGCGGCATCTTCAACCGCACGGAGGAGATGAACAAAGCGCTCGCACTGCTCTCGAAGCAGGCGGCGGACGGAAAAGCATGGGTCGCGGGCGATATCGCGCCCACGGGCCGCTTTTTAGCCCCTCTTGGCGACGCGTCGTTTGAAGAGCTCGTCGAAATTTACACCGAGCAGGCGGCGGGCCTTGAGCAGGCGGGCGTTGACCTCTACGTCATCGAGACGATGATGACGCTGACCGACGCGCGTGCGGCGGTTCTGGCCGTGCGCAGCATGAGTAAAAAGCCCATCCTTGTGTCCTTTACCTGCGATGAGAGCGGCAAGATCCTCTCCGGTACGGACGTGGTCGCGGCGCTTTCCGTGATGGAGGGTATGGGCGTAAGCGCATTCGGACTGAACTGCTCGGCAGGCCCCGAGCAGATGTTGCCGCAGCTCCAACGCCTGCATAAATACGCGCGCGTGCCGCTGATCGCCAAGCCCAACGCCGGCATGCCGGAGATCGTGAACGGCGAGGCCGTGTACAACTGCCCGCCGGAGGAATTTGTCGCGCTGGTGCCCGAGATGCTCAAGGCAGGTGTGGTCCTCTTCGGCGGTTGCTGCGGCACGACGGAGGAGCATATCGCCGCGCTGAAAGCAGCGCTCAAGGACGCGGAATACGTTCGCCCCGCACCGGAATGCCTCGACCTTCTTCCCGCGGCAACGGAGAAGGAAGCCTTCTTCCTGCCCGCCGATGCGACACACGGCGCGGTGCTGACCGCGGACGGCGATTTGGAGGACAAGCTCTCCGACGCGATGGATGACGAATGGCCGATGGTCGCGCTGAAGCTCGCGTCCTGGGCGGACGTCGACGCGCTGGCGGACTACCAGTACATGATCAGAAAGCCGCTGTGCCTTATCTGCGACGACGCGGAGCTTTTGGAAGCGGGCCTGCGCGCCTATCAGGGAAGAGCCTTGTACGAGGGAAATCTCACCGAAGATGCCCTTGCGCCGCTGCTCGAAAAATACGGTCTGCTGGTGTAAAAAGAGAAAAAGAAGAACGGGACGGAAATGAACATTTCCGTCCCGTTCTCTATATAGTAAAGCGCGTCACGCCGCGGCGCCGCCGGTGCTGACGATGCGGAAATACGCATTCGACGTCAGGCGGTACATCGCGCAGTAGAGCAGCGCGAAAAGAAGCAGCGCCGCGCCGGTCACGCCGAGAAACAGCGTGAGGTTCTGGATGCCAAACAGCTGTAAGATCTGCCAGACCATCGGCTGGGCGAAGGCGAGGTGCAGTGCCGCCGCGGCAAGCGGCAGCAGGAAAATGAGCAGCATTTGCGCGTTCACGCTCTCACGGATGTCGCGCTTGGTCATGCCCACGCGCTGCATGATGGCAAAGCGCGAGGCATCCTCATACCCCTCCACGACCTGTTTGTAGTAGAGCATCAGGAGCGTTGCGAACAGAAACAGCACACTTAAAAGAATGCCGAGGAAGAAGAGACTGCCGTAGAGGGAGAAAAATTCCGCACGGACGCCTGCCATTTCCGTGGGATGCCAGTGATTCTGGACGGCAAGCGTGTTGATCGCGTCCTCCGCGCCAAAATAGAGGCTCGCCGTCGAGGCAAGCATCACCAGCACCATCGTCGAGAGAATGCAGATGGAGGCGAGGCCCGCGCCGTTTCGCTTCATGCGGTAGGTGAGCGACGAGAGGGAGACGAAGTTGCGCTTTTTGTAGTAGAATTTTTCATCCTTCTGGAGTGTTTTGCAGAGCGTCACGCTGCCGGAGATGAAGAGAAGATACGTCGATAGAATGACCATGATGACCGCGAGGAAGAAGAGCAGCATCGCCTGTACGGGGTCGTTGATGGTCGCGGCGATGTAGTACGCGCCGAGCAGCAGCGCAAGGCCGGGGATGACGAGCAGCCATTGCGACTTCGGCGGCTTTTCGCCGACGTTTTCGCTCTTCAAAAGCGCCGCGCCCTGTGCGTGGCGCAGCGACAGCACACCGCGCACATAGAGCAGCGCGAAGATGGCGATGAACGTGATGGCGCACTGCTTGATGGCGGCAAGGCTCACGGTGAAAGCCGCGGCGGGGAGAGATAAAAGCCGCAGCAGTGCGGACTGCGAGACATAGGAGAGCAGCAGGCCGAGGCCAAGCCCCGCGATCAGCGTGAACGCCGCGGCCAGAAGTGTCTCCCAGAAGAGAATGGCGCTGAGTGCGCCGCGGTCCATGCCGAGCACGCTGTAAAGGCCGAATTCCTTCTTGCGGCGACGCAGGAGAAAGCTGTTCGTGTAGAAGAGAAACAGCGCGATGAACACCGATACGACGAACGAGCCGAGGCTCATCGTCATCGCGACCGCAGAGGTGCCGGAGCCGTTCACCTTGCCATTGACCGTATAGAGCGCGGGGGTGACGGCGAGGTACGCAATGACATACAGCATCGCTGCCATGAACGCGCAGGAGAGAAGATAGGGCACATAGAGCCTTGCGTTCTTTTTGATACCCATCCACGCAAGGCGGGGGTAAAAGGTGGGCTTCATGCGCATTCGCCTCCCGTCTGCTGCTGCGTGAGCGCATCGGTGATACGCTGGTAGAACTGGGAATCCGTGTCCTTGCCGCGCTTTAACTCGAGCGAGACCTCTCCGTCGCGCAGGAACAGCACGCGCGAGGCGCAGCTCGCCGCGCGCACAGAGTGCGTGACCATCACGATGGTCTGGCCAGAGGCGTTGATCTCGCCGAAGAGCTTCAAGAGCTCGTCGGTCGAGCGGGAGTCGAGCGCGCCGGTCGGCTCGTCGGCCAGCAAGATCTGCGGGCGGGTGATGAGCGCGCGGGCGACGGCGGCGCGCTGCTTCTGTCCGCCGGAGACCTCGTAGGGGTACTTTTTGAGCAGCGTCTCGATGCCGAGGTCGTAGGCGAGCGGTGAGAGCCGGTCGCGCATCTCCGTGCGCGACTTGCCCGCGAGCACGAGCGGCAGGCAGATGTTGTCCTCGAGCGAGAACGTGTCGAGCAGGCTGAAGTCCTGAAACACAAAGCCTAAGTTGTCGCGGCGGAAGGCTGCGGCGGTTTCTTCGGGAATCTCGGAGAGGTTCTTGCCGCCGAGCAGCACTGTGCCGCCGGTGGGCTTGTCGAGCGCGGCGAGGATGTTCAGTAGCGTCGTTTTGCCGCTGCCGCTCTCGCCCATGATGGCGACGTATTCGCCGGACTCGACGGTGAAGTTGACATTTTTGAGCGCCTGGACCTTGCTGCTGCCAAAGCGCGTGGTGTAGGTCTTTTGAAGACCGGAAACAGTCAGGATTTGCATGAGATGACTCCTTTCAAACGAGTGAGTTAGAAGCTGACGGTTGACATAATTTTCGCCCCTGGGGAAATTTTGCCGAAAGAAGGGCGCAAAAAAGCAGCCGGAAAAGCGGAGACCTTTCGCGGCTGCTTTTTCGAAAACGCGTTACTCGAGATTCAGTTTTTTCGTCGTGAAGTACCACGTCACGGCGTAGCCGATCGCGCAGAAGAGAAGTTCGCCGAGCATGCCCCAGAGGAGCAGCAGCTCGATGCCTGTGGGCAGGGTGTTGGCGTCCAGTGAGATCCATGTATGGATGAACAGGCCGATCATGGCGATGGCGGTGAACTGCGCAAGCTGGAAGAACACGAGCACAAGGATGGTCGTCCAGAGCGTCTTGTGCTTATTGAAGCTGTAACCGATGGAGAAGGCGGCGTAGACCACGAGCTCGGCGGCAGAAACGGCAAAGACGAAATTGCAGAAAAGCTCAAAGACGATCAGCAGCGCGTGACTGCGCAGCGAGGCCTCCATTTCGAAGAACGCTGTGAAAACATCATTGAAAAAATCGGGGACATACTGGAAAGTGCTCCAGCCGGAGGCAGCAATCAGCAGCGAGAGAAGTCCCACGATGAACGCCGCAGCATACCACACGGCGGAAACGATGAGCTTGGAGATGAGCAGCTGATGGAGGCTCACCGGCAGCGTCAGCGTGAGATAGCCCTCATCCTTGAGCACATGGTCGCGCCAGCGGACGGCGGAGAGCACCAGCGGCGCAAACGCCAGCGCAAAGAGGCCCATCACAAAGCCGATGACCAGCAGTACGCCGATGAGCTGTAAGAGCCAGGGAATGTGCCCGCCGTTCAGGAGCAACTGAGAAAAACGCATCAGTGCCGTCAGTGCCAGCATTCCAAGAAAGACCGGCCACATGATGCGGCTCGTTGCGCGGAATTCATGTTTGATCAGTTTGCTCAGCATCTGAATACCTCCCGGAAGAGCTCGTCAACGCTCTTTCCCTTTTCATCTCGAATGGTCTCCACGCTCTCGTGGAGCATGACCTGCCCCTCGCGCAGGAACACGACCTCGTCAAGGATCTGCTCGACGTCGGCGATCAGGTGTGTGGAGATGATGACCGCTGCGTCCTCGCTGTAGTTGCCGATGATCGTGCGCAGGATGTAGTCGCGCGTCGCGGGGTCCACACCGCCGATGGGCTCGTCAAGGAGATAGAGCTTGGCGTCGCGGCTCATCGTCAGGATGAGCTGCGTCTTCTCGCGCATGCCTTTGGAGAGCGTCTTAATCTTCTGTGTGCGGTCAAGGCCGAGGTTCATCAGCATCGCTTCGGCCACGCCGCGGCGGAAGTCCGAATAAAAGTCACCGTAGTAGTCAAGCGCCTGCGCGATCGTCATCCAGCCGGGCAGCGTGTTTCGGTCGGGCAGGTACGAGACGATGGCCTTCGTTGCGCGGCAGGGGGCCTTGCCTGCGATCAGAATTTCGCCCGACGTCGGCGTCAGAAGGCCGTTGGCGAGCTTGATGAGCGTCGTCTTGCCGCTGCCGTTGGGGCCGAGCAGGCCCACGATGTGCCCGGGTTCGATCGTGAGATCGATGCTGTCGAGCACCGTTTTGGCGCCGTAATTTTTCGTGAGCGCCTTGCATTCAAAAATACTCATTCTTCCTCCTCCTTAGCTCCCTGAATGAGAGCTATGACTTCGTCTCTCGTGCAGCCGAGCGTTTTCATCGAGTGGAGAAATTCTCCCACGCGCTCGTCCGCAATGCGGAGCTTGGCATTTGCAATCATGTTTTCATTTTCCGTGACGAACCGTCCCGCCGTGCGCTGGGAAAACACCAGACCGTCGCGTTCGAGCTCGGATAGCGCGCGCTGGACCGTGTTGGGGTTGACGCCCGCCTCCACCGCAAGCTCTCGCACGGAGGGGAGCTTTTCTCCCGGCGCGTAGATGCCGGAGACGATGGCCTCCGTCAACCGCTGTGTCAGCTGGGAGTAGATCGGCTGGTCATTGCGGAAGTTCCAGTCCATAGTGATCCTCCTTGTGTATCACTGTATTAAGTGATTAGTACAATAATACATTAAGCGGCATTTGTCAATAGCCGGACGCAAAAAAGATCAAAAAATTTCGCGGCAGAAAAAAGCCGCGAAATTGACATAAAATCCTAAAACAGATGTTGCATTTCGGGAAAAATGTGGTATCATAAATTCGAACAAATGTTGGAAGGGGCGCACAAGATGGAAAAACTGTCCAGAATGCAGCAGCGCGTATACGATTATATAGCAGAGAGCATCGCCGAACACGGCTATGCCCCCTCTGTGCGCGAAGTCGGTGAGGCGCTGGGACTCAAGTCACCCTCCACGGTCCACTTCCATATCAAGCACCTGCAGGAGATGGGGCTCATTGAGAAGAGCGCGGGCAAGGGCCGTGCCATCACGCTCAAAAAGCAGCTGCAGGCCGTTCCCGTTGCGCCGCAGCCCATCGAGATCGACGAGCTTGCCCCGCGCCGCCGTCAGGTGCCGATCCTCGGCAATGTTGCCGCCGGTAACCCAATTTTGGCGCAGGAGTGCATCGAGGACTACCTGACGTTCGACACCGGCGGGCACGATGACGAGTATTTCGCCCTGCGTGTGCGCGGCGAGTCGATGCTCGGCGTCGGCATCCTGCCGGACGACCTTGTCGTCGTCCACCGCCAGAACCTCGCGCAGAACGGGCAGATCGTGGTCGCGCTGCTTGGTGACGAGGCGACGGTCAAAACGCTCAAGCGCAAGGGCAGCGAGGTCTGGCTCATGCCCGCGAACCCCGACTACCAGCCCATCGACGGCCGCGAGAGCACGATCTTGGGCCGCGTCGTCGCCGTGGTGCGGCAGTATTAAGCGAGAAAAGCAAACGCTCCTCCGCATTTGCGGAGGAGCGTTTTTTGTTGTTACTGGGGAAAATGTGCTGTTGAGGGAAAGTGTTGAGATAAACTGAGATTTTAGATGAGTAATGCTGTACCACCAAAACTATTTGATAAGCCACCGTTCACGGTTTGGCATGATCCGAATATCACCGGAAAAACGCTCCAGAATCGTACCGTCTTGCGCCGAGCGGACTAATGTTTCTTCCCGATAGTCAGGATCCTCATACCAAATACTGAAGTAGAGCTTGTCTCCATCACGGAAATTAAGTGTTTCTCTACTACTGATTGCGAAACGTATCTGCTCAGGCCAAATGATCTCAAATGTACCATCATTTGGCTGCCGGGTCAGCGATAGCGGTGAGGGGTGAAGAATCAGATTGTAGCAGTCTTTCACCGCAGACAAAGGCAGCCGTACGACTTCCTGCGTTTTCTCTTGCTGATGTAAGAACCTCAGAATGTGTATCGCACTTTCTGTAAAGTTTACTACCAACAGTACGACAGACTCACCATCGAACACAGGATAGCCGAGATATTGCCCGTCCACAGGCAGCACAGGCTCATAGACCATACCATCTGGATAGTGGATAAGATATAGCCTATTGCTTTGCACAGAGTTTTTCTGCCGGAATAGTTCTTCAGCCTCATAGAGATCGCCGTGAACATAATCTGTTGCCCAGTACCATTCACTGGTTCCTCCCCGTACAAGTTCCATGTTAGTTATGCCACGTATGTCAATAGTCCGCATTAACGTATCTCTCTTTCACACGTTCCGATTTGTTTACGCCCTCATCTCTTGTCAAAGTGCACCGTCCAGCCCTCGATCCCGTAGAAC
>ERZ857745.5033-NODE-5033-length-11063-cov-3.075854_pt1 | contig 11063 bp, 9 predicted proteins | sample MGYA00519699_ERZ857745 | MGnify/ENA primary metagenome ERZ857745 (study PRJEB31778, sample SAMEA3449357) | human gut metagenome | biome: human gut; feature: human-associated habitat; material: faeces | place: United Kingdom | collected 2010/2012 ...
GCCGTCCGTACCCGTTTGGGACGTTTGGCTGGAATCATCACTTATTGCTGGGGACAGTTAAAAGGTTACGGGCTGTATTCGGAGAACGCTTACCTGACCGGTGATTTTCGCCTGCGTACGGGAGAGGATGTCCGGACGAAATTTGAAATCGTTGAGGGGATGTTGCAGAGTGCCATGCAGGGGGTTATCAACACGATGACCGAAAAGGACAATTACCTGACGAACGCCACCTTTCAGGATGACCTGACCGGCTGGATCCGGGAGAATGATATCAGCATCTATGACGTGAACGGGCAGCTGCTTGATTTGGGTATAAACTTTTATTCCGAAAAGAACAAGGTTTCGGACGTGGTTTCTTTTGACGGGCGTTTCATGCTCCGTGTTAAACGTAGTTATATAAAGCAGTTGAATAAAGATATAACCAAACCTGAAAAAGGGAGTATCCTTTATTTGACTATAAAATACCATTGTGATGCCGGTGGAACCCTGACTGCCGGTTTCAGCGGATCCGCTCCTTATGTTTCAAAAGCTATCGAGGCAGCCGATGGATTTCAGGTGTTGGAGGTATCGGGAGAATGGAGCGGATCCGGTGATTTCCTTTTGCAGTTTACCGGTGATATTTATGTCGAGCGGCTCACTTTGACCAACCACCCGCTGGAGGATTATCAAAAGGTTGTAAGCACGAAATTTGAGCAAACGGCTGAACATATCTCTGCGGTGGCCGAGGCGGTGGATAAAATTGATAACACGATAAAGACAGCAGGCTGGATAACTACTGCGGACGGCAATAAGTTATGGGCTACAATTTCAACGGTGGATGGCTTGGGTAACCGCCTGACCACCCATGAGGGCAGCTTCCACGTGACGGCGGATCAAATCAATGCCATCGTGAGTCGTATCGATAAGGCGGAGGATGAACTGGGAATTATTGACAACACGATAAAGACTGCAGGCTGGATTACCACTGCGGACGGCAACAAGTTATGGGCGACCATTGACAGGGTGGACGTATTGGGTAACCGCCTGACCACCCATGAGAGCAGCTTTCACGTGACGGCGCAGCAGATCAACGCCATCGTGAGCCGTGTGGACACGATAGACGGAACCATCAGCAGGGCCGGGTGGATTACCTCTGCTGACGGTAACAGGTTATGGGCAAGCAAGTCGTTGGAGAATGGCGGTACAATCGTATCCTTTATCAACCAATCGGCTGAGGACGTGGCAATAAATGCGGAACATATCAGGCTGGAGGGGCTCGTTACCGCCAATGAATATTTTAAGGTGTTGGAGGATGGTTCGATTGAAGCGAATGCGGGTACGTTTTCCGGATATTTAAAGACTAATTTTCATTTAGTGGAATCGAGCGATGCCATATACACGACTGATTCCGCACGAAAAGAATACGGATACAAGATCAACAAGGAATTAAGTTTGAAGGTTGATATGAAAGGAGCAACTAATGGAGCCGATATCATATTGTCAAATGATGTAAAGTATATTGGATCACGAGTGATCTTGTATAACGGATGTCATCCTCCTTACACGAGAACGGTGGGTTCTATCCGTTACAGTTCCGTGCGCATTGATGATGGAAGTCAGATTCGTGGAACCAACTCGGGTTTGGGCGAAGATGGTTTGTTGTCGTATAGCGATCCTTATAAGATAGAATGGATAAGCGGAATAATCGAACTTATTGGCACGCCGGAACATAATGGCAGAGAAATGGCCGGTCTGATATCGTGGAGAGGGGAACTCGTACAACCGCCAATAAACCCTCAAAGTGGTTGGCTCTATTATAACGAGAAAGAAAACCGGAATTACTTGTATTGGTATGGCGAATGGGTAGAATTTCCTGTTTATGGTGACGAATCCGAAGATTTACGCATAACGTGGCTGGGAATGTTATCATCGCCACCAAAGGATCCGAAAAAAAATTCGATATACATGACCACGTGGAAGTATCTTTATATATACACCGGGGAACATATGGAGGAGATCACCTATGGTTTTGATTTCCTAAATAAATGTGGGTGGTGTGTTTTGGGATTTAACTCTCTCAGTTATAAATATTACAAATGACGATATGAAAAAAGTGAACTTTAAAAAATTTGAGGCTTATACCGGAATTTCCAGGCAAAAGAAAATTACCGGTGACGCACGTAAGGATTTTGCTGATTTGATATACCAGCATACGATCGGGATAGAAGCCCACGCCCTTGCTTTTAAGATCTATAATAGTGAAGAACCGGTTGCGATCACGGGAAAAGAGGAACAGCTTATCGTGAGGGTTGCAAATGAATGGTGTACTCCCATGTTTATAGATGGTTTAATAGAACAGTTAAGAACGGAGGTCTGATATGGAAAACTTGACAGAATCCCAAATACAGGCGATAGCCGCCCGTGTCCGGAACATACTGCGAGCCGAATCCAAAGGTGTGGGTGAGCTTCCTGTTGTTTCCTCTTTGGATGGAGTATTGACACTCCCGGCCTTGAGAATGAACGGTGGTATCCCGGAAGTTGTCGAGGCTCCCGTTAATTTGCTGCAGGACGTGGCAACCGATGCGGTTGCGGATGCGACCCAAAAGGCCGCTGATGCCACGGCAAAAGCGATAACAGCCACGAACGAAGCGAAAAAGGCCACGACAAATGCCACCAATGCCGCCAAGAATGCGAATGATGCCGGTACGGATCTGACCAAGATAAAAACGGCAGCGGAAACTGCAACCAAAAACGCCAATGATGCCGCCTCCGGCGCGAATACTTCCAAACAGAATGCAGACAAGGCAACCACTGCGGCCAATAACGCTGCCAAAAGTGCCAATGATGCCGCCGGTGCTGCGGGAACCGCTATCGAAGCGGCAAAGAAAGCCACGGACGCTGCTAACGGAGCCGCTTCAAATGCCACGAATGCCGCCGCGAAAGCGTCCTCCGCCGCTGATACGGCGAACAAGGAGGCCAGCTCTGTAAATGCGGCCAAATCGGAAGCCCTTGCCGCTGCCGCCCGTGCGAGCAGTACGGCCACCACCGCAGAGGCCGAGATCGAGAAGATGAAGCAGCTGCAGGAGTCCATATCGGGTGCGGCTTCGTTGGCTCCCACGAGAATGGAACTGACCTACACGAAACGCATCACCCAGCGTAATCCTTACGTTCAGCGTATCGTGGCCAAGATGTTCCCCTCGTACTCGCTGCAGAATGTTTTGTTCTTGGGTGATGACGTGGCCGTGAGCGTGGATCCTGCGGGTGTTGTAACCCCGTTGAAAATTGGGACGAGCCGGATCCACGTGATCCCGACACAGGCCACCCACTTGTACAAGACCATAAACGTGACGGTTCAGGCTCCGTCCGTCCGCCTTACCGGAGGCGGTAAAATCCGGGTTGACAGTAAAGGTAGAATACGTTTAACTTAAAAACTTGATAAATATGACAAGCGATCAGGAAACCCGTGTGTTAGCGATGCTTGCGGCTTTCGAGGCCGGAAAGAAGATCAGTGACCTTGATACTGCCTCCGGCAGCGTGAGCGATATGCGCATCGAGGTGCTGGACACGGACGGAGAGTCCAAAGTTATGAATTTGTCCGAGGCGGTTACCACCGCCGCAAACGGCGTTTGTGGACGTTATTGGAATGAATCGAATTCCACGTACCGGGCTGCCGGTTACTATGGCAGCCTTGATATGCTCCGCAAGCTGCCAGAGCTGTTAGGACTTGGTTGTTACCTCGTTCAGGATGACCGTACCCGGCGCAAGCTGGATCCCACGAACCACTACCGTTTTGAGGACGGTACACCGGCGAAGCTGGACGGCACGATGGGACAGTATATGTGGTGTTGGAATATTGGTTTTTATTTTGCCGAGTGGAAAGTGGGTAATTTGAAATATTATGCGGTTTCCCTTTCTCCCATCAAAGGCAAACAGTGCGTGTATATTCCCGCCGGTGGCCTTTCCGCCCTCGGTGGTGGCGTGATGGACAGGACGAACAATATCCTTTGTTCGGTTGTGAGTGATGCCGCCCAATATCGTGGTGGAAACAATGATGCAAGCCGGGACGGTACTTACCGCACGCAGTTGGGGATGGTTGCAACCAATATGCAGTACCGTAATTTTTCAACTTATGCCCGCAAGCGTGGCGAGGGTTGGGATGCCAACTGGTACGTGGCTCAGGCGGTGGTTGAAATTCTTTTCATGATCATATTCGGAACCCGCAACATGCAGGAGACCGTGATTGCGGAAAAGGACAGCAACGGTTTGTATCAGGGTGGCCTCGGATCCGGCACCACCAATATGCCGAATTGGGATCAGTGGGGTTATTACCCGGTTGTTCCGACCTCTGCCGGTATCGAGCTTGGTGACGGTTGCGGTGAAGCCACCTTTAACGTGCTAAAGGAGGACGGCTCGTTGCATTATGCAGCAAAGGTTCCGGTGTTCTTCGGCCTGAAACATCCTTTCGGTCATATTTGGAAGATTGTCCGTGGGCTTGTTGATAACGTGGGAGAGGAAAAATCCGAGGTTTACGTTGCCCCGTCCCTTTATGCCGGTTATGATGACAATTCGATTTCCGGCCTTATCAAGGTTTGCGAGGTTCCGAGAACCTCCGGTTATATCAAGCAGAAAAGTTACTACTTGCTTTGCGCCATGCCGACCGAAATCGGAGCGACCGCCTCGACTTATTTCTGTGACTATTTTTGGGAGAATTCAGCATCATCCAAAGGTCTTCGTGTCCGCCTCTCCGGTGCTCGCGCTGCCATGGCACGTATGCGGGGGCGTTTGCTACGGCTGCGGACAATGCGGCCTCGAATTCGCATGCGGCTGTGTCCGCTCCCCTCTGCTTCTTTGATGCGGATCCAGTCATGTCGGCTTAAAACGAAAAAACGGAAACGAGAAGCGATAAAAGAGCGTTCTTTGAAATTTTGTATTGAGAGTTTTGTAAAAGCGGTTCGGCTGCTTTCAAAACTCGCCGTAAGGCGAGTCGATTTTTGTGATTTTTTTGCGTGTTTTGGGTGAATGTATTTAAAAGGCTTATCTTTGCATCGTTAAACCAAGTTTAACAGGTTGTTTTACCCTTAGTGTGACGCAGTCTTCGTGTCCGCCTCTCCGGTGCTAACGCTAACAATGGCACGAATGCAGGGGCGTTTGCTACGAATACGAACAATGCAGCCTCGAATTCGAATGCGAATGTGTCCGCTCCCCTATACTTTGCAGTTAGGAAACGGTTAGATGGGGCGAAAGACCTTGCCACTTGGCAAAAGATGACGAACGCTCAAAAGGACGCTGGTAGGCCGGTAACGGTTCGAACGCTTCCGAGTAAGGCAAAGCAGACACTCAGACACTCAGAACCGCAGAAACAGGCCATGAAAAGGTATGGAAATTTGTTTGAACGAGTTGTCGAATACGGCAATCTCGAACAGGCGTTTCACAACGCCGCCCGTCACAAAACCCGCCGAAGCGAAGTAATAGAGTACGGCTCCCATTTGGAGGCGAACCTATTACAGCTCCAGCGTGAACTAATCACCGGTACTTACCGCACCTCCGAGTACAAGACTTTTATCATTTACGAACCCAAAGAACGGAAGATCTTTAAACTGCCGTTTCGGGATCGTGTCGTTCATTGGGCTATCATGCAGGTGATTGAACCGATATGGCTCTCCAATTTCACCCGTGATACCTATTCCTGTATCCGTGGGCGTGGTATTCACCCTCTTTTATACAAGCTCCGCCGTGATTTGCAAGCGGATCCGGATGGAACCCGGTACTGCCTGAAAATTGATGTGCGCAAGTTTTATCCAAGCATAGACCATGAGATCATGAAACGGGTGATCCGCCGGAAGCTGAAAGATGCCCGGTTGCTCGCCTTGCTTGACGGCATCGTGGACTCGGCGGAGAACGGAGTACCCATCGGAAATTATCTCTCCCAATTCTTTGCCAACCTCTATTTGTCGGAGCTGGATCATGTCATTAAAGAAGAAATGGGCATCCGGTACTATTATCGTTTTGCGGATGATATTGTCCTGCTGGACGGGGATAAAGGGAAACTCCACGGAACCCTCGTGTTTATCAACCACTACCTGAACAATGAACGTGCCTTGAGTATAAAGCCGAATTATCAGGTCTTCCCGGTAGAGAGCAGGGGTGTCAATTACGTGGGATACGTGACGTTCCATGATTATTGCCTCGCCCGCAAGCAGAACAAGAAAAACCTCTGCCGGGAGGTGGCCAAACTACGAAAGCGTGGAATGAGCGATGAGAAGATCCGGATAAAGGCATCCAGCCGGTTGGGGTTCATGCAGCATTGCAATAGCATTTATTTATTAAAAACTCTCAATATGAAAACATTCAGTGAAGTAACAAACAGCAGTGGTAATCTCACGGGAGATAAGTACCACATTGATGACATTTTGAACAGGGAAATCCACCTGAAAGGCTTCGAGGTAAAAGAATCCAAGTATAAAGGTGAATGCCTGATCATCCAGTATGACATCTACGAGCAGGTCAAGGATAAGGCTGGGGCTTTGCTCACTAACGAAGATGGTACTCCGAAGATGGATTGGGTGGAACATATCACTTTCACCGGTTCGGAGGCTCTTATCAAACAGTTGAAAGATGTGGTGTTGGATGAACCCTGTTCGGCAAAGATTATTAAACAACCAATCGGTGACCGGGGTAAATGCTTTTATAAGATAACCGATCCCGATTAAAATATCGGTGATTATGTACAAAGGGATTTATGCAGAAAAAAAGACTTTTTCAAAGTTCGATAACGAACATTATTTGTGCTATCTGAACGAGCAACGTGAGGAGTATTCTCCTGAACCGGATGCCCGTTCGGGTGAGGTGACCGAACCGGTGTCCGCTCCCATATTGGGATATGCCTATACAGGAAGTATGGCGGACGGAGGTACTCTGATTGAAGCGAGAGAGGCTACTTATGACGAATTCGTTTCCGGGTTGATCCGCACGAGGTACTCGGCCAGCCGGGTGGAGGCAATCCAGTCAAACCGTATGATAGCCTTTGTCCATCCGGAGCATGAACGGGCATCCGAATTTATTTCCGAGTGGGATGATTTTCAGTCCTACCGGGAACAATGCAAGAAACAAGCGGATGCGCTTATAAACGGATAAATGCCTATCGGGGGCAGGCAAGAAAAAGCCCCCGGCCTGTAAGTAGTTATCTCACCCACATACTTACACAAAGATGCGCCATATCGCACAGCCGGGGGCTAAATACCCTCTGCTGCGATATGGCGCATTTGTATGTTATGTGAGTGAGACTTTGCAAAGATAATAAAAGTTGGGTTATGACTGTATTTGAGATATTAAACTTTAACAAAGAATTATTGAAGAAAATGCGGGCGATTGGAATAAGGCTTGAGGACGCTTATTATATCGAACTATATAAGGAATATCTGGTAATGCTTGCTGGAGGAAATAAGGTCTCTTATATAGTAGCAATGCTTGCAGATAAGTATTCGGTAAGTGAACGTAAGGTTTATGGTTTAATTAAACGTTTTGGAAGTAACTGCAAATGATTTGCAGTGTGAACTTTCCTATATGGTTTATGACTTTTGGATATATTGCTACTTTTGGCAAAAAAAGTCATGGAAGAATGTATTATAAAGAAAACCTCGTCATTAGGAACTATCATAATTAAGGAGGTTCCTAAAAAAGTAGCAAAAGAACTGATAGTTGCTAATCATTATTCCCATAAATGGTTGGATTCCAGCTTTGGAAAATTTAATTATGGGATATTTCGGGAGGAAGAACCTGATAGGTGTTTGGGGGTTGCGGCTTATGGATATATGAAGAATTCCAAAGCGAGGATTTTTACACACCCAAATCCCGAGGCTTGGATGTGTGAGTTAAATCGGATGTGGATTGATGACACTTTAGGGCATAACGCTGAAAGTCTTTTGATTGCAGCGTCAATAAAATTGCTTCGAAAATCCGATCCGACTTGTGTTGCTGTACAAAGTTTTGCCGATGGGAGATTAGGGTGTGGAACCATATATAAAGCATCGAATTTTGTTTACTATGGATATCATTATACAATCTTTTGTCGTAATAAAAGAACAGGAGAAGTTATTCATGAGCAAATTCTAACTAATAGCACGTCTCCATCAGGATATTTGCGTGCCAATATTGCTTTTTTGATTGGGGACTTGGAATTGTTTAAAGTTAAAACGTATAGGTATATATATCCTTTATGTAAGAAGTTTAAATTTATTCGTAATCCTCAACCTTATCCTGTTTATGATAAAGGAGAAGAAGAGGTTGTGTGGAAACGTGACATCCAAAAGATAAAAGAGAATGTAATAAGATTGTTGGAGAGGGTTGCCGCTTAGTTTTAGAAAGACTTTCAAACGCCATTCGAATGCTGTTTGAAAGTCTTTCTATATTGTGCGTGTACAATAATTCTCGCATTTCGTTTTATACCTTGATTCTCGCATTTCGTTTTTTACATCGATCACATTTCGTTTTGCCGATTATACATTCTTCCAGTTCGCATCTTGTGCCAACGCATTATTTTCAGCTTTTACATTTTTACGGCTTTCCGAATCGACATAATAATCTCCTCCATAAAGATCCACCAGGACAGCTTTGTGGGTTCCTTTATAATACCGCAGGTCGAGACCGCCGTATACATTAAAATACTGACCGAGCTGAGTGGTGTAAGTCGATAACAAACCGTACCATTCATGGTTGTTGATATTATTGGACATCGCCATCTGCGAACCGTTCTCGCTCTTCATATTCAAATCATAAATGGCTGCATAATCGAATGTCCCGTCAGCAGCCCGGAATTGCGTATTCAACGTTCCGTCCAAAGCCGTAGCATACCAGCTGTTTTTATAAGTACTGTTTCCTTGTCCGCGATAACCGCCTCCCCGACCGATAGACACATATAAGGCTGTCGACAAACTGGATTTTTCATTGATCGTCCAGTAATGGTTCAAAGAAATCTGAGGTTTATGGAATTTATTATATCCGGCTACTTTCCGCTGTCCGTTCAGTCCGAATCCATAAACAGCATTGAATTTATATTTATTGGCATGTTTCTGCCATTCTGAAATCAACAGATTGTCATTTCGCTGATTATGCCATTGGGGAGCCCCCAATACGGTCAGCGAGATCATGTGTTTGTCATTGATCTGCTTGGATACATTTCCGAAATAACTGTACGCTTCGAACTCGGTCCCTTGTACATAACCGTTTCCCCAGCTCTTAGCACCTAATATCGAAATCGCCCACCCGTTACGCAAACCGGTAGAAACATTGAATGCGATCTTATTAAATCCGTCGTTTCCCACAGCGTAAGAGATACCTCCTCCGGCTTTGACGTCGGTCGTATTGGTCACGATATTGATAGAACCTCCTACCGAAGGGGCAGCCACCTTAGCCGCACCGAGTCCGCGTTGTACCTGCATCGAACGGGTAACATCCGAAAGTCCGGCCCAATTCGACCAGTAGATTTTACCGCTTTCCATTTCGTTCATCGGCACTCCATTGACCATAACGGCCACATTTTCACTTTCGAAGCCACGTACATTTACCCGGGAATCACCGAATCCTCCGCCTTGTTTCGTAGCATATATACTAGGTGTAGATTTTAAAATTTCAGGAAACTCCTGAGTGGAGAGTTTATTTTCTATGGCTACCGGATCGATCACAGCTACAGCCACAGGAGTCTTCCGGCTAACAGCTACCGAAGCAGTAACCGTCACGTCACCTAAACCGATGGATTCGGTTTCCAAAGCAATGGTTCCTAAATTCAGTTCTTTTCCCAAAGTCACCTCTTTTTTCAATTCTTTGTAACCGACACAACGGAAAGTTAAGGTTTGTTTGCCCGTCTGACCGGTCTTCAAGGTAAAACTACCATCCAGATCGGCAGCTACGCCTTCCGAAGTACCCTCCAGCATCACTGTCGCCCCAACCAAAGGTTCTTTCGTTTGAGAATCAACAATTTTTCCTTTAATCGTCCCTTGAGCCACCGTCATAAACGACATGAGGCACAAAGAGAGCATAAGTAATAAAGCCTTAGTAAATAAACTTTTCATACAATAACATCTCTTAATATTAATAAATGATTTAACTCTATTTTTCACACTACCAACGCTCTTTAAAAACGAACGTATAATTTTATATATAAAAACAAAATCACATTAAATATTTAACACAAACATATAAAAGTCAAAACTTTTTATAATAATAACCGTTTCGACGCCGTAAAAATATAGAATTAATATTACAAAATAGCTATATCGATTCTTTTAAGACAAAAAAAGAGAAAAGCCAAACTATCCGGTTTATTTTTTTTGTTGGCAACCGGCATATAAAACATTAATAAACAAATGATTATAAAAAAACAAGCACATTTCATTCAAAAAAATCCGGCATTTTGTAACTGTTTCTCATTTTTCGGCGTATAACTCCATGATTTAGCACACACCACGGGGAGAGGAAGTTTATAAAACAAGCTGATTTCCAAAGCAGTTCTTTAAAATGACGAAAAGGTATACCACGGGATATTTACACCACGCACACACCACACAGACGCACATATAATAATTTCTTTTCAAAAATCCCTGCCTGTTTCAATTTTAAAGTCTCAAGGAAATGTCTCCCTAAAAACACAGAAGACGCAATCAGTTGCGCCTTCTTGTTTTTTACAAACCGTATTGTAAACAAAATAGAGCGTCTTTCGACGATTTACTACCTGAAAATTGAAAAGTCTGCCGAAATCATGGATGCTTATGATTTTTGCGGTCTCCGGTATGCAAAAACAGATCCGAAGCAATGGCAGGAAAAGTTCAAACTGCCCCGTTTTGTCTATTTCTCCCTTCGACTGGAATAGATATATCATCCGGGAACAATAGAGTACTTTGTCCCCGGATGATTCTTTAACGGATTTCGGAACCGTTCTTCACCTCTTTGTCAGGACGGACAAAAGCCAGGGAACCATCGGCATTTTCAGCCATCAGAATCATACCCTGCGACTCGATGCCTTTGAGCGCTTTAGGCTCCAGATTCACCAGGATACTCACTTGCTGCCCGATCACTTCTTCAGGGGTATA
>ERZ857745.5035-NODE-5035-length-11060-cov-3.924943_pt1 | contig 11060 bp, 7 predicted proteins | sample MGYA00519699_ERZ857745 | MGnify/ENA primary metagenome ERZ857745 (study PRJEB31778, sample SAMEA3449357) | human gut metagenome | biome: human gut; feature: human-associated habitat; material: faeces | place: United Kingdom | collected 2010/2012 ...
GCAGCCAGGAATGCCTGCGCCGCAAGTGTCCGTTCTTCGGCAACCTGTGCTTCGTCCACGGGGCGCGCAAGCGTGCCGAAGCTGCGGATATCCTGGTTACCAATCATAGCCTGCTGTTCTGCGACATGGCCGCTGATGGCGGCCTGCTGCCGCCGGTTCGCTACTGGGCGGTCGATGAGGCCCATGGTGCCGAAAGCGAGGCGCGCCGTGCTTTTTCCATCGAGCTTGATGCTGAGAATATCCTTCGAGAGGCGCGCCGAGTAGCGGCAGATGATGCTCGTAGGAACGTGTTCTCCCGCGCGGAGCGCCGTGTGGTCCTGAACGGCGCGAAAGAGGAAAGCGAAACGCTGTTCTATACGCTCACGCAAAAGGGTAAGAGTGCGGGTGAAGCGTATCGTCAGACCGCTGAGGCTTTCTGCGCCAGCTTGAAGGGCCTGTTGTTCTTCGACACGAACCGACATGGGCGCGGCTACGAAATCGTAGAGCTGTGGGTGAACAGCGATATCCGGAGTTCCGCCACGTTCGGCGATATCGTGGACAAGGGCGTCGCGATGCGGGAATCTGCCGAGAAGCTGATCGCGGCTTGCCAGAATCTGGTGGCATATCTTGAAGACATCGAGAACGCAGCCGCGATACAACGCGAGATAGCCGCGATGGCCATTGACTTGAAGGAACAGGTCAATGCAGTGCAGGTGATCCTTGAGGACCCAAACGAAAGCTATGCGTACGCTGCAACGCTGTGCCGGAAGAAGGACCGCGTCGGCGAAAAGCTGCAAGGTATGCCCGTTAACGTCGGCGGAAAGCTGAACGATACGCTCTATGCATCTACGCATTCGGTGGTGTTCGCATCGGCAACGCTGTCTGTCAACGGGAGCTTTGATGGCTTCACGAACGCTATGGGCTTGGGTCAAGGAGAGTTCTCTCCGGTCAAAACCTGCCAGCTTGATTCCAGCTATGACTTCGATAAGAACATGACGGTGTACGTTGTGGCCGATATGCCCGAGCCGAACGAGCCTAGCTATATGGCCACCCTGCAAAAGTTCCTTGTTGAGGCGCATAAAGCGCAGCAAGGTTCGATGCTCACGCTGTTCACGAACCGTCGCGAGATGGAGCGTTGCTTCGACTATGTTCAACCTGAACTGAAAAGCGATGATTTGCGCTTAGTGTGCCAGAAGTGGGGCGTATCGGTGAAGGGCCTGCGCGATGACTTCCTTGCTGATGAGCACTTGTCGCTGTTCGCGCTGAAAAGCTTCTGGGAAGGGTTCGATGCCCCGGGTGCAACGCTGAAAGGCGTCGTCATTCCTAAGCTCCCCTTCATGAAGCCGACCGATCCGCTCTCTTGCGAGCGTGCGGAACGCGATGACCAAGCTTGGCGACATTATGTGCTTCCCGCGGCGGTGCTTGAGGTAAAGCAGGCGGCTGGTCGATTGATTCGTCGCGCCGATGACACTGGTGCGCTGATCCTTGCGGATCATAGGTTGGTTTCGAAGAGCTACGGGAAGGTGTTCCTGAATTCCTTGCCAAGCAGCAACATCAAGGTGCTGCCCGCCGCTCAAATCGTTGCTGAATTGGCGGCAACGAACCGAGGCTGAACCTGGCGGCATATATGAGAAGACGAGACGATAAAATCGCCCGAGCAGCTCATATCAAAGAGAGGACGCACGGAACGTCCAACGAGATATCGTTCAGCGTTCTCGATGCTGCTAAATATAAGGAAACAACTCAGCGATTCAGCCTGAGGGATTTGCTTGCCGACCGCAGAGATACGGATACTCAGAGTGTTTCACGTGAAACAGGCGAACATGTTTCACGTGAAACATCCAACCATAGGGCGTTGGCCGGTTCGCATGTTGCCGAAAGTGGTGCTCGCAGGCGGCGAAGCGGAGTCTGGTTTAAACGGAAATCCGCTAAGCAAGCAACCCAACGCAGTAAGGCTATCCACGCATCTGGTCATAGCGAAGAGGCTTCGTCTCAAACGCCGGCTGGTGCTAAGCGCATGTCCATCGAGCAAGAGATAGCTCGAAGAAAAGCACGTCGACGCAAGGGAAGGATTGCTGCGGTATCCGTTGTGGTAGCCGCCTCGTTGGTAATCGTATCCGTTGGCGTTTGGGCATGGCATTGTCAGGTCACCGAGCAGCAAGGATACGAATCCGAGCTTATGGATGCGCTGAGACTGGTTTCCGAAGCTGATGAGACCATCTTGCAAATAGACGCGATAGTGGACGATCCCTTTGCAACTCAAAGCGAAGGGAAGAGACAAGATGTCCTATCCTCCGTCGAGCAAACCAAACAGTTGCTGGTCGATGCCGATGGGAGCGCGCGCAACGTCTCCGAAAAGCTTTCCGATCCTTCCGTCCGCGAAGTTGCCAATCAGACGGTGATATCGATAACGGCGCGCCAAGGCATGATAACGCAAGGCATGCAGCTGGTTGAGACGTCGGAAGATGCTGCGCAGGCGGCAAAGGAATGCGACGCTGCGTGGCAGCTGGTGCTGGATGCGGATGCTCAGGTTCGCGAGGCAACGAAACTGGCCGGACGGAACGAGGTCGAGGCTTCCAAAGAGCATACCTTGGAAGCGAAGGAAACGTTTTCCAAGAGCCTGGATCAGCTCAAGGCGCTTCAAGCGGATTCCCCAACGGCCGATGTTTCACCGCTGATCGAGTATGTGGAAAAGCGGATAGAAGCGATGGATTTGGCAGTGCAGTCCGATGAGGCCCTCACCGTGAAAAATAAGGATGAGGCCATCGCGCGAAACGATGCGTATAACGCTGCCGAAGAGGAAGCTGCGACGATGGCTGCAGCCTTGCCAAGCGACCCGAAGCAATTGGTCAAAGATGCGTATTTCGCAACGTGGGCCGAGGTTATCAGAAGCTATGCCGGACAGCGCGCGGCTGCCGGTACCAGTGATGCAGTTATACGTGATTATTTGGGCGCGCAAGGCAAATAGCGTATACTGCATCCCGTATATGCCTTGCTGTAATTGAGGAACGAAAGGCACAAAAATGCCGGATATTAAAGAGCATATCGCATACCTGTCACAGGAAATCGGCGCCCGTCCCGCTGGCACCGAAGAGGAACAGCAGGCTGCGTTGTACATTACCGAGCAATTCCAGAAGGAAGCAGGTCTGCCTGCTAACATCGAGGATTTCAATGGGGTCAGCGACCCCCATCTGCCTAGCATGATCTGCTGCGGCGCAGCTGTGGTGCTAGCCTTGCTGTCGTTGATTGTGCCCGTGTTGAGCATCATCGGGGTTATCGGTTGCCTTGCGGCCGTCGGCTTGTTCGCCGCGGAGTATTTGGATAAGCCCATCATCTCGAAGCTTCTGGGAAAAGGTGTGAGCCAAAACGTTGTGGCTAAGTACGCCCCCGCAGCGTCTGAAGATGGCGAAGGCGCTCGTCGCCGAAAGGTTATCCTGGTGGCTCGCTATGATACCGGCAAGGTGCGTGCCGAGCTTACCGGTCCCACGGCGCAGGTCATGCCGCTTGTCGGTAAGATTTCCTTTGGTGCGATGGTCGCCCTTCCCGTGCTGCTGCTTATCAAGGGCGTTGCACTGGGTTCTTCCGAAGGTACGCTTACCACGATCTTCACGCTGCTGACCGTTATCGCCATGCTGCTCACTGCTATCCCGCTGGCTCTTGGGGCGCTACATCAGACTGCTGCTTACAACGAGGGTGCGAACTGCAATGCTTCCGGCGTTGCCGCCCTGCTTGAGCTGGCTCGTCGTATCGGCGCGGGTCGCGTGAGCGAAGCCGAGATCGCCGAGCGCGAGGATGCCCTGATGCATGGACCGGAGGCCGCGTACGAGAGCGGCCTTGTCCCTGAAGGCGCCGAGTTCGTGTATTCCTCCCACACCCGTTCCTCCATGGAGGACGAGGAGAGCCTCATCGCCGCCAAGGCTGCAATCTCGGCGTTGTCGGGCAAGCCCGTTGACGGCATGACCGCAGAAGAGGTTGAGCGCAATCTCCAGAAGATCGAGCGGCATGATCGCGAGGAAGCTGAAGAGGAAGCTCGAATGCAGCGTATGGAGGCGCGCGCCATCGAGAGCGCTCGCCGCGATGCCGAGCAGGCTCGTCTTGCGGCAGAGCAGGAGCAGCAGGCTCTTGAGGCCCAGCAGGCAGAGGAAGCTGAAAAGGCTCAGGCAGAGTTTGAGGCCCAGCAGGCAGCAATGCAGCAGGCGGAATTCGAGGCCCAGCAGGCAGCGGCTCAGCAGGCTGCTGCCCAGCAGATGCAGGCCGCCGCGGAGCAACAGCGTGCAGCGCAGGCAAGCGTGCCTGATTGGTATGCCCGCGCTCAGGAAAAGGCCAAGAAGCCCCGCAACGCCGAGAAGCCGGCGCAGCGCTCCCGTTACGCTAGCGCCCTTGATGCTGCGGTTGCCGAAAGCGCCGGTCATTTCGCGAAGGCGAACAGTATCGTGGAGCATGAGCTCGAGCGCTCCTTCGACATCGATCGCGACACTATCCGAGAGGTTCGCGCTCCGCAGTGGGCGACCATCGCGCCCGTGCAGCCCGCGGTGCAGCCCGAAACCGAGCAACCGGTCGTGAACGCCGCATCATCCGAAGTCTCCGTGAATGCGGTGTCGGCGGTTGAGCAGACTTCGCAGATGCAGCAGGCACCTGTGCAAGAGCATCCTGCTATCCAGTCCCCCGCATCTCAGCAGGCAGTGAAACTCGATGCGCAGGTTGAGATGGCTTCCGCTGACGAGACGGCGCCTGCAGCGCCTCAGAACGATGCCGCGGTTGCAGCTCCCGCCCTCGAGGCTTCTGCTCCCGTGGCAGAGCCCGCACTCGAGCAGATGACCGCCCAGCAGCCCGTCGCGCAGTTTGCTCCTGCGCAGGTTTCCGCGCCCGAGCCCGTTCAGGCCCAGGTTGTCGCTCCTGCCGAGGTTGCCGATCCCTTCGCCACGGCGGCTACGCCCCCGATCGACGTCACGAAGCTCCATCTTGAGGATGTCCCCCCGATGGGCGACGTTCCCATGCCGGCGTTCCTGGATCCGCGCAAGGTGCAGGAAGAGGCCCAGTCCCGCCAATCCGATGCTCCTCGCTCGGGCAATCGCGTCGACGTGACGCGAGCTTCCATCAACGAAGCCGGTCGTGTCGATGCGGCAAATGCTCCCGCGGTGCCTATGCCCGCACCCGCGTCTGAGTCCGTAGATGAGACGGTGCCGGAGCTGCAGGCCAAGCCGCTTGATATCCCGGATGTCTCCGTGGCCCCGGTGGATCCCGTCACCTTGCCGGAAGTCTCCGCGACTGCGCCTGCTGCCCCCGTTGCGGCGGCAGTGAAGCAGCGCGCTCCGCTTGCCGACGTCGAATCCGCCGGCAAGACCGCGGCGCGCAGCCTGCTGAACTTGCTTCCCTCCATCGGGTCTTCCGATATCAAGGCCTCCCATGAGCAGGAGGGCGAAGAGGCTGGGGAACCCGGTGAGAAGAAGGATTCCAAGCCTTCCCTGCTCGCATCCCTGCCTTCGCTGTCCGGCTCGATCAAGGCAGCGGATGCTGCTCAGGCCCAGCCGGGTGTGAGCGCTGCCGCAAGCTTCGGCACCGCCGGTGCAACCGGCTCGTTCGCTCCGGTGAGCAGCGAGCTTGCCAGCACCATGGATCCTGAGGACATGTATGTCGACGATGCGGATGATTCTGCTTATGACGACCACTTCACCGAAACGGGTGCGTTTGCGGGACCTGGCTACATGGAGATGCCCAAGTCACGCTTCCGCCGCCTGTTCGACAAGTTCCTTCATCGCAAGGACGACGAAGAGGATACGCCGCAGGAGTGGCTTGACGTGGACGACAACTTCGAGGCCCGTGCCGCCGGAAAGGCGCGCGGCGGCTGGGAGAGCTTCCAGGAAGAGCACTACGAGCAGGGCGAGTATCAGGGTGATTACGCTGTCGAAGCCGATCAGAATGCTGCAGCGTATCCTGGGGCTACGCAGGCTCTGCCCGCTTTGCAGAGCGACGACCTCGGCGCAACTCAGGCATGGACGCCTCAGCCGATCGACGTCGAGGCGGCAGGCCAAGAGGCTTCGCGGGTCGCGTACGATGATTCGTTCAATGTCAACGACGTGGCAGACGACGAGCAGTCCGGGTCCAACCGCTTCCGTCCGTGGCATGGCGGCGCCTATTCCGCACGTCGCATGGAGAACAGCAACCTGTCCTCCGAAGAGCTTGCCGACGAAGCGGCCGCGGCGGCGGTGCCCACGCCTGTTGAGCTCAACGAGGAGCTCAACGAGGTGTACCAGTTCCGCAACCCCGACATCGATGCCGAGGTGTGGTTCGTGGCTCTGGGCTCCGAGCTTGCTCAGAATTCCGGTATGAAGGCGTTCCTGGAAGCTCATCAATCCGAGCTGCGTGGTGCGTTCATCGTCGATATCGACGCCATCGGCGCCGGCGATCTGACCATGATCGAGCGTGAGGGCTTCTTGAAGCCCTCGAAGGCATCGTCGCGTATGAAGCGTTATATCCGCAAGGCCTCGCAGGCTACCGGCATCAAGGTGGCATCCGGTGTGCTGCTTAGCGAGGAAAGCGCTGCATCGTATGCGGCGAAGCATGGCTGCCAGGTTACCCATCTGGTGGGCATGGAAGGCGGCAAGCCCGCGCTGTATGGCCAGCAGGACGATATCGTCGAGAACATCGACGAGAAGAAACTGGCCTCCAACGTGGACTTCCTTATGGAGTTGTTGAAGAATATGTAAGGCCTGTAACATGCTCGTTATCTGTCTGGACGGCCGCTGGCCTATAATTTCAGCCCGCACGAGCACGAACCGAAAGTGCATTCACCGATTCACGGCGCCTGCACTCTTATACGGCAACTAGAGAGGTTTACTATGGCTATCGAGGCATATTGCGTGAAATGCAAGGCGAAGAAGATCATGAAGGATCCCGTTGAGGGCGTCACGAAGAACGGCAAGCCTATCACGAAGGGCAAGTGCCCTGACTGCGGCACCACCATCTGTCGTATCGGCGCTGCAAAATAGCATATCGTTTGAGCAACAACCAACAATGCCCGCCCTGCGCGGGCATTGCTGGTTTTGAAGCGGCGGGGATGAATGACATGAAAGGAAGGGAGCGTAATGGGCGGCACGCAGAAAATCGACCTGTACGAGAATTTCAAGAGCATCAATTCTATCGATGCTGAAAAGTACAAACGCTACGATGTGAAGCGCGGCCTGCGCAATGCCGACGGAACCGGTGTTTTGGCGGGTCTGACGGGCATCTCCAACGTGCATGGCTACGTCATGTCCGATGGCGAGAAACGCGCCGATGAAGGCGAGCTGCGCCTGCGCGGGTACGACCTGTACGACCTTCTGGGCGTCGACGCGAAAGATCGCAGGTTCAACTACGAAGAAGTATCCTATCTGCTGCTGATGGGCGAGCTTCCCACGGAGCAGCAGCTTTCCGACTATATCGCCACCATCGATGCCCAGCGCGAGCTGCCCGATGGTTTCACTGCGTCCATGATCATGCGCGACACCCCTCCCGACATCATGAACGTGCTGGCTCGAACCATCCTGCTTTTGTACGCCTACGACGAAAACGCCGAGGATCGATCCGTCCAGCACGAAATCAGCACCGCTATCTCCCTTATCTCCCGTCTCCCCCGCATCATGGTGCTGACGTACTACGCGATCCGCGCGCGTTACAACAACGAGTCCATGATCATGCATCGTTTCATCCCGGGTCAGTCCACGGCGGAGACCATTCTGTCCATGCTGCGCCCCGACAGGCAGTTCACGCCTGAGGAAGCGCGCATGCTCGACATCATGCTGTGCCTGCATGCCGAGCACGGCGGCGGCAACAACTCGTCGTTCACCACGCACGTGTTAACGTCCGCCGATACGGACGCGTACTCCACGTACGCGGCGGCGATCGGGTCGCTGAAGGGCCGCAAGCACGGTGGCGCGAACCACCAGGTTCTTGCCATGCAGAAGGAGATCAAAGACAACGTCGTCAATTGGGAGAACGATGACGAGGTTGCGGCGTATCTCGCTAAGATCGTGAACAAGCAGGCTTATGACAAGAGCGGTCTGGTTTACGGCATGGGCCATGCGGTGTACACGCTGTCCGACCCTCGCGCTGTCATCTGCAAACGCTTTGCCGAGAAGCTGGCCATAGGCACGGAATTCGAAGCCGAATTCCGTTTGCTCGAGAAGATCGAGCGCCTGGCACCTGAGGTGATCCTCAATGAGAAGGGCACGAGAAAGGATATGTGCGCGAACGTGGACATGTACTCTGGCTTCGTGTACTCCATGCTGGGCATTCCGGAGGATCTGTTCACCCCGCTGTTCGCCTGCGCTCGCATGTCGGGTTGGGCTGCGCATCGCTTCGAGGAAATCGTCTCGGGCAAGCGCATCATCCGTCCCGCGTACAAGTCGATCTACAGCAAGAAGCGTGCGTATATCCCTATGGACGAGCGCTAAGCCCAACACAACGCAAAACCCTGTTAAAGCGCTCGGATCGCATCCGGGCGCTTTTGCGCTGTTTTGGGATGAGTAAGTAGGCGAAAGGATCGAAGATTACATAAAACTAAGCTGCTTTTCAAATGAGTAGCTGAGGCTGGTTTGGTTTCAGAAAAAGAAAACGCCCGGCGACCCGGGCGATAGCATTCTGGCGGAGGAAGTAGGATTCGAACCCACGGAACCTTGCGGCTCAACAGTTTTCAAGACTGCCGCCTTCAACCACTCGGCCATTCCTCCATATAGGTTGGTAGGATACCATATAATGATGCTTATGAATGACGAAGAATACATGCGCATGGCGCTTGAGGAGGCGCAACGTGCGGCGGCTATGGGAGAGGTCCCCATCGGCGCCGTTGTTGTGTACCACCCTATCGACAAAGCAACGCGTCGACCCCTCGCAGAGCCTCGCGTGATCGCGCGGGCATGCAACATCCGCGAGACGCAGCAAGATCCCGCAGGGCATGCGGAGTTCGTTGCCATGAAGGCGGCTGCCGCCGAGCTCGGCGTGTGGAGGCTTACGGGCTGCACGGTGTACGTGACGTTGGAACCGTGCATCATGTGCGCCGGGCTCATGCACCAGGCTCGGGTCGACCGCTGCGTGTTCGGTGCGCCCGATCCGAAAGCGGGTGCTTTGGGCACGCTGTATTCCATTCACGAGGATAAGCGCCTCAATCATACATTCGATGTGAAAGCCGGCGTACTGTCCGAAGAATGCGCAACCATATTGCGGGATTTCTTCAAGGCGCGTCGAAAGAAACGAACGGAGCAGCAGTGATGCAGCAAAACGAAAAGCAGAATGTTTCACGTGAAACATTGGAAGGGTCCGTGGATATGCTCGACATAGCCCGCGTAGCCCAAGATGTGGAAGCTCGCGAGTTTGCCAGCATGGGCTCGCTGAAGCTAGTGGCTCCGGCGAAGGTCAACCTGTATCTGAACGTCAAGGGTGTGCGCGAGGATGGATACCACGAGGTATCCACGACGATGCACGCGCTGATGCTTCATGACGTGCTGCGCATGAAGATCATCCCGGGCACCGGCGAAGCGGTGAAGCTGACCACGCGCAGCTTCGAGGGCCTTGCTCCCTTGGATGTTGATCCGCAGGACAATATCGTGGTGAAGGCCATCCTGAAGCTTGCCGAGGCTTTCGGTCGCACGCTTGGCGAAGAGGAAACGATGCGCGTGCATCTGGAGAAGCGCATCCCTGTTCAGGCTGGTTTGGGCGGCGGCTCCTCGGATGCCGCAGCGGCGCTGCTTGGCTCGGCTGTTTTATGGGGCGAAAGCGTTCTGGACCCGCGAATCAAAGAGGTTGCAGCTCAGCTGGGTGCCGATGTGGTCTTCTTCTTGCAAGGCGGTTGCGCGCTCTACGACGGCATCGGCGAGCATCTTGTCCGCACGCTCAAGCCGATGAACGACTTCCTAGTGTTGGTGAAGCCCGAAGGCGGCGTTTGCACGGCCGAGTCCTACAAGAAGCTCGATGAGGATCCTCAGCCCATCCCGACCGAGGACGCACAAGCTGCGGAATCGGCGGAATACGCGATGAGCGTGCCGTTGCTGAACAATATGGCGAAGGCAAGCGAACAGCTGAATCCGGGAATCCGCACCGTGCGCGAGTGGTTGCAGGAGCAGCCGGGCGTATGCAAGGCTATGATGTCCGGCAGCGGTGCCGCGGTGTTCGCGGTAAGCGATTCCTTCGCATCGGCGGCCAAGGTGGCAACCGATGCGCAGGCCAAGGGGTGGTGGGCTCGTACCACCACGTTCGGTCCCTTCAAGGCAACGCTTACCACGAATTGCTAAACGTATTCCTGAAGCAATGGTTTCAGCGTGGGGAGATGTAGTCTATCCTGCATGCAAGGCGGATGCATCGGTTTCGAAAGGACGCCTGGCAAATCGAGGCGAAAGGGGAAAGCCTCGGAATCGAGCAGAAGGGGCAACCCGTAAAGGAGGAAGCTATGACAGCGGTAATCATCGTCGTTGCGATAGCTGTGGTGCTGATCGTGTTCATCATCGCGCTCTACAACAAGTTGGTGAAGCTTCGCAACATGGTGGACAACGCCTGGGCGCAGATCGACGTGCAGCTTCAAAGGCGTTTGGATCTTATACCGAACGTAGTGGAGACTGTGAAGGGATACGCGCAGCACGAGAGCGCTACCCTGGATGCTGTCACGCAGGCTCGTGCGGCGGTGGCTAACGCGAACACTCCTGAGGGCCGCATGGGAGCTAACAACCACCTTACTGAAACCCTCAAAAGCCTATTTGCGGTTGCCGAGGCTTATCCCGATTTGAAGGCGAACGCCAACTTCCAGCAATTGCAGGCTGAGTTGTCGAACACCGAGGACAAGATCAGCTATATGCGTCAAAGCTTCAACGATACGGTGATGAAGTACAACACTGCTATCCAGACGTTCCCCGCCGTGCTCCTCGCCGGCGCTATGGGGTTCAAGGAGCGTCCGAACTTCGCCGCCGAGGAGGGTGCTTCCATCGCGCCGAAGGTGACGTTCTAGCATGGTTGCAAGGTTGACGCGCATCATACCGTTGCTGCTATTGCTGGCTTTTGCGGCCGGCGTGGTGTACGTGGTGGCGGCATGGCGCTACTCGCCGGCACGGGCGAAG
>ERZ857745.5038-NODE-5038-length-11054-cov-17.476225_pt1 | contig 11054 bp, 8 predicted proteins | sample MGYA00519699_ERZ857745 | MGnify/ENA primary metagenome ERZ857745 (study PRJEB31778, sample SAMEA3449357) | human gut metagenome | biome: human gut; feature: human-associated habitat; material: faeces | place: United Kingdom | collected 2010/2012 ...
AGGAACTGCGGTACGTCTACGCGGGCATTCTGGCGAATACGCCCATCACCATGGAGGTGTGGGAGATCAGCGGCGGCGAGGAAACGCAGCATACGCTGATGCCGCTGCTGCCGGTGTGGGAGGAGGGCAGCGTAAAGGATTACGGCAAGATCCCCTGCAACTTGGGTGGCGGCCCTTTGACGATTCGTTGTAAATACGGCAATATCCTGAAAAATCCGTCCAACGCCATCTACTATAAGTGCAACATGGAGTCCAGCGGCGTGGAGTTGCGCATCAACGGGCGTGCCATTGAACACGGAATGTTTGACCGCGTCTGGGGCGAGGCCATTCATCCCAGTCAGAACCGCTTTTTGGTACAGGTTGATCTTATCTCGGACAACCCTGCCGCACTGCCTGCCACGAAGAACACAAAAACCTCGTTCTGTGAAGCCGATCCGCGCCTGAAGAATCTGCTCAGCTGGATTGCCTCGTATGTTCCCGCCCCGGCCAAGGATGTGGATTCGATGGAATTGCGGTACGTCAAGGAACTGACCGCCAAGCGGGAGAATGATCCCACCGCCCTGCGGGTGAGCCGCGAGGAGCCGGTGTTCCAGAAGAGCGGACTGAAGGCCAAGGTCGATCTGTTCGTAGGCTACATTGACCGCGTGACCATCTACGAGGCCAAGGCCGGCAAGACCAAGGCGCTGGACTTGTATCAGCTCCGCATGTATGTGGACGGCTGTGCTTTGGACAATAAGCCTGTGGATGAAGCCGTGCTGATCGCCAAGCGCCACTCGGCAGAGGTGAAGGAACTGCGGGACATCCTGAACACTCTGACCGCGCCTGACGGACGTCCCTACAACTTCCGGCTGGCTACGTGGGATGAGGAGGGTATCGTGATCCGCCAGAGTGCGTAAGAACAGCAGAGGAAAAGTGTGCAATGATTGCACACTTTTCCCCGACAGAGAGGAGTGAGAATATGACCGATGAAAGCAAAACGCTGCTTTATGAAGCTCCTCATTGCGACGATGAAGACGAGGAGATGGACAGGCGCATCTCTCAGGTAGCTTTTGTTGCGTATCAGCAGGCCAAGAGGAAGGGCTTGCCCGTGGCCCGCTATGACGCTGAGAAAAAGGCGACCTATTTGCTGTACCCTGACGGACACCGCGAATATGTGGACAAGCCGCCGGAGAAAGCGCCGTCATCCGCTGGACTTACACCGCAAAATCAGGTACAATGGGAGCAGAAATTTACAAAGGAGGAAGGACGAACGACCATGACATATACTTCCGCACAGGCCAACAAGCTGCTGAAAAAGCTCAACGACGAGCACGCCGCCCTGCTGGACAAAGAGAGCCGCAGCAAGGATTTCCGCGCCGCCATGGGCGAGGACGTGGAGTCCGTGCGCCCCGTCTACGACTACGCCGACACCCAGAAGAAATTGGCGGAGTTAGAGCAGCGTATCCGCAAGGTGAAGCACGCCATCAACGTCTTCAATGCTACACATGTTATTCAGATAGACAAGGGCCTGCCCGGAAAAGTCCTTCAGCGGCAGCGGATGATAGAAACCGTTTTTCAGCAGCGACACAAACTCCCCCATATCCGCCTGCGGATATTTGTAACCCAGCTTCTTCAAGTCCAGCACACTTTTATCCGACAGCATTTTGGTAAACAACGCAGCGTCCATATAGCACCTCCTGTTGATATTAAATGGTATCAGTTGATATCAGTATACAGAAGTGTTTCCGGAAATGCAAGAGGGAATACCGTCATAGGCATGGAAGAATCCAAGGTCGAAATCCTGCGGCCCAAAAGTGATGAATTCAACATCAGGTTTCAGAGGAGCTTTCTTGAAGTGAATGTATTCGCAAATTGGTAGAGATAGTTTCCTGCGTCATCCGCACCTCGCCGGAGGACAGCTCATCGGCACTTTGCGCACAGCCCCTCAAATTTGACCTCTCCCGCGCCTGAATCGGCCCCGAAACTCCCTGATTACAGGTCAATTTTTTGGCTGATGCGCACTACTGCCAACCCAGAAGAGGCTTGCAGCACAACGGCTTTAAGTCATTTCCAGTAGCTCCACATCCCACTGGATGGGTTCCATGCCCATGGAGCGGATGGCGGCGATGACGTGGTCGTCGTACTCCCCGTAGGGGCAGCGGATCAACGTGGGCGTCACGCCGGTAACGGCGCTGATGCGCTGGTTGCTGGCGGTCACGTCGTCGATGATCTGCTGCGTGGACAGGCTGTTGTAGTGGTCGTGGTGGTTGGAGTGGCTCATGACCTCGTGCCCTGCGTCGTGGAGCGCCTTGACGGATTCCGGATACTTCTCCGCCCAGTCGCCCACCACGAAAAATGTGGTCTTGACGTCGTATTGCGCCAGAATATCGATCAGCGTCTGGGTGTCCTCGTTGCCCCACGCTGCGTCGAAGCTGATGGAGCACACCTTCTGGCTGCGCTCCACGGAGTAGATGGGCAGCTGCCGTGCGGCGGCTGCCGCGCTGACGGAGGCCGGATAATTCACGACGTAAAAGATCGCGGCGGCGGCCAGCAGCGCCGCGCCGCCCATCACATACCACCGCCGCAGCAGGAAGATCTTCACCTTTCTCATAGCACAGGCTCCTTTCTGATTTTGGTGCCATTCTATGCGCGGACGGCGCGATTCAGCACGCCGGAGCCGAGCGCGGAGAAACGTGCCCGCGATCCTGCCTCTGCGCCGCGCAAAATTTGTACATTCTCCCCACAGCGCGCATGTTGACAATTGCCGTCTCCCTGCCTATACTGTCGGTCGTGGCGGCGTGAGCCGCCGATCTCGGATGAAATGCAGGAAACGTGTATGGACTACTATCTGTTGACCGACCTGGCGGTCACTATGGGATATCATCTGGCCATGTCCGGGGCGGAGACGTTCCGGGTGGAGGACACCATCCACCGCATTCTCCGCGCCTACGGCGTGGAGTGCGAGGTGTTCGCCATCCCCAACTGCGTGTCCGTCAGTCTGGAGGCGGCCAACGGCAAGCCGTTGATGCTCATGCGGCGCATCGGCTTCCACGGCAACGATCTGGAGAAGCTGGAAAAGCTCAACGAGCTGAGCCGCTGCATCTGCGCGGAAAGGCCGGAGGTGGACACGGCTATGTCGTGGCTGGAGCAGACGCTGGCGGCGCGGCGGAGCTACTCCGCAGCCGCGGTCTATCTGGGGAATCTGCTGGTGGGTCTGGGCTTCTGCCTCGTGTTCGGCGGCACCCTGCTGGACTGCCTGTGGGCGGGTCTGATGGGACTTATTATCGGAGTGGTGACCCGCTTTATGGACAAGCAGGAGGCCAACCCCTTCTTCAGCACCATACTGGCCTCGTGTCTGATGGCGCTGCCGGCCTACGCCGCGGCGGGGCTGGGCTGGCTGAACAGCCCGGATGCGGCCATCATCGGCACATTGATGATCCTTGTGCCGGGACTTCTCATCACCAACTCCATGCGGGACATCATCTACGGCGACACCAACTCCGGCATCTTCCGCATCGTGCAGGTGTTCCTTACGGCGTTGGCCATTGCGCTGGGCACGGCGGCGGCGTGGCACCTGACGGCGGGGCTGTACGGGCAGACCGCCTCCGCCACGGTGAGCTGGCCGGCGTGGGCGCAGGCCATCGCGGTGTTTATCGGCTGCTGCGGCTTCTGCATCCTGTTCAACGTCCACGGGCGCGGCATGGTGCTGTGCGTGGCCGGCGGCGTGGCGGCATGGATGCTGTATCTGCTGTGGCGCGCACTGGGCTTCGATGTATACGCCGCCAACCTGTTTGCCGCCGTGTTTGCGGCGCTGTATGCCGAGGTCATGGCGCGCCTGCGGAAATGCCCGGCCACGCCCTATCTGGTCATCGCCACGCTGCCCATGCTGCCGGGCGCAGGTGTGTACTACACCATGAGTCTGGGGCTGGAGGGCGAGATGATGACCGCCGTGGGCAAGGGACTGGAAACGGTGGGCATCGCCGGCTCGCTGGCAGTGGGCATCCTGCTGGTGTCCACGGTGTTCCGGCTGATCAACCGGCGGCGCGGGTAAGCGCAGGATCGAAAACAGGGGGCGGGAGGGGCGTTGCCCCTCCCGCTGCTTTCCGCGCGGCGCCCATCCGGAACGCCGCATGTTTTTGTGGGGTGAACAACCCGTAGGGGACGGCGTCCTCAACGTCCCGTCAGCGCGGCCGCGCCGCGCTCAGCCTGTCGATAAACCCACGCCCCTGTCATTCCGAACCAGTGACCGATGTCACTGGTGTGGGAATCCGTAACCTTTTGGCTGGGAATCTGCGGAAAAGTGCAGGAATTATGCGGTTTGGAAACGGATTGCCACGCCGGTCTGCGGACTGGCTCGCAATGACAGGCTTTTTTTGACAGACTGAGCGCGGCAGTGCCGCGCTGTCATTGCGAGGAGCGCAGCGGCGCGGCGATCCGCTTTTTGGTGGACGGATCCCCGCGCGGTGATACGGTCACTGGCTCGGAATGACAGGGGAGAGGCGCAGGGCGCTGCCTTACATTTTTGTACGGTTTCTGTAAAGTGAGAAATTAGGGGTAGCAATTTAGAAAAGGGGCTGTTATAATAAGCGATTGAAGGGTGCCGTGTTGCCTTGTCAACGTAATATGGCATATTAGATATACTTGTAAAAAGTGTAAAATAATATTAGATACACAGGAGAAACACATGGAAACCTATAAGAAGCGGCGGGGCGACCGGAAGGACGGCCGCCTGCTGCGGGAGCTGGACTCCCTGCATTTCGTCACCGGCATCATCTACCCCAACCGGTGCGACAACGAGGCGTATATCTCCGTCAAGGTAGACCTGACGGCTATGAACGCGTATCTGGCCAAAAAGAACGCGGAGGAGAAGGACTTCCCCTACACCATGTTCCATCTGGTGGTGGCGGCGCTGGAAAAGACCATCACCCTGCGCCCCAAGCTGAACCGGTTCATCGTCAACAGCAATTTCTATCAGCGCAATGAGGTGTCGGCGGCCTTTGTGGTGAAGAAGCAGTTCTCCGACAAGGGCGCCGAGGCACTGGCCTTCCTGCACGGCAGGGAGGAGGACACGGTGGAGGACGTACACGCCTACATCCGCCAGCAGGTGACGGAGTGCCGCAGCGACAAGGTGGACGCCTCCACCGCGGGCATGGATATGTTCAACAAGATGCCCCGGTGGATGGGCAAGGCCATCGTGCGTTTTCTGATGTTCCTGGATCGCCACGGCTGGGTACCGGCGGATCTTATCGCCACCGACCCCTATTACAGCTCCGTGGTCATCTCCAATCTGGGCTCCATCAAGCTCAAGTGCGGCTATCACCATCTGACCAACTGGGGCACCTGCTCGCTGTTCTGCATCATCGGCGAGAAAAAGAAATCGCCGTTTATCAACGAGGACGGCACCGTGTCCATGCGCGAGACGCTGGAGCTGGGACTGACCATCGACGAGCGGCTGGCGGACGGCTACTACTATTCCAAGTCCGTGCGGCTGCTGGAATATTTGCTGACACACCCGGAGGAGCTGGAAAAGCCCATGAACGAGGAGGTACAATATGAGTGAAGTAAAGACCCCGTGGAAGGACTATATGGGCGACGTGCCCATGCACCTGGACTATTTCCGGGGCAGCATGTTCGAGGCCGTGGAGCGCATGGCGGATATGTACCCCAACAACATCGCCTTTGATTTCATGGGCAAATCCACCACCTACCGCAAGATGGTGCAGGAGATCGAAAAGTGCGCCAAGAGCCTGAAAACGCTGGGCGTGCGCCCCGGCGACAAGGTCACCATCGCCATGCCCAACTGCCCGCAGGCCATCTATATGTTCTACGCGGTGAATCTGGTGGGCGGCATCGCCAATATGATCCACCCCCTGTCGGCGGAGAAGGAGATCGAGTTCTATCTCAACGCCTCCGAATCCACCACGGCCATCACGTTGGATCAGTTCTACGACAAGTTCGAGCATATCCGCCAGAACACCGGCATCATCAATATCATCATCGCCTCCGTGAAGGACGCCCTCAGCCGCACCATCCGGGCGGGCTATATGCTCACCGAGGGGCGGAAGATCCAGAAGATCCCCGAGGACGCGCCCGTGATCCGCTGGAAGGAATTCATGGACATGTCCCGCTACTGCTTCTACAAGAACTACCGGGTGGAGCGGGGCTATGACGATCCCGCCGTGATCCTGTACTCCGGCGGCACCACCGGCACCACCAAGGGCATCGTGCTGACCAACGGCAACTTCAACGCGCTGGGGCAGCAGATCATCGCCACCAACCCCATGTTCCGCCCCGGCGACAAGATGCTGGCGGCCATGCCCCTGTTCCACGGCTTCGGCCTGGGCGTGTGCGTCCACTCCATGCTGTCTCAGGGCGGCCGGTGCATCCTGATCCCCCGGTTCACCGCCAAGAGCTACGCCAAGCAGATCGTCAAGTACAAGTGCAACTTCATCGCCGGTGTGCCCACGCTGTACGAGGCGCTGCTGCGCCTGCCCAGCATGGACGGCGCCGACCTCAGCAGTCTGAAGGGTGTGTTCTCCGGCGGCGACAGCCTGTCCATCGAGCTGAAGAAGAAGTTCGACAAGTTCCTGTATGACCACCACGCGGTCATTCAGGTGCGGGAGGGCTACGGCACCACCGAGACGGTGACGGCCTGCTGCCTGACGCCTACCAACATCTACAAGGAAGGCTCCATCGGCCTGCCCTTCCCCGATACCTACATCAAGATCGTCAAGCCCGACACCGACGAGGAGCTGCCCTACGGCGAGGAGGGCGAGATCCTGCTGGCCGGCCCCACCGTCATGAAGGAGTACATGAACAACCCCGAGGAGACGGCGCACACCCTGCGCAAGCATGCCGACGGCATGACATGGGTATACACCGGCGATCTGGGCAGCATGGACGAGCAGGGCTTCATCTACTTCAAGGGACGCGCCAAGCGCATGATCATCACCTCCGGCTACAACGTGTACCCCGGTCAGCTGGAGAACATTCTGGACGCCCACGAGGACGTGCAGATGAGCTGCGTCATCGGCGTGCCCGACCCCTATAAGATGCAGAAGGTGAAGGCCTTTGTGATGCTCAAGCCCGGCGTTCCCACCGATGACAACACCAAGCGAGAGCTGCTGGACTACTGCCGCAAGCATGTGGCCAAGTACGCCATGCCCTACGACATCGAGTTCCGGGACGAGCTGCCCAAGACGCTGGTGGGCAAGGTGGCCTACCGCGTGCTGGAGGACGAGGAGAAGGCGAAGCTGGCGGCGCAGGCGGAGCAGCAGGCGTGAACCGATAAACAGAGAAAAGGAGACTTGCCATGGATGCGGAGCTGATACGGCAATACACACTGATCGTAGACTTTCTGGGGCACGTTCTGGGCCCCGATTACGAGATCGCCCTCCACGAGCTGGAGGACGACTCCAACCGGATCATCGCCATCGCCAACGGTGAGCTGACGGGGCGGCACATCGGCTCGCCCCTGAGCAACAAGATGCTGGAATTCGTGGCGGGCAATCTGTACGAGACGCAGAACTATGTGCTGAACTTCGAGTCTGTGTCCGCCACGGGCAAGACCATGTGCTCCAACTCCATGTTCATCAAGGGACGGCACGGGGAGCTGAGCGGCCTGCTGTGCATCAACTTTGACGCCAGCCGCTACGAGGAGCTGAGCCAGAGGGTCATGGAGCTGTGCGGCGGCGGCAAAAAACGCGGCGTGCCCAGCGGCACGCGGCTCATCGCCGACAGCAACGACCCGGTGGAGACGCCGGTGCGCAGCGGCTATCCCACGTCTATCGCCGGCGCCACCGCCAGCATCGTCTCGCAGGTGGTGGCCAACTACCCGGTGGAGGTGGATCGGCTGACGCAGGATGAAAAGATGGAGATCATGGACATCCTGAACCGCAAGGGCGTGTTCCTGCTGAAGGGCTCCGTCAGCCATGTGGCGCAGACGCTGCACAGCAGCGAGGCCAGCATCTACCGCTATCTGGGCAAGCTGAACAACAAATAAGAAAAAGGGCGCGCCTGAGCGCCCTTTTTCATTGACCGACCAGAGAAAATACGGTATAATACAGGGTACGAAACAAGGACTGGAGGCGACAGGATTGAAAACAAAAACCATCGTCCACAAATCGGCCGCGCCCATTTACGCGGCGGCGGCAACGTGGCTGCTGTATGCGCTGCTGTTCCCGCTGTACGCCGTGGGGCACTTCCTGCTGGCGGCGGCGGCCTCCGCTGTGGTGGCGCTGATCGCCCGGATGTTCTGCCGCGACGTGACGGAGACGGTGGAGATACCGGAGGAGCCGGTGTCCACCGGCAACGTGGAGCTGGACAAGATGATCGCCGAGGGCGACGCGGCGGTAAAGACCATGCGGATGCTGAACGACAGCATACAGGACGAGAAGATCTCCGCCCAGATCGACCGGCTGGAGGCTGTCAGCACCAGGATCTTCGGCTATGTGAAGGATCACCCGGAGAAGCTGCCCCAGATACGGAAGTTCATGAGCTACTACCTGCCCACCACGCTGAAGCTGCTGCGCAGCTACGACGAGCTGAGCCGTCAGGGCGTCAGCGGGCAGAATATCACCGGCACCATGGAGAAGGTGGAGGGCATGATGGACACCATCGTGCTGGCCTTCGAAAAGCAGCTGGACGGACTGTTCGGCGATCAGGCCATGGACATCTCCACGGACATCACCGTGCTGGACAACATGATGGCGCGGGAGGGACTGACCGGCGGCGACGTGCTGCATAAGGCGGCGCAGGAGAACCCCGTCAGCGACCCGGAGCCGGAGCTGGATATCCGCAGCGACAGCGGCGAGGCCGACGGCGGCATCACGCTGCAGCTGTGAGCAGGGAAACCACAAAATTTGTAATATTTTGAGAGAATATAACGGAAAGGAATCAGAGCTATGAGCGAGAATATGATGCCCGAGCTGACGTTGACCCCTGACGATACCGCCGCTGCCGCCGCGGTGGAGGTGCCGTCCCTGACCCTGACGCCGGAGGCGCCGGAGGTTCCCAAAGAGGAGGAAAAGAAGATCGAGCCGGTGGAGATGGACGACAAGCTGCTGACCGACGAGGAAAAGAAGGCGGTGGAGGAGTTCTCCCACAAGATCGACATCCGCGATACCAATCAGGTGCTGCAATACGGCGCTGCCGCCCAGAAGAGCGTGGCGTCCTTCTCCGAGAACGCGCTGAACAACGTCCGCAGCAAGGATATGGGCGAGATCGGCGAGGATCTCAGCCGTCTGGTGGTGGAGCTGAAGGGCTTCGGCGAGGACGAGGAGAAGAAGGGCCTGTTCGGCCTGTTCAAGAAGGCGAGCAACAAGCTGGAGACCATGAAGGCGCAGTACGGCAAGGTCGAGGCCAACGTGGACAAGATCGCCCAGAATCTGGAGAACCATCAGATCACGCTGCTGAAGGACGTGGCCATGTTCGACCAGATGTATGAGCTGAACCTGAAGTATTACAAGGAACTGACCATGTATATCCTGGCCGGCAAGAAGCGGCTGGCCGAGGTGCGCTCCACGGAGCTGGAGGAGCTGCGCAAGAAGGCGGAGCAGTCCGGTCTGGCCGAGGATGCCCAGGCGTACAACGATCTGGTGAACCTGTGTAACCGCTTTGAAAAGAAGCTGCACGATCTGGAGCTGACCCGCATGGTGTCCGTCCAGATGGGTCCCCAGACCCGCCTGCTGCAGAACAACGACACGCTGATGATCGAGAAGATCCAGTCCTCTCTGGTGAACACCATCCCCCTGTGGAAGAGCCAGATGGTGCTGGCGCTGGGCATGGAGCACAGCCGTCAGGCCACCGCCGCCCAGAACGCGGTGACGGAGATGACCAACGACCTGCTGAAGAAGAACGCCGACACGCTGAAGATGGGCACCATCGCCACTGCCAAGGAAGCGGAGCGCTCCATCATCGACATCGAGACGCTGCAGCACACCAACCAGCAGCTGATCTCCACGCTGGACGAGGTGCTGAACATCCAGAAGGAGGGTGCAGCCAAGCGCAAGGAGGCCGAGGCCGAGCTGGGCAAGATCGAGGGCGAGCTGAAGCAGAAGCTGCTGGAGCTGCGGGGATAACCACAGCCTGTTCGTAGGGGACGGCGTCCCCGACGTCCCTCGGCGCGAAGCGCTGTCATTCGTAGGGGCGGACGACTCTGTCCGCCCGTACCCTGCGGCGCTCCTCCAACACAAGAAGACCTCTGACAAACATCTCCCTCCAAAGGAGGAAACTACATGGATTTTTTCAAAAAACGTGGTGTGGCGCTGGCGGTGCTGGTCATCGCCATCGTGGGCGCGGTGTTCATCGGCCAGAGCCGCAAGGACAGCTTTATCGCCAACAAGCCCACGGAGCTGCTGGACGTAGCGTATCAGAACTGGATCTGCGATGATGCCGATCTGCTGAGCGACCAGACGGAGCAGTTGATCCGGGACTATAACGGCAGCTGGAACGGGAAGTACTACGCCATCACGGCAGTCGCCACCATTGACCATCTCGCCGGCTGGGACGGGCAGGACTATGCCGCCAAGCTGGGCGAGACGTGGGGACTGGGCAGCAACGACATGATCCTGCTGCTGGTGAAGGACGGCGACTGGCAGGTGTACTGCGGCGACAACGTGGGCTATGCCATGACCGACACCCAGCAGAACCAGCTGCGTCAGGCCATCGAGACGACCTATTACAGCGGCGATTTCGACAGTGCGGTGACAGCCTTCTTCCGGCAGGCGGACGTGTTCTATGCACAGGCCAGGCTGGACACGGCCGGCAGCAGCAGTGACGGCGGCTGGTACGCCCCCGACGCGCCCGCAGCGTCCTCCGCCGACGGTACGTCCATCGGCGCGGTGGTCATGCTGATCATCGGTATCTTCGTGGTGTGGATGCTGCTGGATGCCGTGCGGTACAGCCGCTATCGGAGACGGTATGTGGTGGGTGCGCCGGTGAATGTGGTGCGCCCGGTGTACTACCCCGTTTTCTGGGGCAGACGCTATGCGCCGCCCCGTCCGCCCAGACCCCCGCACCAGCCCCGTCCGCCTCATGGCGGCGCGCCGCGTCCCCCGCGGCCTCCTATGGGCGGT
>ERZ857745.5040-NODE-5040-length-11051-cov-3.712623_pt1 | contig 11051 bp, 8 predicted proteins | sample MGYA00519699_ERZ857745 | MGnify/ENA primary metagenome ERZ857745 (study PRJEB31778, sample SAMEA3449357) | human gut metagenome | biome: human gut; feature: human-associated habitat; material: faeces | place: United Kingdom | collected 2010/2012 ...
TGCCTTCCCCTGTGGGGGAAGGTGGCCGAGGCCCTGACCGAGGCCGGATGAGGGGTAAGCTTGCCGCTGCATCCCGTGAGCGGGTGGCCGGGGAAAGGCCGCCCCTCATCAGTCACCTTCGGTGACAGCTTCCCCCTCTGGGGAAGCCTTTGAACCTTACAGCTTCTTATTCGTCTTAGACTGGCTCAGCGGCTTGTCGTAGACAATGTCCATCGTCTCGGTGGGCGGGGCGACGGGGTATTTGCCGGTAAAGCAGCCCGTGCAGAAGCCGCACTTGCTGTGGATGGCCAGCTGTTGCACATGCTCAATGCTCAAATAGCCCAGCGTGTCAGACCCGACCAGCTCGTTGATCTCCTCGACGGTGTGGCCGGTGGCAATCAGGTCCTTCTCGTCGGGAATGTCGGTGCCGAAGTAGCACGGGTGGGCGAACGGCGGCGCACTGATCCGGTAGTGTACCTCGGCAGCACCGGCCTCGCGCAGCAGGCGGATGGTGCGGGCGCTCGTCGTGCCGCGGACGATGGAGTCATCGACCAGCACAACGCGCTTACCCTTGACCGTGGACGAGATGGCGTTCAGCTTGATGCGCACGCTGCTCTCGCGCTGGGCCTGGCTGCCCTGAATGAAGGTTCGGCCTACATATTTGTTCTTGATAAAGCCCACGCCGTAGGGGATGCCGCTCTCCTGCGCATAGCCGAGCGCTGCATCCAGACCGGAGTCCGGCGCGCCGATGACGACATCGGCCTCCACGGGATGCTCCTGTGCCAGGAACCGGCCCGCCTGCAGACGGGCCTCATGCACACAGGTGCCCTCGATGACGGAATCCGGGCGGGCAAAGTAGATGTACTCAAAGACGCACATCGTGTGCGGCGCGGCGCCGCAGTGATCCTCCATCGTGCGCAGACCGTTGCGGTCGGCAATAACGATCTCGCCGGGGCGCACGTCACGGATGAACTTCGCACCCACGGCGTCCAGCGCACAGCTCTCGCTGGCAAAGACATAGCCGTTGCCGTCGGGCAGCTCGCCGATGCACAGCGGGCGGAAGCCGTTGGGGTCGCGCGCCGCGATCAGCTTGGTGTGGGTCATAATGACGAGGGAGTATGCGCCCTCGATGTCGTCCATCGTGCGGCTGACGGCCATCTCAATGTTCGGCGTCAGCAGACGGTTCTGGGTCAGCAGATAGGCGATGACCTCGGTGTCCGACGTGCCGTGAAAGATCGAACCGCTCATCTCGAGCTTGCGGCGCAGCTTCGGCGCGTTGACAAGGTTGCCGTTGTGGCAAACCGCCATAGCGCCCTTGCAGTGATGCAGAACCATCGGCTGCGCATTGGAACGGCTGCGCTGGCCCGCCGTGGCATAGCGGACATGGCCGGTAGCCATCTTTGCGCCGCGGGGCAGCTCCTCCAGCACGCGCTTGGTAAAGACCTCACTGACAAGGCCCAGATCGCGGTAGCCGGACAGCACGCCGTCGACGTTCAGCGCAATGCCGCAGCTCTCCTGGCCGCGGTGCTGCAGGGCATACAGCGCACTGTAGACGGCGCTGACCATATCGGTCTCGCCGGTCTTGTCATACATACCGAACACGCCGCACTCCTCATGCAGGGACTCGGTGTATTGGGAAATTTCGCTCATTTATTTGCTCCAATTGTCGGAATGGTAAAGCCGTAGGGGCGGATCCTATATCCGCCCGTGGGTCGGCTGCCTCTTGCGGGCGCATATGGAATGCGCCCCTACGGGAAAGCGCACGGTAAATTGTGCGGGTGCAATCAGCCCAGCAGGCGCTTCATGACTTCCTGGTAAGCGTCGGCTTCGCCGCCCATGTTGCGGCGGAACAGATCCTTGTCCAGATGTGCGCCGGTGGTGGCGTCCCAGAAACGGCAGGTGTCGGGGCTGATCTCGTCGGCCAGGATGATTGTGCCGTCGGACAGGCGGCCAAACTCGAGCTTAAAGTCCACCAGACGGATGTTGGCGTCCAGCATGATCTTCTTCAGCACCTCGTTGACCTTGAAGGCATACTTCGCGATGGTGTCCAGCTCCTCCTGGGTAGCCAGCTCGAGGGCCAGGGCGTAGTAGTGGTTGATGAACGGGTCGTGCAGATCGTCGTTCTTGTAGCTGTACTCGAGGATGGGGGTCTTAAAGACCTTGCCCTCGGGCACGCCCATGCGCAGGCTGAAGTGACCGGCTGCAACGTTGCGGACGATGACCTCCAGAGGCACGATCTCGACCTTCTTCACAAAGGTGTCGCGGTCATTGACCTCCTGCACGTAATGGGTGGGGATGCCCTCCTTCTCGAGCTTCTGCATCAGAGCGTTGGACAGCTTGTTGTTGACAATGCCCTTGTCGCGAATGGTGCCCTTCTTCTCACCGTCACCGGCAGTGGCGTCATCCTTATAGTGGACCATGACGATCTCGGGATCGTTGGTAGCGAAAACCTGCTTGGCCTTGCCTTCGTACAGCTGCTCTTTAACTTCGTAATTCATGAGAAACGCTCCTTTTTATAGTATAATATAGTAAAGTATGTATGTGTACCTGTCTTTGGCTTCCCCCTTGGGGGAAGGCTCTTTTACAGTGCTGCGGCTTCGGCGGCAATGGCGGCGTCCTTCTTGGCAATGGCGGCGGCGGTGTCGGCGCGGAAGCTGTCAAGCTTCGCGGCCAGCTCGTCGTCGGCCACGGCCAGAATCGCCACAGCCAGATACGCGGCGTTCTTCGCGCCGTTCAGCGCTACGGTAGCCACGGGAAAGCCGCTGGGCATCTGCACAGTGGCCAGCAGGGCGTCCAGACCGTCCATGGCGCCGCCCTTCATCGGGATGCCCACAACGGGCAGGGTGGTGTTGGCGGCAAAGGCACCGGCCAGGTGCGCGGCCATGCCGGCAGCGCAGAGAATGACGCCGTAGCCCTCGGCACGGGCGCTCCTGGCGAACGCGGCGGCGGTCTCCGGTGTGCGGTGGGCCGAAAGAATGTGCGCCTCATACGGCACGCCGAAATCCTTCAGCACCGTGCAGGCACCCTTGACCACCGGCCAGTCACTGTCCGAGCCCATGATGATCGCAACTTTTTTCATACGTTTTGAAACCTCCCTTACAAAGCAAACAGCGCAGTGCTCCGCATCAGGATACACTGCGCTGTGGTGTCGACGTAAAAAGGGTATGATGGTACAGAACACCCGCGAAGAAGCCAATACGCTGCATTGCGTTTGCCACGGAAGATCCCCCTTTAATAAAAGTAAGATGTGCCCTGTACTTGTAGTGTAAACGCTGGGCAAAAAAAATGCAAGCGCCCGGCGGACATTTCAGCCAAAAAACGGTGCAAAAGGGTTTTGACCGTCGCTTTTTGTCGTTTTTGATAGGTCTTGGAGGGTAGTTGTCATACTTTAAAACGGCCTGTAAAATTTTGCTGGTACAGGGCACAAAAATATGATAAAATAGAAAAAATACATAAACAAGGAGCTTTGTATGATTGCACCCAAACGACGCCTGACAAATCACGCCCTGCACGGCAGGGAGGAATGGTTCAAGCGCATCTTCCGCGACCAGATCGCCGAGGCTGCGGGCATCCTCGAAGTCGTGCTCTCCGGCATTGTGCTGGCGGCTCTGCTCATGAGCATTGTCCCGCTGGTGGAACTGATGCCCGGTCTGCTGACCGATGCCGACAGCCTGGAGATCCGCACCTTTCTGGAACGTGCGCTGGACATCGTCATCGGCATCGAGTTTATCAAGATGCTGGCCAAGCACAGCCCCGGCAGCGTGCTGGAGGTGCTGCTCTACGCCATTGCTCGCCACATGATCGTCGGCCATGAGGACGCCGTGCAGAACCTGGTCAGCGTGGGGGCCATCGCGCTGATCTTCATCATCCGCAAGTATTTCTTTGTGCCGTCCTTCGGCCACAAGATGCCCGGCGGCAAAATTGCCCCGGACATGGAGCGGAAGGACGCAGAGACCCCGGAAGCAAAAGCGGGAGACATGGCGGAATAACGCCGACCTGCCCCCGGGGACAGCGCCGCATGGTATGCCGGGGCCATTGGTGCGAACGGCGAAAATTTGTAAGCCTGTGTGATAACTATTCATAAAAATCCCCCTTCCGGGAACTCTGTAGGGGCGGATGCTCGTCATCGGCCCCTACAGCCTCCCGGAAGGGGGATTCTTTATTTTACGATTTTACCAAATTTACCAATCAGAACAGACCCGTGATCTTCCCGTGTACATCCACGTCAATGTCCATGGCGGCGGGGTGCTTGGGCAGGCCGGGCATCGTCATGATGCTGCCGCAGACAACGACCACAAAGCCCGCACCGGCGCTCAAACGCACCTCGCGCACATTCAGCGTGTGACCCTCGGGCGCACCCGTCAGCTTGGCGTTGTCGCTGAAGGAATACTGCGTTTTGGCAATGCAGACCGGCAGCTTGCCATAACCCAGCGCGGTCAGCTCGTCCAGCGTCTTTTTTGCGGCGGCGGTGTAGCTTACGCGGCCTGCGCGGTAGATCTTCGTGGCGACGGCCTCGATCTTATCCGTCAGCGGCGCGTCCAGCTCGTAGGTGTACTGCACCTCGGCGCTGTCGTCCAGGATGGACAGCACGGTCTCGGCCAGCGCCTTGCCGCCCTCGCCGCCCTTGGCAAAGACCTCGCTCAGGGCGCAGGGCACACCGGCCTTGCTGCAGACGTCATAAATAACATCCATCTCCTCCGCGGTGTCGGTGGGGAAGGCGTTGATGGCAACGCAGACCGGCAGACCAAAGCCCTGCAGGTTCTCAATGTGGCGGGCCAGGTTCACGCTGCCCGCACGCACGGCCTCGGCGTTGGGCTTGCCCAGATCGGGCTTGGCCACGCCGCCGTGGGACTTGAGCGCACGCACCGTGGCCACCAGCACAACGGCGGCGGGGTGCAGCCCGGCATAGCGGCACTTGATGTCAAGGAACTTCTCCGCGCCCAGATCCGCGCCGAAGCCGGCCTCGGTCACAACGTAGTCGGCCAGCTTGAGGCTCAGCCTGGTGGCAATGGCACTGTTGCAGCCGTGGGCAATGTTGGCGAACGGACCGCCGTGGATGATGGCGGGGTTGTGCTCCAGCGTCTGGACAAGGTTCGGGTCGAGCGCGTCCTTCAAAAGTGCGGTCATCGCGCCCGCCGCGCCGATCTGCCCGGCGGTGACGGGCTGGCCGTCGTAGGTGTAGGCGCAGACGATGCGGGACAGGCGGGCCTTTAAGTCCTCCAGATCGGTGGCCAGGCAGAACACCGCCATGACCTCGCTGGCAACGGTGATGTCAAAGCCGTCCTCACGCGGGGTGCCGTTGACCTTGCCGCCGAGGCCGTCCACGATGAACCGCAGCTGGCGGTCATTCATGTCCATGCAGCGCTTCCAGGTGATGCGGCGGGGGTCAATGTTCAGCGGGTTGCCCTGCTGGATCGAGTTGTCGATCATGGCAGCCAGCAGGTTGTTGGCCGCGCCGATGGCGTGGATGTCGCCGGTAAAGTGCAGGTTGATGTCCTCCATCGGCACGACCTGGGCATAGCCGCCGCCGGCAGCGCCGCCCTTGATGCCGAACACGGGGCCGAGCGACGGCTCACGCAGGCAGAGCATCGTTTTTTTGCCCAGCGCGTTCATGGCGTCCGCCAGACCGACGCTCGTCGTGGTCTTGCCTTCGCCCGCGGGCGTGGGGCTGATGGCGGTGACTAAGATCAGCTTGCCCTCGGGCTTGTCAGCCTTGGCCAGCTTGTGGTTCAGCTTGGCCTTGTAGTGGCCGTAGGGGATGACGTCCTCGCCCTGCAGGCCCAGATTGGCGGCGATTTCGGTGATGGGCTGCATTTTGGCGGCCTGGGCAATTTCGATGTCGCTCAACATTGTACGATTCCTCCGTTTTTGTAAAAAACAATAAAGGGCTGCACACACCATACTCCAGTGTATGCAGCCCAGACGGTCGGCTTAAAAGGCAAGTGATAACGCCGCGTCCCCTGTGGTAAGCCCCACAATATCCCGTCGGTCAGCGGCCTTGCGATATTCTTACTGTAGCATAGGAACGCGGGTTTGTCAAGAGAAACAACCGGAGCTGTTCTTACGCTGCTTTTGCGCTGCTCTTGCGTTGTGGGGGCCGATGGTGAGCATCTGTCCCTACAAGTTCCGAAATGTCGGCAGGGTCATACCGTCCCTTTCCCACAGCCCCACTTTTTGAAATACCGTCCCATGCTGACAAGCTGCATCTTGAACTTGCCTGCGTCGCGCATGGGGGCGCGGTGCCACGCATGAATGGCGGAAAACTGCGGAGCCAGCCAGACGGTGCCCTTCTGCAGCACCTTCTGGGTCAGGTCAGCGTCCTCCACATACATGAAGTAGCCCTCGTCAAAGCCGCCCACGGCCTTGAAGGCGGCAGTGTCCACCGCCGAAAAGCTGCCGGTGCAGAACTCGATCTCGGTGGGCTTTGTCAGGTCTTTGTCTGCCATCAGGTAGCGGTCGTTGTACTTTGCCCAAAAGCGCAGACAGGGCAGCTGACGGTAGACCATGGCGCGCACATTGCACCGGCGCAGCGGCAGGCGCTGGGGTCTGCCGTCCGGGAAGGTCAGCCCCGGGCGGGTCATCACCACGCCGGGGTGCGCCGCCATCCAGTCGGCAAGGTCGCTCAGGGTATCTGCGGTCAGCTGGATATCCGGGTTCAGGATAAAGTGCACCCGGCTGTGCAGCAGCGAGAGCACCGTGTTGTGCCCGGTGCCGAAGCCGCCGTTCTCCAGTCGGCAGAGCACCTGCACCGTCTGCCCGGGGGCGGTGCGCAGGGTGCCGTCCTTTGCGGCGGCGGTCAGCTGCCCGCCGCTGCCGTCCGGGCTGGCGTTATCCACAAGATACAGCGTGAGCGGGTAGCGGCGGGTGCAGTTCAGCACGGTCTGCGCGGCCTTGATAGCTTCCTGTGCGCCGTTATACACCACGATACAGGCCGAAAGTTCCATCTGCGTTCCCCCTTTCGTTTTATCGTTGGCGGAAGGCTCACTCCAGCGGCTTGATGTCAAAGCTGAAGTCCTCCTTCATCAGGTCAAAGTTGGGGTTCATGCAGGGGTCGCCCGCAGCCAGCTGCTTTGCCCACCGCTTCTGGAAGCGCTCCACCTCGGAGACAAAGCGCTTGCGCTTGACCGGGCTCTCGTCCAAGCCGCGGCTCTTGCTCTCGTAGTGGTACAGCTGCGCAAAGGGGGTGAACACGTTGGTGTAGCCCGCCTCCCGCACACGGACGCAGAAGTCCACGTCGTTGAAGGCCACGGCAAAGCTCTCGTCCAGCCCGTTCACCTGCTCGTACACGTCCTTGCGCACCATCAGGCAGGCGGCGGTCACCGCATACACGTCCTGCGCGTAGGAAAGCCGTCCCATATAGCCGGGGTGTCCCACAGGGAAGTTCTTGTGCATATGCGCCGCCAGCGTCCGGAAACCAAAGCCGATGCCTGCGTGCTGGATGGTGTTGTCCGGGTAGAGCAGCTTTGCGCCCACGCAGCCCACACGGTCCTGCTGGGCATACATGACCATCTCCTCCATCCAGCGGGGCGAGATGACCTCGGTATCGTTGTTGAGCAGCAGCAGATACTCGCCGGTGGCAGCCTTTGCGCCAAAGTTGTTCAGGGCGCTGTAATTGAAGCCGGTGCCCTGCCATGTGAGCAGATGCAGGGTGTCCGGGTACTCCTTTTGCAGCTGCTCGTAGCAACGGAAGGTGGCAGGCTCCTTGCTGTTGTTCTCGATGATGATGACTTCAAAATCCGGGTAGGTGGTCTTGCGGTAGATGGACTCCACGCACACCCGCAGGTCGCCCGAATGGTCGCAGCTGGGGATCAGCACGCTGACCCGCCCGGGCTTTGTGATGGTGTAATCGGTCTTGTAGAAGCCCGGGGTGTTGGGCACCATGGTCACTGCGTCCACCGGCACGCCCATGCGGTCGTAGTGGGCGCGCAGCGCCTTCATGGCTGCTTCCAGACAGTAGGTCTTGGCGGAGATGTTGCTGGCCACGCTTGCGGGGCTGGAACGCCAGTAGTAGAGCAGATGCGGGATGTGCACGATCTTTTCTGCCTGCTCGGTCAGGCGCAGGTAGAGGTCGTAATCCTGACTGCCGTTGAACTCTGCCCGCTCGTCGCCGCCCACCTTTGCCAGCAGCGCCGCGCTGAACACGCTCAGGTGGCAGATATAGTTGTTGGAGCGCAGGTTATCCAGCATATAATCCGGCTTGAAGTGGTAGACCGTCAGATGGTCGATGTCCCCTTCAAAGGTCACTTCGTCGGTGTACACAAAGTCCGCACCCTGCTTGGCGATGGCTTCCGCCACATACCACAGTGCGCAGGGGTGCAAAATGTCGTCATGGTCCAGCAGGGCGATATAGTCACCCGTGGCAAGGGCAAAGCCCTGATTGGTGTTGCCCGCAATGCCCTCGTTGCTGTCCAGTTTCCGGTAGCAGATGCGGCTGTCGGTGCGGGCACGCTCCTGCACAAGGACACCCACGTCCGCGTCCTGTCCGGCATCCACCATGCACAGCTCCCAGTTGCGGTAGGTCTGGTTCTGCACCGAGTCCAGCAGCTCCACCAGAAAATCGTGGGGGGTGTTGTACAGCGGCACCACGATGCTGATGCGCGGTGCAGCGGGCTGGTCTGCGGCCTGCTTTACCAGCAGTTCCACGTCCGCAAAGCGGTCGGCGGGCATGGCCTTGCCCGGGAACAGCTTTTTATACTCCCGCTTGGCCTTGGCCTGTGCCATTACGCCCGCAAAGCCCACCCGGCGCAGGGTGGCAAAAAAGACGAACAGCGGGAAGGTGCGCCACAGCTGGCGGCACTTGCTTACCAGATACCGCAGCGGCCAGCTGGCCCTCCAGAAGGTGGAGTTGACCACACTGTTCAGGGTCTTTTCCAAGTCCTGCTCGTGGCTGCGGCTCAGGGAAAGGTCGCTGCGCAGCCGCTCCAGCTGGGCAGTCTGCTCGGCTGCGGTGCGCTCGGCCAGCAGGGTGCGCTCCCGCAGAACGTCCAGCTGCTGCTCGTAGCCATCCTCAAGTTCCGGCAGCTCCGGGGCAGCCGTGCGGCAGAACAGCGCCGTCAGCTGCTCCTTGCCGCTGTCCTTCCATGCAAACTCCCGGCAAAAGCCCTGTGCGGCAAGCTGCTTTGCGCAGTCTGCCATACCGGTGTACTCATCGCACACCAGCACCACCTTTTCGGCCTGCACGGCGGGCAGGGTGACCCACTGAGGGTCTGCCACCACCAGCAGCTCCGGGGCGCTTTGCACCACCGCAGTATTCATTTTACAAAAAGCTTTTTCCAGCAGCCCGCTGTCCTCCAGCACCTGTACGCTGCGGGGAGCCAGCTCCCGCACGATGCGCTGTGCCAGTGCACGGCAGCGCTCGGCGGCCTCCTGATTCTGCTTTTCCTGATCCAACTCCATGCTGATACTCCAATCCGTGCGTTTTTCTGCGCAGTTATGTTTCCCGTTCATTTTTCACAAACGGATATAGTATACCAAATCTTGCGGCGTTTGAGAAGGTTTTTCCAAAATTTCAGTGAAACACGCTCAGCGGAACAATCCCGCCAGCCAGCCGAACAGTCCGCCGCTGCGGGTAGTGCTGGTACGGATCTTCGCCCCGGTATAGTAGTGCTGCAGGATCTGCTTGTAGTTCATGCCTTCCTCGGCGGCGTAGCCCACTGCGCCGCACTGGCTCATGCCCACGCCGTGACCATAGCCGTAATAGGTCATGCAGGGGGTGCCGCTGGCATCGGTGCCGAAATCGAAGCAGTAGCGGGAGGAAACGAACTGGTTGATGTACCGGTAGCTGCGCCCGTTGGACACCAGCGTGTTGTACTGCACAAAGCCGCCCAGATCCTTGTGGGTGGTGTCGGCGCTCTCGTAGGGCTGGCCGGTCCTGCTGTCGTTGTACTCAGTGTAGCGGTAATCCTTGCCGATGACCCGGCGCATCAGGTTGTGATACTGCTCCTCGTAGGGGCTTTCCACGCTCTGCAGATAGGGCACATCGGTGCCCCAGGCATCCAGACCGGAGCAGGTGCCGTACACGCCGGTCTGGGTGTTGTAGCCTGCACTGGCCGACCATACCGCATCGCACACGCTGCCGTTGTACACCAGCACCTCATCCTTGACCGCCTGCACCGCCTTGCGGATGGCGCTGCGGGTGGAGGACGGGATCTGGCTGACCGGGGTGTAGATCAGCGCATTGGCGGACGAGCCGTACTGCTTGTGGTATTCCAGATAGGAGTGGATGGCCACCGCCTGCGCTTTCCACGCCTGCTGTGCCGCCGCGTCACTGACATAGCTGCCGATGGAGCCCAGCTCGGTGTAGGTGATGCCCACCAGACAGTCCTCAAGATCCAGGGTCACGTTCCGGCGCAGGCCCTGCCCCTTGACGTTCAGGTAGGGCATGGTGATGGTATCGCCGGAGCCGAAGAGCCAGCTCAGGCAGTTTTCCTCCTCGTCCGGGATCAGAGTAGTGTTGGCACCGCCCATGGTGGTGGCACCGGCGGGCAGGGCGTCCCCTTCCGCTGCAAAGGCGGCAGGCACTGCCATGCAGAGCAGCACCACCGCCAGCATCAGCGCCGCACACCGGCGCGCAAACTTCGACATCCGTTTCAAGTTCCTTGTCCTCCTGCGTTCTGTATTTTATTCAGTTTAGCACAGTGCAGGGCCGCGGGCAAGGACTTGAATCAAGAAAACGCCGCCGGGCAGAGCCAAAAGCTCCACTCGGCGGCGTTTCACTGTTTCTATCTTATGCTTCCTGTCAGCGGCTCTCCCCGCGCTGTGCAATGCGGGAGAAGCGCTTATCCTTTTCGTCGTCCTTCTCGGCATCCTCAGCCGGGGCGGCGGGGGTCAGGCGCACTTCCGTCACGCGGCGCTTGGCGGTGCGGGTAACAACACCATCGTACTCGCCCAGGGTAAAGCGGTCGCCTACCTTGGGCAGATGGCAGGTCTTTTCCTGCACCAGACCGTTGACGGTATTGGAATCGATGTCCTCTTCCTCCGGCAGGTCGAGCTCCTCATACAGATCATCGACGCTGGCAGAGCCGGACACCAGCCAGCTGCCGTCCGACTGCTTGCGGAAGTCCTCAGTGACC
>ERZ857745.5048-NODE-5048-length-11035-cov-3.114936_pt1 | contig 11035 bp, 10 predicted proteins | sample MGYA00519699_ERZ857745 | MGnify/ENA primary metagenome ERZ857745 (study PRJEB31778, sample SAMEA3449357) | human gut metagenome | biome: human gut; feature: human-associated habitat; material: faeces | place: United Kingdom | collected 2010/2012 ...
TATATTTTATGCGCCGCTTCATCGTCGTATACTGCTTTTCTTTTTCCTTCTGTGCCTTTGCTAATTCCTTCTGAATTACCTTTAACTTTTTTTCAGACGACGCAACCTGTGCATGAAGTTTCTCTAATTCTTCTTCCAGAGATGCTGTTTTTTTATCTAACTTCTCAATATATTTTAAGGTATCGTCTTTATCGGCCTGAATCTCTTCAATTTCCTTTTGCAGACTATCCGCCTTGTTTTCCCATTCTTTCTGCTGTTTTTCTGTTTCTTTAATCTGCTTGTCATAGTTTGAGGCACCTACGTTTTGTCCAAACACAGAAAGCGACACAACGCCACACAATATGCCACACAACAGCCATTTTCTTCTCATCTTTATCACTTCCTAAATATTTAAATTTCTCCGCACCGTAATAAAACTGCCAAAGAATCCAATTCCAATACCCAAAATCAGTGAAATCGGAACTAACATCACAAAAACTTCTCCTGTCGTAAGGAAAGCAAGTCCCTCCGAAAAAAGAGAAAAATGTGTTGTTATATAAGTAAGAATCCGTCCATACGAAATTCCAAGCACAATAAGTGGAAGAATTGAACCAATCAAACCAATCACTACGCCTTCCACAATAAACGGCGCCCAGATAAAAAAGTCAGACGCTCCCATCAGACGCATAATCGCAATTTCCGGTTTTCTTACAGCGATTCCGGTCGCAATTGTCGAATGAATCAAAAATACGGATACAAGTAAAAGCACAACAATCAGCACCAGTGACACACCACCAACCAGTTTATTAACACTCGAAAAGCCTTCTTCGATTTCATCCGCTTCCTTAATCCTTCGGATTCCTTTTACGTTTTTTAAGTATTTTACTAACGTAGACTGTCGTTCCAAATCCTTGCAGTAAATAGCATAAGATGCTGATTCCGCTAACGGATTATCATCCCCAAAGCTTTCTGCCAGTTCCGGTGTCTTAGAAAAGTTTTCCTGTTTAAAGTCTTCCCATGCCTGTGCAGCAGAAATGTATTCTATCCGCTCCACTTCATCTCTTTTCTCAATTTTTTTTCCAATATCAGCAATCTGTTTTTCCGAAAGATTTTCTTCAAAAAATACAGAAATTCCCACTGACTGTTCTGCCGAGTGAAGAATATTCTGGAAATTACTGAGCACAAAATAAAACAAGCCGAAGACAAATAGACAGGCTGCAATCGTTCCCATGGAAGCCAGGGTAAACATACGGTTTTTTCTCAGATTTGCTAGTCCTTGTTTGATGCTGTGAAAAAATAAATTAATCCCCTTCAACCTGATAACCACCTTTCTTTTCATCTCTTACCAAAACGCCATCCTCTAAATTTATAACACGCTTTTGCATGACATCCACAACATCATTATTATGAGTTACAACAACAACTGTTGTCCCCATTTTGTTTACTTCCTCCAACAACATCATAATATCCCATGCTGTCTTGGGGTCAAGATTTCCCGTCGGCTCGTCCGCCAGCAAAATGGTCGGCTGGTTAATCAGTGCTCTTGCAATCGCTACACGCTGCTGCTCTCCGCCGGATAATTCGTGCGGATACATCTTCTCTTTCCCTTTTAACCCAACCATCTCTAACATAATTGGAACATTTCTTGCAATATCCCTTTTGGTCATGCCGATGATTTCCTGTGCAAAGGCAACATTTTCAAATACCGTCTTATTCTTTAATAGACGAAAATCCTGAAATACCACACCAATCTTTCTCCGGTATAACGAAACCTGTTTGCGCTTCAAATTTGTCACCTGTCTGCCACCGACAAATATACGGCCTTCGGTCGGATTTAACTCTTTTAAAAGCAATTTAATAAAAGTGGACTTGCCAGATCCACTTTTACCAACTACGAATACAAATTCGCCTTTATGAATGCAAATGGATACATCACTTAGTGCTTCCACACCTGTAGAATACTGCTTACTGACATGATCCATTGCAATAATAGGTATCACCTTTTTCTTTGTTTCCATGATACAAAACCTCTCTCGTCAATTAATACTCAATGGTCTCCAAATAGTTCATATACTTCACAACCATCAACGCAATGCGGAATGTAATCGCATCCTCAAACACACGCAAATCAAGTCCGGTGCTCTTTTGCAATTTATCCAAACGATAAACAAGCGTATTTCGATGGATGTAAAGCTGTCTCGATGTCTCCGAAACATTTAAGTTATTTTCAAAGAACTTGTTAATTGTCGTCAAGGTTTCTTCGTCGAAATTATCCGGTGTGTTGTCATCGAAAATTTCTTTAATAAACATTTTGCAAAGTGGCAGCGGAAGCTGGTAAATCAGCCGTCCAATTCCCAGATTACTATACGCCATTACCTTTTTGTCACTGTAAAAGATCTTTCCAACATCCAGTGCCATCTTCGCTTCTTTATAGGATCTTGAAACTTCCTTGATATCCTTGATAATCGTTCCAAACGCCACACGTACACGTGCCATTGCCTCAGTATTTAACATATCTACGATAACCTGTGCGGTTTTCTCCAAATCCTCGTAAGTATCTTTGTCCTTAATTTCTTTTACGATAATGATGTTTTTCTCATCTTTACCGGAGTGTTCTTTTTTTAGTTCTCTGACCTGTTGTTTTGTCACTTTTCCTTTGGCTTTGTCTTTGATCGTTACGCCTTGGTATTTGTTTGTTGTGACTGTGTCTTCTTTCTGCTTGGCGGAGTTGGTTTTGTTTTGTCCGTAAGTTGTGCCTGCGCTGTATAGTGCAGCTGTTAGGCATACCCCTGCAAGTAGTATTGATAATTTTTTCATATCTTATTTTCCTTAATGTTTCATGCTATAGCATATCATATTTTTCATGGAATATCAAATCCCTAATATCTAATAGTTTTTCGACTTATTACCGCACACACAATGGATGCAGCAAGCATTGGTATAATACTATCTTGGCTTAAAATCTGAATAAAATTTCCAATGAAGCAAACAATCATAAATATACTGATTATTTTCGCTGTTTTAGCACCATAGTCTTTTGGATGTCTATGTGCTATAGCCCAGCTGATGACTGCTAGTATTATACATGGGATCATTGTGTAATGGATGCCGTTATATGACAATATATATCCAATATTTCCTGGCCAACTGTTGAGACTCAAACTATCCAAAATCATATCTCCAATTGACACCGTCTTCTCATAAAATGGGATACTTAGAAATCCATTGATCATAACCAGTACCAATGCCTCTGTTCCAAATCCTAATTGCTTTTTTAAAAGAATTTTTTGCAATAGGTTCTCTAGGATATACCCGATCAGAAATCCTAATGTATTAAAAATGATATCATCAATATCACCAATTCTTCCTGCAAATACAACTTCCCAAAAGCATACTGTGTGAATTCGTTATCCTCTGCAAGCAGCAAATATTTCTCTGCTCTTTCTAAATCCTGCGTGACAATTTCACCTTTCAAATAAAACTGACCCAACTGAAAACAAGCAAAACTGTCACCCTTATCTGCACATTCTGTCAACATAAATAGTCCTTTTTCAATATCTTGTGAAAAATATTCACCCGAAATATATTCCAATGCAAAAAAACGCTTTGCATTGGAATTTTTAAGTTTCATTGCTTTTTCAATACACTCCAAACCCTTATTTAAATCAGCCTCAATGTATTTTCCTTGAATTAATGTTTTGCCATATTCATACAGACCATTCTTGTTATTCATCTCAGCGGAACGTTTGAAGTAATCAATGGCTTTTGAAATATCAGCTTCCGTTCCAAGTCCGTTTTTGTACATAACTCCAATTTTATAAAATAGGTTATCGTCCGCCTGATCTTTGCTTTCAAGTTTAAGAGAACCCGATAATGCGTCCTTATAATATCTCTGTGCTGTATCTTCATTTTCGCTAACATATTCACCCTTGCTGTACATCTGAGCAACAGCATATGAAGCATAAGGCTGTCCCTGTGCAGATGATTTCTGATACCACAAAAATGCCTGCGACAGATCTTTCTCCACGCCATTGCCGTAATAATACAAATTGGCAAGGCTAAATTGAGCAAATTTGTTTTTCTGTTTTGCCGATCTTTCAAACCATTCAAAAGCCTTTTGGTAGTTTTGTTCCGTACCTGATCCGTAGCAATACATTTTGCCTATTCGATATTGAACATATGGCTTCAGCTTCTTTGAGCTTGGCTCGACTTCAAGAAAGCCTTTTAACGCTTCCGAATAATATCTTAGCGACTTTTCCTCATCTTTTGCACCAAGCTTGTCAGTTGAATGTAACTTCCCTAAATCGTGAATAGCAAGAACATTGCCTGACTTCGATTCAGTAAGCAAAAGCTGTTCCGCTTTTTGAAAATCCTCAAGCTTTGAGTTCTTATCATAAATCAGCTTGCAGGCTTCTTGGTAGTTATTACTCCACTTTAAATAATAGTTGCTGTCCGAAACATAATCAGCAGTATAGGTTGTGACTGTATTATCATTTTCAAATTGTTCCGTTTCATCAACAAGCTGAGAAGTCACAACATCTGGATCATCAATATCGGACGCTGTCAGTTCAGTGCCTTGAACTACTGCATCGACTACATGGTTATTCATATCAAGCACAGTCCTAATTATCATATTTCGCACAGGCTGAAAAACCTTATTGTCGGTAAGCGCAGGCAGTTCTTTTTCCTTTTGCGTATAGGTCTTGTATTTCAAACGCTCCAAGCTGCACCATTTTTCATAAAGCTGACGGACACTCTCATCCCTTGCAAGTTCGGAAAATATATTGTTGACCGTTTCCTTGACCTCCGGCGGAAGATATCCGTACACTTTTTTGCCTTTAACTTTTTGTAGCTGAGAGTGTAGTTTGCAGATAAAATTTTCAAGCTGCGGATCATCAAAACCGCCTTGCTGAATTTTTTTGACAATACTTTCAAACTCTGTTTTGGATACAGCTTTCAATTCGTCACGGCTTAACGTCTGCTCCTGATAGATTGACTGTAAATCGTCATGAAATATATCGTTTGCAAAAGCTGAACGTATCTGATCGATACCCTTAGTAGTTAAAAATCCCTGCTTTGGATTTGTTGAATACACAAGCAGATGAATATGGGGATGATGAGTTGTGTCATGAAAAGCGGCATACCATTTCAGATTGCAAAGCGGTATACGTTGAGCTTTTGCAATGTCTGCTATATGCCTTTTCACAAGGTCGCGCCACACTTCCGAGTTATCATAGCCGAGACGAACAGCGTCCTCACGGCGAAGTGAAACGACGTGTGACCACACACTGCCTTTGTGATTTGCTATCTCGTTTGCAGCTCTGTCAAGAACAATAGGCTTGTCACTTTCGTTGAACAAACCGTGCGAACCTCTTTTCTGAACTCCCGGGCGCATAGCCATGTAGCCGACAAAATTCTGACGGTTTCCGATGACGTCAGCGTTACGCTCAATGATCGTACTGATTAGTTCCGAAGCGTTTTCTACAGTAGGGTTCGCAGTGTAGTCCTCATACTCAAGGTATCTTTTAGCTTCGGGAAAGTCCAAAAGCAAATCGTTTAAAAGCTGTTTTTGATTTTCCGTCACTTCCTTATTCTCAGCAAACTTATTCTGTTCACGTACTTCAACTGTTTCACGGGTTGCGATGTACTTTGTGTAATTTCTGCGCTTGTTTTTACTTTTCTGTGTACCGCTTTTCAGATAGCGGCTTGTTACGATTATTTGCGATAAAGCTATAGTATCTCCTCCTAACCAATATTCAGTTTGTTTCTTGGATGCTTTGTTTTAAGTATCTCTTTTTGTTTTGCAGACGTAACATGTGTATAAATCTGAGTTGTAGTTATTGAACTATGTCCCAACATTCGCTGTATGTATCGGATATCAACATCTTCTTCGAGAAGAAGAGTAGCAAAAGAATGTCGGAACATATGGGGCGTTATATGCATATCTACTCCGCACTGTTTGCAATAGAAATTTATCATATTGCGAACAGACTGTTCGGTCATTCTTCTGCCTAGCTTGTTGACGAAAAAATATCCCGAATCTGGAATCTCTTTTTCAAATAACGAATGATATTTTCTAAGAATACTGAGTACCGCAAAATTTTCAATAGGTATAATACGTTCTTTTGAGCCTTTACCATAGAATTTAACCGAGTTTCCTAACAGATCAACATTATCTGAACGCAAAGTACAAATCTCCGCCACTCTAGCTCCTGTAGCGAAAAGCAATTCGAGAATTGCTGTATTACGAACTGCACTGCGAATCTGATAATCGCTTTTAGCAAACACAATCTGCTGATACGAAAAAGATATTAGTTTAGCTATAACTCCAAGGGGAATGGTTTTCGGCAGCAGCAAAGGCTCTTTTATCGTTGTTTCCAGTTTGTCAAACGGATTAAAGTCGATAAGATCCTGCAAAAGCAGAAAGTGAATAAACGCTTTAAGCGTTGCAAGCTTACGCTTGGCTGTTTTAGGCTTGTACTTTTTGTTGAGATATTCTATGTAGTCCCACAAGGCCTGCTTTGAAAGCTCGTTCGAGAAAACTCCGTACTGCGACAAGTCGATTTTATACGCTCGGATCGTTTTATCACTAAGTTTTTTGTGGTAACGGCAATAATTAAGAAATTCATCAATGTGCAATTTGTATTCAAACATAATGGAAAACTCCTTTATTTTTGTATAAGTAGATTTGGCATTTTCGTCAAATTAAACAAATTAGCCAAGAACTATTCTTTTTATTGATTTTAAATTACATCTATTATATCAGAGTTTTTAACATTTGACAAATTACAACAATTTGTGGAAATTCACGAATTTTGTCAGATTAAATTGACATTTTAGGAATTTGGTGATATATTTATGGTGAAAAAGTTTAATAAGTGATAACTACAAATTATGGTGAGGATAGTATGAATGAAAAAGAGTTTATAAATGAGATGGCAGAACATATTATTAGAGATGAATCATCCTTATTTTTAGGGGCAGGTAGTTCTTGCAGTGTCGGATTCCCAAGTTGGGGTAAGCTGTTGGAAGAATGCGCTCACAAATTGAATATAAAAATCACAAAAGATACGGATTTGTTTTCGATAGCACAATACTTTTCAAATAGATATGGAAAAACAGCGTTGCAAACGATAGTAAAATCCGTATTGAACAAAAATTTTGAATTTGAAAGCGAACTATTAAATTCAATAATGGATTTAAATTTCAAAAACATATGGACAACAAACTATGATTCAGTAATCGAAGATAACTTATCAAAACGCAGGATTATTTCTAATAAAATAATCCGAGATTCCGATTTAGTCAGTTTAGTTCCTCAAACAGATGTTACCATCTATAAATTAAATGGTGATGTTAGCGATTCTGATAATATAGTAATAACTAAAGCTGATATTGAAAAATATAATGATAATCATCAATTACTGCTTACTTTTTTTAAAAAGGAACTTATATCTAATACATTTTTGTTTTTGGGTTATAGTTTCTCGGATACAATAGTATTATCATGTCTTTCATTTATTTCCACCTATTTAAATGATAAAAACAACTTTCATTATACAATTATAGAAAAGAAAAATACTTGTCAACACAAGGCGTTTATAAAAGATTTAGAAACAAGATACCATATCAAAGTTTTGCAAGTCAAATCCAATAATGAAATTCCTAACATTTTAAATCGACTGGCTAACAAGATACGTTCATATCGTGTTTTTATTTCAGGCTCATTTATTAATCTTAATGATGATGATGATAAATTCGCAAACGAGCTTGCCAAGGAACTAACTTATCGATTGTTGAAAAAATATCAACTTTATTCCGGTATGGGATATAAACTTGGTAATTATATAAGCGGCTATGGATTAAATTATCTTTCAGAAGTACATATTACAAATATTGAACACCATTTAAAAATGAGGCCTTTTGCTGAGCATATGTCAGAACAACAAATACACAATCATAGAGAAAATCTTATTGATCAATGTCAATTCGTAATTTTCTTGTTTGGTGATTCAAAACGCAGAAATGAAGAACATAATTCCATCGGGGTTTGGAATGAATATCAAATTGCAAAGAAAAACAGAAAAGTAATAATTCCAATAGGAAGTTCCGGTTTTGAATCGAGAAAAATATACAATGATATATCTAATAATATAACGCAATATCCCTATTTAGAAAAATACATAGACGTACTTGGAAAATCCAGAGACGCTATAAAGATTACAGACATTGTATTACAAATTATTGCAGAGTATAATAGTCATCTATAATATTCAGTAAAATTATTAGATTGTTTTCAGCAATTCGCAATTCTTTAAAATCTATCTTTAAATCCAACTTAGTTATGCTGAATAGCCACTCTATCGGTTTTATCGATACAATTTGCTGATATGTAATGCTGCTTTTTATGAAAAGATACACACTATATAAAATAGTTAATCTCGAGTTAAGATTATGGTGGTCAATACTATAATATTGCTTTAGCAATTCTTTGATGTATCCATTTTTATCGCATTTTAAATTAATACTAGTAAAATCATATAATTTTTTATGCGGAAGAGAATCGGATATATCTTTTAAATAACGACAAACAATACTGCTAACAGTAATTGCACTTCCTGATTTGTCACTAATTTCTCTGTATATCAATTCTTTTATCCATTTATACTTTTGTGGTAGATCTTCAAATGTAATGTTAAATAATATCGGGAATACTCTAATTTCTTCTTTTTTGTGCATATTATATATAACATCAATTTCTTCGTTTAGACAAAAGCAATCTTCTGTATTTTCTGAAAAAATGATAATTGCATATTTACTTTCTATAATACCTTTTTCAAAATTTTCTTTTTGTCGATTATCTCCAATTATTAAATCATGTCTATCATACCATACAGGCACGCCATAATTCTCTAAATGATACAATAAAGATTCGGCAACAGTATATCTATCTTTTGCAGCAAAACCTAAAAATATCTGTGAAAATTGATAATGAGTCATTGTAAACATCCTCCGATAATTTGTAGTTATCATCGATTGATAAAAACAGCTCATTGTATCCATTCATAAGATACAATGAGCCATTTTTCTTATTAACCTCTCTGATACCTCACCGCCTTTTCAAAATTAATGATACCGTTGATCCGCTTAACCTCATCTGTACACATAGCACGGAGTTTTATCATTGTATCGTCGTCAATGTCATGCACTGCGGCAAGCATATGTGTAATCGCACCAAGTTCGACAGCAACCTTAAATAAGGCACGGGACAGCCTCTGTTCCGTGCCTTTTACAATTCCCTCTGTTATCGTTGCAATCTGCGGAGCAAGATAATCCACAAGCTCAGGCTTGTTCTGCAAAAGATAACCGCAGTAAAATCTGATTGCCTTTTCCATAAACTCCGTGCGTGAAGAGCAGTTATCCGACTTGTATAAGATATCAACCGTTTTCATAGTCTCGGGAAATACATACAACGGAAACTTGATTTTTTCTGCTGTGACACCATCGTTTTCTTCTGCAACATCGGTGCTTTTTTTCATTTTTTGTACTTTTGACTCCATGACTTTCGTAAACCTCCTTTTTTGACTCCATTTTATCAAGGCTTGTAAAACCTCGCAAAATCGGCGAGCTTTGCTCGTTCGATGTGATTGTTTTGGCGGCTTTGACGCCAAAACTTTAACCAGCAATATATTAAATGCCCCTCAAACCCACCCGAAATCATCTGATTTCTACCATTCTCAAACTCTGCGATAAGACTTGTTCTTAACGCTCGACAAAATGCCCCAAATTCGCTCCGACCGTTGTTAGGGTAAAGTTATCCAACCGACCTCAGAACCTCGCCACACAAGGCGACACGGCGCGAACTGCGGCGAATTACTGCTCGGACTGCTTTTCCGGTTCGGCAGAAGCAGGATTCTTCGGCTTTCTCGCAGGCTTTCTGTCCGACATCATATCAATAAAATCTCTCACATTCTGCGGAACGACCTTGCCGTAAAGCTGATCCGCATACTTTTCAAGCTCCGCCGCAAGAGTTGTGTTCTTCTGCTCCAGATACATTTCTATCGCAGATAGCTTTTTCTCGTTTACACTTACAGTAACTGATTTTTTCAACCTATCACACTCCAATAAAATTAATTTTCTGATGAGCTGTCCTCATTCACACTTTGAATAGCGTCTTCCACCTCCTGAGGATATTCTATCCCCTCATAGGTGCACCAGCTTGTCCAGCTACCATTTGAAACAGGCTCTTTTGTGACATAGCCAACGCTTTCAGAACTGTAAACAACTTCTCCGTTCCCAACATAAACTCCGTGCTTACTGCCGTCGAACAGTCCTATTCCTGCGGTCTCCGGCATGGTATCAAGACTTCCTTGCTCCGTGTAAACTAGCGTATCGTAATCGCAACCGAACATTTTGTCCGTAGGATCGTAGTTCAGATACCCAAGCACAAGTCCTGCGTTGTCAGCATATCTGATGCGGTCTATTTCGTCTCTTTCACCGGCAGCACCGCTTTTGTATCCCCACCCTGAGATAAAAGCATTCTCCGCCCAAGCCGCAAGGTCTAAACAGTTTTTACTGCCTGCGTCATTGAACATATATGAATTTAAGGTGCTGTTCATAACAAATGTGTATGTGCGAACAAATTCGTCATAGTCTATCTCCAAGCCGTAAGTCGAGTTTATCGCCGCAATCAAATCGCTGTCATTCGGAGCATTAGCAAACAGATCAGCATATGACTCAGCATTAAAATTCTGAACATCTTCAAAGTAAGACATATATATCAGCTGAGCCTTTATGGTTTGAACCTTGACACCCTTTTCGTCCATAGCGTTGGCAATGTCATTACCTGCTGATCGGATATCATCGAGCCTTTGCCTGCTTTCACTGTCAAGAGAACTGTAAAAATCATCGGCATTAATGTGAAGTTCAGGCACTTGAGCTTCCTCGCCGACCTCCCCAAGAGAAGAAAGCATCACCGCAGGAGCACACAGCAAAAGGAGCAGACCCACCGCAGCACTAAGCACCGCAGTCACAAGCTTGCCTCGCTTTTTTTCAT
>ERZ857745.5052-NODE-5052-length-11020-cov-18.986685_pt1 | contig 11020 bp, 11 predicted proteins | sample MGYA00519699_ERZ857745 | MGnify/ENA primary metagenome ERZ857745 (study PRJEB31778, sample SAMEA3449357) | human gut metagenome | biome: human gut; feature: human-associated habitat; material: faeces | place: United Kingdom | collected 2010/2012 ...
TGACTCGAAATGTCGTGTTCCCAAAAGGAACCTAGGGTTCGAATCCCTAACTCTCCGCCAAAAAAGTCCAGTAAACTCAAGGGTTTGCTGGACTTTCCTTTTTTGTCCGACTCCTTGAATTTTCCGATTTTCGCGTTGGAACGGCGTTAGAATTGGTCGTTTTTTCTGGATGAATGGATCGTCCGGCATCTCACAACTACTTGACTTTCCTCCAAAAGCGTCTATAATATTACTAACGAATATTAGTTAGTATGATGTGATGATGAAGCAGTGCGGACAGGAGCGCATCATCCACGCGCGGCATTTTCAAATCGAGGTCATTTATCAGCCAGACGCAAAGACGCAGTGCTGACCGCAATTGCTGTGGTCATGCACTGCATCTTTTTTAGGAGGAAAATCATGAAAAAAACATTGCTGCAAAGGTTGGGGCTGCTGGGTGTTGTCAGCTTTCTTTCGTACACGGCGGCGGTGGTGTTCGCGCCGCTGGCCTATCCCGGATACAACTGGATGGCGCAGGCGGTCAGCGACCTGAGCGCCGCCAAAGCGCCGTCGCTGGCGCTGTGGAATCAGCTCAGCGCCCTTTACAATGTGTGCGAGGTCGTCTGCGTGACCGTTGTCTGCATCGGCATCCAAGGGCGGAAAACCAAGCTGCTCCGTTCAGGCATTTATCTGTTCGCCGTCATGGAGTGGATATCAGCGGTCGGACATCGGATGTTCCCGCTGGGCAGCAGCCGGCTATGTGCGCAAAAAAAGAACCGCCCGCGGGCGGTTCTTTTCTCTCATATCTGCGGGTCGGGCTTCTTCAGCTCGTCCTCCAGACGCTGCAGCTCCCCGATCATGTCGTCAAAGGCGGTGAAATCCGCGTTGTCCACCTCCTCCTGGGCGGCGCGCAGCTGCTGGGACAGGGCTGCGTTCATCGTCAGGTAGGTGCTGCGGCGCTGGCTGCACCACAGGCGCTGCTGGGCGATGCACTGTCCCAGCCGCTCCATGGCGCGGGCACGGAACTCCTCCGTGCGGCGGTGGGCGCTGATCTCGATATCGGCAATATGCTCCTTCAGGGACTGGTACTCCCCTGCCGGGCCGCGCAAAGCGTTGTTCTCCGCCTGTACCTCCGCCAGCTTCGCCTGCAGCTCCTCCACCCGGCGCTGGAGCCGGTTGTTGTCCTCCTGCAGGCGGGCATCCTCCTCTGTCAGGCAGCGCAGCGCCTCATTCTCGGCGACAGCAGCGTCCCGGTCGCGGCGCAGCTGGTCGTTCTCCGCGCGCAGCGTCTCCGTCTCCACGCGGTGCTCCTCCGCCGTTTTCTCGATAAACGCCACCACATCCTGACGGTCGAACCCGCCGAACATGCATGTTTTGAAGCTGGCATCCATGGCATGTACCTTCCCTCTCGTGTTATTGGATACAGCATACCACAATCGGCGGCAATTGACAAGGGACAGCGGGGAAAAAGGCGCTCATCTGTCAAATTAAAGCAAAAAAGTTTGGAATGGCGATTTACAAACGGTGAGGATTGTTGTATACTGCAAGTTAGTGTGTTTTTGAATCGACAGACTGAACTTAGACAAAGGACGGAGAAATCATGAATTGGGAAATCATCGTATTTTTGGGCTACTTCATTATTCTCTTGGGAGTAGCGCTGATCTTCTACTTTAACGGCTCCAACAAGAACTCCGAGGACTTCTTCCTCGGCGGACGCTCCATGGGTCCGTGGGTCACGGCGCTGTCCGCTCAGGCCTCCGATATGTCCGCGTGGCTGCTGATGGGTCTGCCCGGCTCCATTCTGGCCTTCGGCTTTGGCCAGATGTGGATCGGCATCGGTCTGGCGCTGGGCACCGCCGCCAACTGGATCCTGTGCGCCAAGCGTCTGCGCACCTTCTCCAAGGCTGCTGACGATGCCATCACCGTGCCCCAGTACCTGACCAACCGCTTCGCGGTGGACTCCCGCTCCCTGCAGCTGGTGTGCGCGCTGATCTTCCTGTTTGCCTACACCATTTATGTGGCCTCCGCTCTGGTGGCCGGCACCTCCGTGTTCACCACCCTGTTCCCGGATGTGTCCCCCAAGCTGGCCATGTTCGTGTTCCTGCTGATCATCGTGGCGTACACCTTCTTCGGCGGCTTCACCGCCGTGTGCTGGACGGACTTCTTCCAGGGCATGCTGATGATGCTAGCGCTGATGCTGGTGCCCATCGTGGTCTACTTCGGCCACCGCGAGCTGCTTGACCCCGCCGCTCTGACCACCGTGTACGAGTACACCGACGCCGCGTCCGGCGCTGTCACCCAGTGCAGCTTCGGCGGCGGCCTGTTCAGCGCCAGCTGGCAGGATATTCTCAGCGGTCTGGGCTGGGGTCTGGGCTACTTCGGTATGCCCCACATTCTGGTGCGCTTCATGTCCATCAAGAAGCCCTCCATGATCCGCAAATCCTCCACCGTGGCCATTGTCTGGGTTATCATCTCCCTGCTCGCCGCCGTGCTGATCGCCTACTTTGGCCGCATGGTCATGGGCGAGGAGCTGCTGACGGCGGGCAACCAGAAGCTGGTGTTCATCGCCATGTCCCGCCGCTTCTTCCCTGCCGGCATCTGCGGACTGCTGCTGGCGGCCATCATCGCCGCCTCCATCTCCACGGCGGACTCCCAGCTGCTGGTGGCGTCCAGCTCCTTCACCGCCGACCTGTACAAGCCCTTCTTCCGCAAGAACGCCACGGAGAAGGAGACGCTGATGGTGGGTCGTGTTCTGGTGCTGGTGCTGTCCGCGATCGCCTTCTTCATCGCCAACTCCAAGGGCAGCGGTGCGCAGGCCATCATGGACATGGTGGAAAACGCCTGGGGCGCCTTCGGTGCTTCCTTCGGCCCCACCATCCTGCTGTCTTTGTTCTGGCGGCGCTTTAACTACAAGGGCGCCGTGGCCGGTGTTATCTCCGGCTTTGTGGTGGATCTGGGCTGGCTGCTGACCGGTCTGACCGCCTCCACCGGCGTGTTTGAGATCGTGCCCGGCTTCATCGCCAGCCTGATCGTCGCCGTTGTGGTGACCAAGCTGACGCCGGCTCCCAACGCCGAGGCCGTGGAGATCTTCGACAAGGCCACCAGCAAGGACGCCGACTGAGTCTGAATATACAACAAACAACGCGGGCTATGCCCGCGTTGTTTTATTGTATTCTGTCCCTGTTTGCCCTCAGTCCAGGCGTTCGTAGTAGTCATAATCGCCGGTGACGCCCCAGTACATGCCGTTGTCCCCGGCCGTGGCGATGATGTAGGAGACGCCGTCAAACTGCTCGGAATCGGCGGCATAGTGCCCCTGCGTCTCGTCCACCACGCGGAGCAGCCCGCTGTCGATGGCGGTGCGGGTGTCTCCCTGCTGGTCGTACAGCACCCAGTCTCCCACAACGCCGATGATAATGACGCTTTCCTCCGTTTCGTCGCCATCCAGATACCATGTGCCCTCAAAGCCCACGTGGGACACGCTCTCCCCACCGAAGTCCTCCACGGAGGACTCCTCCGGTTGGAACACAAATCCCTCGGCTTCCGCATCCCAGAACCACACCATCAGCACCTGCTGACCATCCAGCTCAAACAGCATGGCCACGTCGCTGTCGCCGTCACCGTTCCGGTCGGCGAAGTCGATGCTCCGGAACTCCTCCCACGGGTCGCCCTGCAGCGTGATGGGATAGTCCACATAGTCGTATATGGCATACGTCTCGTCGTCGTAGCAGAAGTCGGCACTGTCCGCGTTGACGCACACCAGCACGTCGATATCCCCGCCGTTACGGGTGATGCTGCCGCTGTCCCGGACAACGCCGGTCACGCGCCAGTCGCCGCCCACCACATCATTGGGGTCGTCATTCTGATCGCCGCAGGCGGCAAGCGTCAGCGCCATCAGCAGCGCCAATACAATTGCAAATCGCTTTTTCATACCTCTCTCCCTTTCCGCAGCGCTCACGCCATCTTCTGATAGTAGTCGTACTCACCGCCCCAGTAGATCACATCGTCGCCCACCAGCGTCATGTCGTAGACCACGTCCTCATACATGTCGGAAACGGCGAAATACGTTCCCGCGCCATCGGGATCCACCTCAAGGGTGCCGCTGTCCACCACGGCGGGGTCGCCGTCGCCGCCGGGACGCTCCGAAAGCGTCCAGCTGCCGGTCGCATCGAATTCAATGATGCTGGCTGCGCCCGGCTCCCCATCCTGATACCACACACCGGCCAGGAATCCGTAATCGCCGTCGCCGATGTTCTCACCCGGCGCGTCGCCCGTCAGCTTCGTAAATGTGCCGATGGCCGCCACATACATCGCGCCCACCTCGTCAAACCAGCTGCGGTAGGCCACGCCGTCGTGCTCGTTGTAGAAGTAGTCGTAGTCGTACTCCGGCACGAACTGAATAAAGCCGCTGGCCGTCACCTCCTCGTCGGCGTCATACAGGGCGAAGCGCACCTCGTCGCCGCTGTCGCTGGTGGCCACGATCATGGTGCTGCCGTCCTCGCCCTTCCATGCGCCGCCGTAGACGTAGAGGTTGGCCATCTGCTCACTGTCCTTGACCAGCCCCTCAAAGGAATCCGGGACATCGTACAGATTATCCTCGTCTGCGCCGTCGCTGCCGCAGGCGGCCATGCTCAGGCACAGCACCAGCGCCAGCAGCAGGGTCAGATACTTTTTTATTCTTTTCATCGTCTTTCTCCTTTTTCCTGATAATTCAAGGCTCCTGCTCCGCCATGGACAATATCTCGTTGTGGCTGAGCTCCACGTTGCCGAAGCGGACGAAGATGCCGTTGGTCACGGCGCTGTTCCACACCTGCGGATCAGAAAGCGTGCAGAAGCGCATTTTGTCCAGATATGGCTTCATATCCAGAAGCAGACGGCTGCCGGACACAAAATCGACCCGCAGAATGTAGTCAGCCAACGGTGCAACGGCTGTGAGATACCTTCGGTTCAAAGGCGCGTCCTCCCTTCCTCTTATCTCATAGCGGCAAAAAATCCACCGTACAGACATTGTACGGTGGATTTGTATGGATGACCATTCCCCAATGGTTAGGCTTTTGCTTCCAGCAGCTCGTTCAGCCGCCTGCGCTTGGTGCGGGTGTCCCCGTCGATATGCAGCTTGGAGTAGATCTGCTTGACGTACTGCTTCACGCTGCCCTCGGTGAGAAACAGCCGTTCCGCGATCTCGCGGTTGCTCAGCCGCTGCGCCATCAGGCGCACGATCTCGAACTCCCTCTCCGTCAGCGCGGACAGTGCACGGGGTCTGACGTTTCTCTCTTTCCGCTGCCGGGATGCCTCGCCCAGCTCCACGATCCTGTCGATCAGATCGCTTCGTATCTCCTGCGCCAGCAAGGGCGCCAGCCCGTCGTAGTTCTCCACGAAGGGCATCACAAGTCCGTCCGGCTCCCCATCGGACAGCGCCTGCCGCAGCAGCGCCCGCGCCTCCGTGTGCTTGCCCAGCCGCTCGTAGGCGACAGCGGTCTGGATGCGGACATGCAGCGCCACCAGCGCGTAGTGCATCCCCTCGCACATCGCCAGCAGCCCCTCGCTGCGGCCGATGACCTTGGCACAGGCGCCCTGCGCCAGATACACCTGATTCTCGATCATCTCCATCATGGGCTTACCCGGCGCAAGGATATTGACCGCGGAAAGCCTGTGCTGCGCAAACAGCTCCGGTATCCTCTCCGTTTCTCCCCGCAGCGCATGATAATACGCGGCTGTGGCGTTCCAGATGTTGAGCCACGAGGCGTTGTGCAGCCGCAGCAGCGCCTCGCGGCGCTCCTCAAGGGTCAGCTCCGGCTCCACCTCCGCGCAGAGAGAAAGCCGCCACGCCAGAAAATCGCAGCAGAGCGCCATATTCTCCTGCCCGTTGTCCCTGATCTGGGCATAGGCGCGCTCCAATTCGATATGGGCATCGGTGAAGCGCCCCCGGCAGAACAGCGCCTCCGCCCGCATGATCGTCTCCGCGCCCTGTCCGTGACCATCGGTGATCCTGTAATAGTGCGGCATGCACTCGTCCATCTCAGCCAGCTCGCTTACCAGCTTCCCCGGCGCACGGTGGAACATCATCAGCACGGACGGCGAGCCGAAGGTCCAGCCGCCGCTGTTCCGGATGCTGATGGCCTGGCGGGACATCTGCGCGCTGGCGCTGCGGTGCAGGCGGCTCATGGCGCTGATGTCGTTGTAGCACAGAAAGCTCATGATGAGGTCGCACTCGCCCAGCAGATCGCCTCGTTCCTCCTCCGGCATCTCCGGATGCTCCCCGATGGCGGCAAGCAGAATGCCCTTCAGCTCCATCATTTTGGGGATATTCCGCCAGTTGAACATGCTGCGCATGAGCACCAGCAGCGCCGCCGGGTGCCGCTTCAGCGTGGAAACCGGGCACTGCGCCAGCGTTTTCAGCACAGCAGCGGGGGCAACAGAGGCCAGCAGAATGCCCGCGTCCTCCTGCACCACCCGCAGCAGCGCATCGTAGTCGCCGCTGCGCCGGTAGAACGTCATGGCGTGGAGATACCGGCGGCGGGCTTCATACCACTCTCCGAACCGCGTGTGATATACGGTCTGCTTCTCCCCGTCCAGCGCGGCAAAGGCGCGCTCCGCGCATTCCTTCATCATGTGGTGAAACCGGTATGTAACGCCGTCCTCCAGACACTTGATAAAGGCGTTCTGCTCTGTGAGAGCGGACAGGATCTGCTTTGCGTCCGCGTCACCGGTGACGAAGCACGCCATCTCCACGGTAAACTCATCGGCAAGACCCATGACCGCCAGAAACTCCCGCCGCTTTTCCGGAAGCGGGTCGATCATGGCCGCCGTAAAGGTGGAATAGATGTCAGAATGACGGCTCGGCAGCACACCATGCTCGGAAAATGTGCGCAAATTCAGGTAAACAGCGGAAAACCAGCCCTCGCTGGAATAGAGTATCTCGTCGATCTGCGCGTCGGACAGCTCCGTGCCGCACCGGTGGGCGTAGACGGACAGCTCCGTGTGGTTGAGCCGCAGCTGCTCCGTGCCCAGCGGATAGACCTTCGCTCCCAGCCGCACTGTCTCCGCGTCAGGCAGGAAGCGATCCCGGCTGGCCACGATCAGGTGCACATTGTCGGGCAGGCGGTTGGCCAGCATACACAGAAAGGCCGACGCCCGCTGATCCAGCAGCAGGTGAAAATCGTCTATGAAGATGTAGCAGGGCACCTCCCCCGCCAGCCCGTGGCAGAGATCATCCGCCAGCAGCCCGCCGCCGGCGGCATCCACAGGGCATGGATAGTCCCGCAGCATGTCAAAGCCGGCGCGGGCAAAGGCGTCCTGAACACTTCGCCAGAATATGGCCAGATTGTCCGAATACACGTTGATCCGGACGATCTTCACGGCCTCCGCTCCGGCGCGCTCGGCCAGATACCAGTTCACCGCCGTGGTCTTACCGTAGCCCATGGGCGCCACCACAGTGGTCAGCGCGCAGCGGGAAATAGGCCGCAGACTCTCCCGCAGCCGCTCCGATATATAAACGGTATTCAGATCCCTTTTCCGCTTTGCCATGGTTCACCTCCGGATCGCTTCGCCGGCGAGCCGCATCCGCAGCCCCCACCGGCTGCGCAAAGAATGGTCAGATAAATTACGCTTTCCACAGACTGTGGAGGTTGCAGTAGGCGTAGACCGTTTCGACTTCATCGCCCTCGCAGAGTGCGAAGCAGACCTCCGGCTTTTCGCCGGGATGCAGTTCCTTGCGCTGGTTGCCCTGCTTGGTGTGGAGGGACACCCACTCAATATAGTGCTCCGGCAGCATGGGATGCTCCACGGAACCGACCTTGACATGGACGATGCCGTTTTCCACCGTCCAGACGGGGACGTGCTTTTCAACAGATGCATCGGTCGTTCCGGGAATAATCTCGCTCATCGGCTCACCGCAACAGATGACGGGAACGCCCGTGTCCTTGACCTTGGCAATGATGTTGCCGCAATGCTTGCAAATGTAAAACTTCTGCTCCATGATTCGTTCTCCTTTTCTCTTTAATAGTTTTCTGCGTGAATTTCAAAGTAGCTCTGGGGATGGTTGCAGGTCGGGCAGACCTCCGGCGCTTTCTCACCGATCACGATATGCCCGCAGTTGCGGCACTCCCACACCTTGACCTCGCTCTTGGCAAAGACCTCCGCCGTCTCCACATTGTGCAGCAGGGCACGGTAGCGCTCCTCATGGTGCTTTTCGATGGCGGCTACCAGACGGAAGCGCTGTGCCAGCTCATGGAAGCCCTCCTCATCCGCGGTCTTGGCAAAGCCGTCGTACATATCCGTCCACTCGTAATTCTCGCCCTCAGCGGCGGAGAGAAGATTTTCGGCGGTGTCGCCGATGCCGTTCAGCTCCTTGAACCACAGCTTGGCATGTTCCTTCTCGTTGTCAGCGGTTTTGAGGAACAACGCCGCGATCTGCTCGTAGCCTTCCTTCTTGGCCTTGGATGCAAAATAGGTGTACTTGTTGCGTGCCTCGGACTCACCGGCAAAGGCAGCCATCAGATTTTTTTCGGTTTGGGTACCTGTGTATTTCGTTTCTTTCATGGTCGATGCTCCTTTCGATTTTTCTGCTTTCCTTGCAGACAATTTATGGTTTTCTTCCGTGACGAAGTCACTTTTCTTTCCATTACCCGGTATTTTACCCTCGATGATCGCATTTATGACACTGTATCATGGGTACTTCGTCCCCATCCTTATAGAACACGCCCGCCCACTGGCAGAGGCTCTGCAAAATCGGCACCACGAACAAGCCCTCTTCCAGCTTTCTCTGATGCATGCCCGCACCTCCCGTGTTTTCTCTATTATAGCGAGATTTGTGTTTCTTTGCAAGTAACTGCGAAGAAAATAAGCGGGCGCGAAATGCGCCCGCTTGAGCCCTATGAGGGTACCTGCTGCTACTGGCACTTGCCGGTAACATCGTATTGGTGCTGACGCTGCGCCGCGTACTGAAGAAGAAAGAGCTCGTGTAACGGCAGCAGACGATAGGCAAAGGTTCGGCTTTGCATCGCGCAAGCTGTTGGTCTAACACGTTAGAAACGCGTTAGAAATACCGCCGGTTTTCGCGGCATACGGGGATAAATCAAAACCTCCGGCTAAGCCGGAGGTTTGATCTGGCCCTATAAGGGCCTGTTACTGGCAAGCCCCTCAAGGGGCACTGAGTTTTATTTCACTTGCATTTTCTGCCCTACAGCCCGTAAACGGGCGATTCATGTTCTACTTGTGGCTAATCTTTTATCAAGCCTTCTACTTGTAGCTCGCTTCGCTCGATGCTTAAAGCTAAAGCTTTTACGAGGTACCTCCACCGGCAGAGCCGGTGGTTTCAGTAACCAAAGAAAACCCCGAAGCCGTTGCACTGCAACGGTTTCGGGGTGGCACGCCGTGAGGGATTCGAACCCCCGGCCTTCTGGTCCGTAGGTTGTCTCAAGGGCAAACCGAAGTCATTTCGGCTCCGATTTGTGCTTTTTACCGCCGTTCGCTCGGCGGATTTTCCGTTGTTTCCACCCAGCCCTGCCTGCTCCGGTTCCGTTCTGGGTCAAAAGTGGGTCAAAGACAGATGTATGGTAGGAGAATTCGAACAGTCAGTTCGCGTTCATGCCGAGAGGCTCATAGGTCAGCAGCTTTTTCTTCCAAAGGGTCTCCGTTTGGATCACTTCATCGGGCGTCACGGCCTTTGGCAGGAGCTGCAAAATCGAGAACTGGAAGTGCGTATACCTATCCGGGTAGTCGCAGAGCAGCTCCTTCATCAGCTTGTTGTCGCCGTGCAGTGACTTCACATAGTGCGTCCAGCGCCCCAATAAGCCGCCCTTGCCGTAAGCGGAGCCAACATACTTCCGTCCGTTTTCCCGGTCAACAATGAGGTAGACCGCGTTGACGGTGGAAAGCGCCGTGTGCCACGATTCGTATGCCGTGGGATCCTGCACGATCTCCCGAAGTTCTTCATAGGTAAGGATCGCGTTTTCGTAGCCGGAAAAAATCTTCTTGTCCCGAATGGCCACAATAGGCTTTTCATTGGTGCCTTTCTGCGCCCAGGCAAGCGCACTTTTACCCCATTCGATCAAGAGTCTGCCTTCGTATTCCTTCAGCAGGTCAACGCGCTCCAGATTGTAAAACATCCGCTGCCCTTGGAACCAATCCTCCAGCGGGAAATCCTTTGGCTTCGTGTCCTGCGTATCAATAACGCCGCCGCTTACCTTGTAGCAGGCGAAAAACTTTGCCGTCGTACTCTTGTCGCTGATAAATACGCACCAATAATCATACCCGTTGCTAAAGGTTTCACTCTGTACGCGGGTGTACTCCTCCACCATGTTCTTGTCATAGCATTTCTTGAATGCCTTGTCACCCAGCGAATGCCGGATCAGCTTGACATCTTTCGGGTCAAGCCCTACATTTTTAAGCACATCGGAAAAGTTCAAAATTGCCATGAAAGCCCCTCCTTATTTTGTTCTCCATTTCAAATTCTACCACAGATTTTTTCGTTGTAAAGCGCGCTTTCCCACCGGCGCAAAATCGCCGCCAGCTCCGGCGGCAGACGTTTGCGGCACTCGTGCCGCAGTTCCTCCGGTACGCCGTAGAATGCCTCAGCGATGCTGCCAGTAATGGCGGCGAGGGTGTCGCTGTCGCCGCCGAGGGACACCGCCGTGCGGAGAGCGTCCTCAAAATCGCGGCTCTCCAAAAACGCGGTGATTGCCTGCGGCACGGTTTCCTGGCAGCTCTCTACGTGATGGTAGGTGGGACGAATTTCGTCGCAGGTGCGGCTGAGATCATAACCAAACTTGCGCTCCACATGTGCCTTGATCTCCGCTTTGTCGTGACCCGTGCGGGCGAGAAAGATGGCTGCGGCAGCAGCCTGCGCGCCCTTGATGCCCTCCGGGTGGTCGTGGGTCACCTGGGCGGTGAGCCGCGCCAGACGCAGCGTTTCCGCCATATCTGCTGCCAGCCATGCGGCGGGAGACACCCGCATGGCGCTGCCGTTGCCGTAGCTCTGGTAGGGCTGCGGGTCGTCCTCATAGAGCCAGCCGCCAAAATGGGTGCCATAGCCCCGGTCGGG
>ERZ857745.5056-NODE-5056-length-11004-cov-6.506256_pt1 | contig 11004 bp, 7 predicted proteins | sample MGYA00519699_ERZ857745 | MGnify/ENA primary metagenome ERZ857745 (study PRJEB31778, sample SAMEA3449357) | human gut metagenome | biome: human gut; feature: human-associated habitat; material: faeces | place: United Kingdom | collected 2010/2012 ...
CTCAAATACAGGCGGACAGGCATCAAAATCAACCCCTATAGGAGCTGTTGCACAGTTCGCATCAAATGGTAAGAGTGTCAAGAAAAAAGACCTTGCGCAGGAAGCAATGTCCTACGGATATGTATATGTTGCGCAGATTGCCATGGGAGCAAATCCGGCTCAGGCGCTTACAGCCATCAAAGAGGCCGAAAGCTACGACGGACCGTCACTTATCATAGCGTATGCTCCTTGCATCAACCACGGACTTAAGGCAGGTATGGACAAGGCTATGCTTGAAATGAAGAATGCGGTAAGATCAGGCTACTGGAACCTGCTCAGATATGACCCTGGAAAACGTGAGGCCGGCGTAAATCCGCTTTCAATAGATAATCCTAAGCCTACTGAAAAATACAGAGATTTCATTATGGGCGAGGTAAGATACAATTCACTTATGCTTAGAGATCCGAAGAGAGCAGAAAAGCTGTTCACAAGAGCAGAAAAAATAGCATCTCAGAAGTATGATGATCTGGTTAACCAGAAACGCAGTTTTGATCCGGAGGAGGAAGTATAGTGATGTATAGGATAACAGGAAAAAGAAGATTAAACGATAATATGACATGGCTGGAGATAGAGGCGCCTCTGGTTGCAAGGAAAGCTTTGCCGGGTCAGTTTATAATACTCAGAACAGACGAAAAAGGCGAAAGAATACCTCTTACAATGGCAGGCTACAGCAGGAAAAAAGGCACAGTTGAAATTATATACGCCGCAGTAGGAAGAACTACAATGCTTTTAGACCAGCTTAATGAAGGTGATTTTCTCTGCGATGTTGCAGGACCTCTCGGCAGGCCTACAGAAATGGAGGGACTCAAAAGAGTCTGCGTTGTAGGCGGAGGTACAGGCAATGCTCTTGCTTTCGGACTTGTAAAGGGACTTCACACAGAGGGCATTAAGGTTGATACCATAGCAGGCTTTAAGAGCAGGGACTTTGTTATTCTCGAAAAGGAATTTAATGAAATATCGGAAAACCTTTACATAGTTACAGATGACGGCTCATACAAGGAAAAGGCCTTTACTACAGACAAGCTGAAGCAGCTTCTTGCTGACGGCAATAATTACGATGAAATCATAGCAGTGGGACCACCTGTAATGATGAAGCTGGTATGCGGCATTGCGCAGGAGGCAGGTATTAAATCAGTTGCTTCACTTACGGCATATATGATAGACGGTACCGGAATGTGCGGAGGCTGCCGCGTTATAATCGGAGGCGAAAGCAGATTTGTATGCGTTGACGGTCCGGAATTTGACGGAAGCCAGGTGGACTGGGACGACCTTATTATGAGAAACGGTTTTTACAGAGAAAAAGAAGCAGAGGAAAGAAGTCATATCTGCCGTCTGACAGGAGGTGTTCGTTACAATGATTAATTTAGAAAAAACAAAAAATCCGATGCCTCAGCAGGACCCTATGGTAAGAAACAGGAATTTTGAAGAGGTTGCAACGGGATATACAGAGGAAATGGCAGTTAATGAGGCAATGAGATGCCTCAAATGCCGCAAGAAGCCATGCACTAAAGGCTGCCCTGTAAAAATTCACATACCTGAATTTATAGATGCGGTATCAAAAGGGGAATTTGAAGAAGCATATAATATAATATCACAGACAAGCTCGCTTCCTGCAATATGCGGCAGAGTATGCCCGCAGGAAAATCAGTGCGAGGGAAGATGCGTTCAGGGCGCATTCGGTGAGCCTGTGGCAATAGGCAGACTTGAAAGATTTGTTGCCGACTGGCACGATGCCAACGGCACCGATAATTTCAAAGCGCCTGAGCCTAACGGACATAAGGTTGCAGTGGTAGGCTCAGGTCCTGCAGGTCTTGCCTGCGCAGGCGACCTTATAGGTATGGGCTATGATGTGACTGTATTTGAGAGTCTGCACAAGGCAGGCGGAGTTTTAGCCTACGGAATTCCTGAGTTCAGACTTCCGAAGGCAATAGTTGCCAAAGAGGTTTCAAAGCTTGAGGAAAAGGGCGTAAAGGTAGTAAAGAACGCAGTTATAGGGCAGTCGATGAACGTTGACGAGCTGTTTGCCGACGGTTATGAAGCGGTATTTATAGGCACAGGCGCGGGACTTCCGTCATTTATGAATATTCCGGGAGAAAACCTGCTTGGCGTATGTTCTGCCAATGAGTACCTTACAAGAATAAACCTGATGAAGGCTTATCGTGAAGACAGCGACACTCCCATCATGCACGGCAAGCACGTTGCGGTAGTTGGCGGCGGCAACGTTGCCATGGATGCCGCGCGCTGCGCAAGAAGGCTCGGCGCCGAAGTCAAGATAGTATATCGCCGCAGCGAGAGCGAGCTGCCCGCCAGGCGTGAAGAAGTTGAGCATGCAAAGGAAGAAGGCATTGAATTCTGCCTACTGACCACTCCCCTTTCCATAAAGGGCGATGACAAGTTCAGCGTATGCGCCATGAACTGCCAGAAGATGGAACTTGGCGAACCCGATGCTTCCGGCCGCCGCCGTCCCATACCCGTGGATGGCAGCGAATATGATATAGATGTAGACTGCGTCATAATGGCGCTGGGCACCTCCCCCAACCCCCTCATCAAGTCCACCACCAAGGGCCTTGAGGTCAACCGCAAGGGCGGCATAATCGTTGAGGAAGCCACCGGCAAGACCAGCCGTGACGCCGTGTATGCCGGCGGCGATGCCGTTACCGGTGCTGCCACCGTCATTCTGGCCATGGGCGCCGGCAAGGAAGCCGCCCGCGCGATTGACGCGGCCATCAAGGCGAAGGAACAGTAAAAATTAAATTTCAGCCCCCGTGCCGCGAGGTGCGGGGGTGTTTTTGTTAAAAGGCTTCCCCTGAGGGGGAAGCTGGCCGCGAAGCGGACTGATGAGGGGCGAACTTTGCCATACTATCCCCTGTATGGGTAATCACGGTATCTCCGCCTCTCATCCGTCTGCGGGCGGGGCCGCAGACACCTTCCCCCAAGGGGGAAGGCACTCTTACCGAACAAAGGCGTCAACCATGTATCATCCTTTCTTCCAATTCGTTCTTCCGCGCCTCGGGCAGGTGGCGCTGGATGCTTTGCTGTACCTGAACTTTTTGCAGCTGCCGCCCTTACAGCTGGTGGCCCGGTGGCCGGTGCTGTATTACGGACTGCCGCTTGTGCTGATGGGCGTGCTGGCGTATATCAGCCGCGACCCGCTCGGGCTGGGCATCGTGTTTGCCGGACATCTTGTGACATTCTACTGCATCGGTACCGCCATCGGACTGGCGCTGCGGCGCATCGGCGGCACACCGCTGACTGTTTGGCATATTATCTGGCTGGACGGCATAACACCATGGCTGTTGACGGGCCTTATCATGTGGTGGGGGCGGCGGCGTGCGCTGCGGCTCTGTACGACAAAATACAGCCTGACAACGCGGAAAAATCTGCCGAACGGCAGGCTGACCATCGTGCAGGTCAGTGATGTCCACCCGCGCGCCTGTGCGGCGATGGATCACACCCGCATCCCGGAGCTGAAAGCAAAAATCGAGGCGTGCCGTCCCGACCTGCTTGTGCTGACCGGCGATATTTTCGACGAGTTCACCGAGCCGGAGGAGCTGGACGCCTTCTGCAAGCTGTTTGGCGAGCTGGACGCGCCGCTGGGCAAGTATTACGTCCTCGGCAACCACGACCTGTTCCACCACTGGCGGGAGCCGAGCTTTGGCCGCGCGGATCTGGAGCGCGGGTTCGCCGCCGCGGGCGTGCGCATCCTGGAGGACACGTCCGTCCTGCTGCCCTGCGGTGTGCGCGTCGTGGGCCGCAAGGATTATCTGTACACGAACGGCAGCCGCTTCACGGCGGCGCAGCTTATGCCCGGCGGCCCCGACGACCACTACACGGTCTGGCTCGACCATGAGCCGCGGGACTTTAAGAACGCCGCCGCGGCGGGGGCGGACCTGATTTTGAGCGGCCACACCCACGGCGGGCAGGTCTGGCCTGCGGGTGCGGTGGGCATGGTTGCCAAAAATGAGCGCAACTACGGCAGAAAGCACATTGCAGACCATTGCGATGCCATCGTCAGCGGTGGCACGGGCACCTGGGGCTACAAGTTCCGCACCCAGGGCCGCACGGAAATTGTCTGCGCGGAAATCACTACCGAAAGGGAAAACTGATTTATGAACGAACGCGAGCGCCTGAGCAGCCGCTTGGGCTTTATCATGCTGTCGGCGGGGTGCGCCATCGGCTGCGGCAACGTCTGGAAATTCCCCTGGATGTGCGGCCAGAATGGCGGCGGCAGCTTTATGCTGCTCTACATCCTCTGCCTGCTGGTGCTGGGCCTGCCCGTCATGGTCATGGAGTTTGCCGTGGGCCGCGCCGCCCAGGCCAGCCCCGTTACCATGTACCAGCGCCTGGAAAAGCCCGGCCATAAGTGGGGCGTGTTCGGCGTCGTCAGCCTCATCGGCAACATTGCCATCATGGCGTTCTACACGGTGGTCACGGGCTGGATCTTGTACTATTTTGTCAAGTTCCTGACCGGGCAGCATGCGGATTTCGGCTTTGCGCAGATGATCGCCGACCCCGGGCTGAACGTGACCTATCTGCTTGTGGTCCTTATAGCGGCGTTTGTGCTGCTGAGCTTTAATTTGCAGGGCGGGCTGGAGCGCGTGACCAAATACATGATGAGCGCGCTGCTGGTGCTGATGCTGGTGCTGGCCGTGCACAGCCTGACGTTTGCCGGTGCGGCGGAGGGGCTGCGGTTCTACCTTGTGCCGGATTTCTCGGCCATTGACGGCGGGGTCATCGTGGCGGCCATGAACCAGGCGTTTTTCTCGCTGTCCGTCGGCATGGGCGGCATGGCGATCTTCGGCAGCTACATCGGCAAGGATCACGCGCTCATGGGCGAGTCGCTGCGGGTCATTTTTCTCGACACGTTCGTGGCCGTGCTGGCGGGCATCATCATCTTCCCGGCGTGCTTCACCTACGGGCTGGAGGTCACGGCAGGCCCCAGTCTGCTGTTTGACACGATGGCGGGGGTGTTCGGCAATATGGCCGGGGGCCGCTGGTGGGGCGCGTTGTTCTTCCTGTTCATGGTGTTTGCGGCGCTGTCCACCGTGCTGGGCGTCTGCGAGAATATCCTTGCCATGGTGCGTGAGCTGACCGGGTGGAGCCGCCCGAAGGGCTGCGTGGTCTGCGGCGTCGGCATCTTTCTGCTGGCGCTGACGACGGCGCTGGGCTACAGCGTGCTGCACTTCCAGCCGTTTGCGCCGGGCAGCGCGTGGCTGGACTTCTGGGACTTCATCGTCAGCAACAATGTGCTGCCGCTGGGGTCGCTGGTGCTGGCGCTGTTCTGCTGCAACCGCTTTGGCTGGGGCTGGGACAATTTTGTGGCCGAAGCCAACACCGGCAGGGGCCTGAAGGTCCGCCCCTGGATGAAGCCGATTTTTAAGTATTTTGTGCCGGGTGCGATTTTGTTTATTTATATTTACGGCATGGTTACGTTTCACTGGCGGTAAAAAGGAAAAAGTCCTGTCTCCGGGAAAGGGAGGCAGGACTTTTCGGTTTTACGCTGGGATGCGCGGGCAAAGCCCCTCCGGCCTCGTTCCACTCGGCCACCTCCCCACTTCGTGAGGAGGCTTTCTCGCGGGCTCTGCCCGCGCAAAGAGCCTCCCCTTACAGGGGGAGGTGGGCAAGCGCAGCGATGCCCGGAGGGGCTCTGCCCGTTTGCGGGTGCTACGACACCTTGCGGAAGTAATTTATCAAAATACTCTTGATATAATTATACCGCCGCGCGTAGCTGTTCTCGACGCGGATCAGCTCAAAGCCGTGCTCGCGGCAGATCTGGTCCTTCTTGCGGTCACGGCGCTGGACGGCGGGGTCGTCGCGGTGCTCGCGGCCATCCAGCTCGATGGCTAAAATCGGCATCAGGCGGCGGCCCTCCCGCTGGTAGACGACGAAGTCGAACCGCCCGGTGTAGAAAAGGTCGGCGCAGCCGGGGTTATCCTCAAACACCTGGGCGATGGGTACCTCCTTGCGGACCGTGCAGCGGCTGCCGTCGAGGAAGGCGTTGTCCAGCGCGTGGTTCAGATTTTCCAAAAAGGCATCCTCGGTCTTGGTGCTGTAGGGCTTGATGCCCAGCGCACGGCTGGCGGCGGGCTTCTCGGTCACCTCGGACTGGCCGTTTTTGCGCACGTACTGCACCAGCTCGTAAATATCGTCGTCGGTGCTGTCGGCGTGCAGGCGGTCCAGCGCGGCCTGATTCGAGAGGATGACCAGCTGCTCCCGCGCGCGGGAGGTCGCCACGTTGATGAGCTCCTTGTTCGTTTTCAGCCAGTCGTAGGTGCGCGGGCGGGTCTGGTCGGTCAGCGCCAGGGAGAAGATGACCACGTCTTTCTCGTCGCCCTGAAAGGCGTGCACCGTGCCGCAGGCGGCGTTCTCAAAGTGCTTCGCGCGCAGCATGGCCTCGATGGCGGCGCGCTGCTTCGCAAACGGCGTGATGATGCCCACCTGCTTGTCCGGGTGCGCGGTCAGGTATGCCTCGATGCGGCGCACCTCCTGCGGGGCGGTGTTTTTCTCGTCGGTGGTGTCGTTGGGCACGTCCACATAGACGAGCGGCGTGGGGTCGGTCTCGCGGCTGGCAATGTGCAGCTTGTGGTTGTAGTATTTGCGATTGTTGAACTCGATGATCTTGGGGCTGCACCGGTAGTGGTAGCTCAACAGCGTCTCGTCGCTGACGGCGTCGCAGGCCAGAAAGCATTTGTAGATCGAGTTTTCGATGTAATCGTACTCCTGCGTGACACCGTAGCGGCGGCGCAGCGTGCGGTTGTCGGCGGGGTCCAGCAGAATGACAGGCGAGAGCTGCTGCGGGTCGCCCACAAGCATCAGCGACGCCCCGCGCAGGATGGGCACAAGAGACATGGCTGTGCTGCACTGGCTGGCCTCGTCCATGATGACCATGTCAAAGCTCGGCTCCGGGTCGCCCAGGCGGTGGGCGGAGATGCAGGTCGTGGCCACAATGGGAAAGACGCGCAGCAGCTTTTTCAGGTTCTCCGGCTCCGAGATGTACTTGTTGAACTGCGTGACCCGCTCCTTGTCGGTGTCGGGGCTGTGGACGATGCTCATTAAATCGCTGTATTTCGGCTCCTCCAACCGGCGGATGCAGCGGGCCGAGGTGTAGTAGAGGTAGCGCAGCAGCTCGTCCTCGTTGCGGTCCAGCAGAGCCAGCGCGTCGGCAGAGTCGATGCTGCCGTAGGCGGCCAGCTCACGGTCCACCTGCGGCAGCTGCCCGGCCTGCAGCTCGTACTGGAAGTTCATCTGGCCGCGGGCGTCCAGCAGGCGCCGGATGGTCTCCCGCCGCTCCCGCAAATCAAGGATGCGCTCATACCGTTCCAGCAGGGCGGTCAGCTGTTTGGCGCGGGCCGTGCGGTCCGCGTGGTTTTTGTCCAGCAGCCGCTCCGGTACGGGGATTTTTTTGCACTGCTCAAACAGCTGGTCGATGGTGCGCAGGGCCTCGGCGGTTTTCTCGTTGTTGCCAAGGCGCAGGATCGGGAACGGCACGGTCTGGCCGTGGTAGGTGACGGCCTGCAGCTTTTCCACAACACCGTCAATGGGATGGTTGTTGTAGCTGGAAAAAAGCACCGTGCGCTCGTTGAAAAACGCCGTCGTCAGCGTGTTGACGATGGTGTTGGTCTTGCCGGTGCCCGGCGGGCCCTGCACGTAGGCCAGCGGATAGCGCATGGCGTTGTTGATGGCCAGCAGCTGGTCCAGATTGACCTTGTTGTTCAGCAGCGCCAGCGGGTAGGACTTGCGGCGGCGCGGCTTGGCGGTCATCTCGCCGAAGAAGGCCCGCAGCGGGGCGGTGGCCGTCTCGCCGGAGGGATCCTCGAACATGTCAAGGATGCCGCGGTACTCATGCTCCAAGTCCACGGGGCAGTCGCGGCTGATGGCGACGAGGTAGGGCAGGTCATCGACCCGCACCCGCGGGTTGCTGCGGGTGATGCGGTCCTTGATGGTCTCGGCGTGCTTCGTGAACTCGTCCAGCAGCGTATAGTCGTCGGCATCCAGAAATTGATGGATGCTCAGCTTGCTGCCGTTGACGGTGAACTCCCGGCAGATGACCGGCTCCGGCTCGGCCCGCAGGGCGCGCTTTTTCACGTCGAGCCGCAGCGGGCGGTAGGCCAGCACGTACAGCCCCTGCCGGGTGTCAATACTGATAAGGTTCAGCCCCAGCGTGGGCAGGCTGGGGCGGGCGGCGTTCTGGCGGCGGTCCTCGACCCGGCGCTGGAACCGGCCCACCAGCTCACGGAACTGGTCGTCGGTCAGCTCCAGCGTGTCCTCCTTATAATCGGCAAAGCAGTCGGCGTCAATTTGATGGATCAGGCTGTAGTTGGACTGGTAGGGCGTGGCGTCCAGCCGGTTGCAGGCGGCCAGATAGTCCAGCACCCGCAGGTTGGCGGCGTTGTCAAACAGCGCCGCGTACCGCCCGGGGTTGTCGCGGATGTCGTCGATGAGCGTCTGGTTGACGGGGCACCACGAGCCGTCCACGACCTCGGCGGTCTGGATGCGGTCAATGCTGATATGGTCGAGCGCCTGCACGCTTAATTTGCCCAGATGCAGCCCGTCAACGTTCAGGGTGCGGGTCCTGGGGTTCAGCCCGCGGATAGCGACCCAGTATTTGGTCTGCTGGGTCTGTTGGTTTTTGTATTCAATGCTCAACCACCGCCCCTCATGAATGGCACGGAAAATCGAGCGCGTGATGTTGTTCAATTTTCCGCTCCTTTCGGGTTGTGGCTTTCTTGCCTCCCTCTGCGAGGGAGGTGGCCAAGGGGGCTACTTCGACAAGCGCCGATATTCCAGCGGGGTCAGGCGGAACTGGTCGTAGAACGCCTGGGCAAAGCGGCCCTGGCTCTCGTAGCCGACCCGGGCGGCGATGTCCTGCACCCGCTGGGGGGTCGTGCGCAGCAGCTCGGCGGCTCTTTCAAGCCGGCGGCGGCGGAAGTAGGCGAGATACCCCTCGCCCAGCACGTTCTGGCAGTACAGCTTGAAGCCACTCTCGCTCAAACCAAAATGGTCGGCCAGCTCCCGGGCCGGGCGGCGGACCGAGAGGTCCTGCAGAACCAGCGTCTCGGTCTCGCGCACGCATTCGACCTGCCGCGCGGAGCAGCGGGCCGTGTCGGCCTCGTCGGGCAGGCGCAGCAGCTCATACAGCAGCCGCACGGCGGCATAGCGCAGCTCGCCGGGGGCGGCGTAGGCGGCGTCGTCCCAGACCTCGTCCACAATGGCCGTGATGGCGTCGCTCATCGGGCAGCAGTGGACGCCGCCGCGGCAGAAATAATCCGCGATGCCGCCTATTTCCAGCCCCATCAGCGTCAAAAAGCTGTCCGCCTGCACGGCGTCGGGGTCAATGAAAAGCTGCAGCGCCTCGTACTGGCTGCCGGGCAGGTAGAAGTCCGCACCGGGCACAGCAAAGCTGACGGCGGCATGACCCTCCGTCACGATGGCATATTGTGCGCCGTCCGGGATGGCGCGTCGTCCGCTGCGGCAGAAATCAAAGACGAGCAGCCGCGGCCAGTCCAGCGGGGGCGGGCAGAGCGGCGCGTCCAGCCGGGTGAAGCAGAGCTGCACGCCGGGTGCAAGCTCCCGCCGGTCAAGCGGGGCTGCGGGGATGAGGTTGTCTGTTTTCATGGTTGGTTATACAGTAACTAAATATTTTGAATTCTTGAAAAACTGTGCGCAAAATTCCGATACTGAAATGCACTGAAACGGCCACAAAAGCCGAAAATGTGCGGATAGAAAACTGCTAAAAAGGCAAAATGTGCGAAATCGGAAAAATGGCAAAATAAGGGAAATGCGTGCCAAAAAACCGGAAAATCAGTCTGCGACCGGCACATCCAGCCCGAACTCCTGCGGGCGGAACCGCGGGCAGACATTCTCCGAGATGCAGATGACCGACGCGGCTAGGCGGCTGCCGATCTCGCAGGCCTCGGCCAGCGTCTTGCCGTAGGTCAGGCCGATGACCGTCCCGGCGAAGAAAGCATCCCCCGCGCCGGTGGTGTCGATGACATCGACCTTCTTGGCGGGCACCATGCCGCTCTCGCCGTCGGTGCGGGCGTAGACGGCGCCCTGCTCACCCATCGTCACGACCATGCAGGGAATGTTGGCGCTGCGCACGTTGGCGGCCAGCGTGGCGCGCATCTCGTCCGGCGTCAGGTGGTCGTAATCGTCGGAGAACATCAGCCCGGCCTCCTGCTGGTTGCAGACAAAGCAGTCGATCTCCTGCAGGAGGCTGCGGCGCTCCATGGCAATGCTCATGTTGGAGACCGCGGCGTAGACCTTTTTGCGGTACTTTTTGGCGTAGTGCAAAATCTGCTTGACGGTGTCCTTCTCCAAATCAAACTCGATGGCGATGCCGTCGCAGTCGGCAAAGATCTCATTGCCCTTTTCCTTTAATAATGCGGTCAGCGGCGTCGTGTCGGGCCGCTTCGAGATGGCGGCGCAGACGTCGCCGTCGTTGTTGAAGACGGCCAGCCAGGTGCCCATGCCGTCCGGCACGCGCTGGATGTAGCGGGTGTTGACCTTGTGCCGGGCCAGCTTGTCAATGACGTCCTGGCCGGAGCCGGTGTCGTCCACCAGACTGACGAAGGTGGGGCGCAGCTCGACATTGGCAATGTCCTCCGCCACGTTGCGGCAGACGCCGCCGTGTACCTGCTCGACCCGGCCCGCGTTGCGCCCGCCCGGGATATAGGTGGACAGCGGATACCCCTTGATGTCCACAAAAACCGCACCGATGACTACAATACCCATAAATGACCCCCAAAAAGCTGATTTTACCTGTATTTTACCATACATTCGACATTTGCGCAAACCCCGCCCGAACGGGCAAAATGCGTACAAAAATCCGCCCCGGATGCGGAAAGATTCGACATCCGGGGCGGGGGTTGTTTTTGTGCTTTTAGGGCAATACCGCATAATTCTAAGTACCGATACGGCGAGCGAGGTGCGGCAGCTGCTAAGCCAAAAGCGCAGATAATACTG
>ERZ857745.5057-NODE-5057-length-11001-cov-2.646172_pt1 | contig 11001 bp, 9 predicted proteins | sample MGYA00519699_ERZ857745 | MGnify/ENA primary metagenome ERZ857745 (study PRJEB31778, sample SAMEA3449357) | human gut metagenome | biome: human gut; feature: human-associated habitat; material: faeces | place: United Kingdom | collected 2010/2012 ...
ATGCAATACTCGGAGAGTTTCAAATTTTTATGAAAAGAATATTTAAATATATTATTGTTTTTCTTATTTGCATACTGGCAATTCTTATCTCATTACCGGTCTTATTATATATCCCCACAATACAAAATTGGGTAAAAAATATCGCAACGGAATATATTTCAACAACCGTTTGTTAAACAATACGATCGTTGACAGTACCAACGTGACATTCGTTTATACCAGTGCCGACACGATGACTGTCACGGTAAAAGTCCAGGCATTGGGACGCCCCGTGGCATACGCCCGCCCGATAGACATCAGTGTAGCAGGAGGCAATGCCATAGAAGGAACCGACTATGAACTGGTCTCTGTCGCAGAAATGCCGGCAGAGGCAGTAAACCTCGATTATAACGTGCAACTGAACCGTACGGCGGTACTGAAACAAGAAAACCGGGAGATTGTGCTGGAACTGAAAGCCAACGAGCACTTTATCCTGCCTTTCGAGTATCAGGTGCAAAGTGGAAATGACACGACAACCGTGATTCGTTACCGCATCATCTTCTCCGACCGTTTCACGGTTGCCCCGGAAAGTTGGGATGAAGACTTCGGGGGAGAATTCTCCCAGCAAAAGTTCGAATTAATATGCCGGGTACTGGAAATAGACCCCGCCGAATTTAATACGGCAGGCGGTATTTCACTGGCAAGATGGCAGTTTATCTATATAGAAATGTGCGACTACGTGGCCACCCAAACAGAAAAGAAAGCAGCGGGAGAAGAATACGACGAAGAGGCTTTCGACCCGACAACCGGAGAACCATTGTTTAAATATTAATATATGCAACCATGCGAAAAGGATTATTATACACGGCCTGCTGGATTTTCTTACTGATATCCTGTGCCGAAGATTTGGGGAATTACGATTACCGGGAACTCTCCTCCCCGGTGGTGACCGGCATTGATGAGAAAATACCCGTACGAAAATTCGAACGTTTACAGTTGACACCGCAAATTGAAGGTGAACAATTCACGGAAGAAGATTACCAGTTCGAGTGGAAAGTGATTCCGCAGGCAGACGCCGTTACAGCTACCGTGATCGGAAATGAACGCATTTTGGATTATGAAGTGGTATTGGCGGAAGGGACATACACGCTATATTTCACGATAACCAACCGTACAAGCGGTTTGTTCTGGCAACAGACTTACGAACTGGAAGTCACCCAAACCACTTCCGAGGGCTGGATGGTGTTGTGCTCCGACAACGGTCGGACACGACTGGACATGATATCCATGGTCACGGGAGAAACTTACAGGGACTTATTATCCAGCCAGGATATGCCGGAATTAAACGGCCCACGGCGTATCCAGCAACTGGAAGACCTCGCCGAAACCGGATCGCCTTTCTACTTGCTGACGGATGACGGAGCAACCCGCTTGAGCAGTGACGGTTTTGCCTGGACGGAAGAATACAATATACGTTACGAGATGGGGAACGGACAAGCAGTAAGCCCACATGAAATAATACCCACGGTCAATGCCAAAATGATGGTTGCCGGGACGGATTTCCACTATGCGAGCAATATGGGTGAGATTCTCGGACTTTTCAGTTCTCCCATAAACAAAGATTTCCGGGTAGCCCCCATGGCAGGCAGCAATGTTGCAGGCAACATGATCCTCGCTCCCCTGGTGATGATATACGATATCGACAACAAACGCTTCATGGGATACGGACAAACTTTAGCTTCCTCAGACCTGAACAATCAGGAACCTTTGCGGGAGATGAATGAAATGGCAGAACTGATGGAAGACATGCAAGCGACGACGGGAGGAGTTACGGGTTCGGCATTTGATGAATTTCCCACCGGACTAGACTACGTGTACATGGAGAACACCCGATATGACCCGGGTAGCGGGCAAATGGCAGTAACCTATACAGTACTGGCAGACGGCGACAAACGCTACCTTTACGGCATCCAGCTAGGCGACATAGTCCCTCAATCGTGGAGTAGTTGTCCTAACGCGCTTGGGAAGGCTTATTATGGCGACTTGTCGGAATGTACCGATATAACAAAGGTGACAGACCTCTTCGCTTTCAGTTCACTGAAAAACTGTATGTACTATGCCGTGGGCGGTACCCTCTACCAGGTAGACCTTTCCACGAAACCGTTGCAGGCAAAAGTGCAGTTTACATTACCGGGAGGAGAGGAAATCACCCGCCTGAAATTCAATCTATTCCGCAAAAATACCAGTGACTCCCGTTCGTACAATCTGATCATCGGAAGCCTACGGGGTGAGGAAGGTATCCTCCGGATATATAACGACACGGAAATGAGCGGAGATTTTTCAGGAGTGGAACCGGAAGTCTACGACGGTTTTGCCCGTATTGTCGACGTAACCTATAGAGAATGGTAAGTTTTAAGTGTTCAATTTATCTATATTATTAATTTCTAAAATCTAAATGTTATGAAAAAAATTCGGATAATGATGCTTATGATATGCAGCATTTGCGCATTCACGGCTTGTTCGGATGATGATGATCCGACACCACAAAACCCTGTATCAAACGTGAGAATACCCGCTACAGCTGAAATCGGTACGGAAATTATCGTATCCGGTACCGGATTCGCTTCAACAGCACAGTTCACCTTCAAAGGCACAGCCTCATCTGCCGATGTAAGTCAACTAACCATTGTTTCCACCGGTGTGACAATGACCGTGCCGATGAGCTTAACACCAGGACAATATACGTTGGTACTAAAACAAGACGGCGAATGGGAATTGGGAAGCATTGAATTAACAGCGGCTTCACTCCCAATCATCGGATTAGAAATACCCGAAGCAGGATTTACCGGCCAAATAATAAATATTGGCGGTAACGGATACAACGAAACGTCAAAAGTATACGCAGAAACCGGGAATGGCACCCGAACTGAATTGACTGTAACAGACTACCAGAGCGGATTGATTTGTACTTTACCCACAGACCTCAGTGCCGGAACTTACCGTCTTATCCTTGCCCAGGATGGAGGGGAATGGACATTAACCGAAGAGTTCGAAATTGTAAAATACAAACGATTGGTCAAGATCGGCTGGGTAAATGATTTCAGTCAAATAATGGCAGATTATATCACAGAATCTACATTCGAAATTTCCTATGCAGCCAACGGTCCACAAAGTTTCAAGTACGCTAATGTCCTTTACGAACATGAGATGAACTATGATGTACAAACAAACAATGACCAAATTATTTTATCTATCAGTAATCCGGATCCTGACTGGGAATTAGAAGGATATGTAAGACAGGTTACTCTGAGTGTAACCGATGATTTAGCACAATCAAATGCTACAATTTTCTATAATCTTTGGAATACAAAGGACGTAAACATGAGTGCTGACTGGACATATGCAGACCGGTATATGAAATCCTATGAAGGCAAAGGAGGTCTTAACAATTTAGAATATACTTTTGATGCCGGCAATTTAGTCGATGTCAGCGGAACATCATTCGAATACGACCAAACACAAAAATACACTCGTCCAGGAATGGACATTGCAGCCCTTTTCTTACAACTTTCAAACATAAACTATACTCAAGATTGGGGATGGATGTACGCTGCATTCACAGGGTTGATCGGAGAAAAATCGGCAGGAATTCCCGTAAAAATGTCGGTAGTAGATCCGGAGACGGAAGAAACAACGACCCACGAGTTAAACTACACGTATGATGAAGATAATTACGTTACAAGCGTATCTTATGAATCTTCATATTACGGAATGGGTATGGTTACTTTCCGGATCGATTTCACATACGAAGAGGTACAATAATACCACATAGAGGGTGTGTCAAAATGCGTGTTTCGATAAATTATATAGTTGCAATTTATTGATAATCAATATTGAGAAGCCACTAAAAATACGAAAATTTGCATTTTGACACACCCTCTTTAAAAACAGCAAATCGATTTTAAAGATGAAATACATTCTATTTATCGCACTCATTCTATCCGTCGTCAGTTGTACGGAACACGACGGATATACCCTCACCGGACATGTCCCCGAAGCATGGGAAGGGAAACCCGTTTTTCTGGCACTGGATGATACCAATCAACCTCATTTCATCGACAGTACGAAAATATCGGGGGGTAAATTCAGGTTTCTGGGTAAATTCGATGTGCCGCGTTATTGCACGGTCAGCATCTACCTTGATCCCAATGACCGGCTGACCCGCAGTAAAATTGTAAACTTCTCGTTATTTATCGACAATGCAGCGATAGAAGCCACTTGCGACTATTCCAGCAAATATCCCGTGTTTCAGATCTCCGGAAGCGGGACTCAAACTGAATATCAAAACTACCTGAACGAGATACAACCCATGGAGGACGACCGGAGCAAAACGTTCCGCGCTTACGGGGAAGCTTATTACAATTCGAAAGATTTAGCCAAAGCGATTGATCTGGCCAAACTCGTCACCCAAAAAAGACTAGCCCTCAGAGAGACTCAAATCAACTACCTTAAAGCACATCCCGAATCTGCCATCAGCGTTAAAATCGCACAAGAACTCTCCGACAAGAATTCCGACCTTTCTTTGAAAGAAATCGAAGGATTATTCACCTGCCTATCCCCCGAAATGCAAAATTCGGAAATGGGCCAGGCTCTTCGGGCAACGATCCAGGGCAAACAGGTATTTATCGGAGGATCTTTCATCGACATGGAACTCACGGCAGCGGACGGAAGTAAAAAGAAAATATCGGATTTTGTGAAACCCGGGACCACTACATTAATTGAATTCTGGGCATCATGGTGTAGTCCCTGCCGCGGGGAGATACCTCACATGCGTAACACGTACAATACCTACCATCCCAAAGGGTTAAATATCGTGAGTATCTCCATTGACAGTGATCCGAAGAATTGGCATCAGGCTTTGGAAGAGGAAAAGATGCCTTGGGAACAGCTTATCGATAATACCAAAGCGGCTTTCCGGGCTTATAACCTGAGCGGAGTTCCTTCCTCTATCCTTGTAAACGACAAGGGAAAAATCATTAATGTAAACGCAAGAGGCGGATGGCTGGATGCTGCCATGCAGGAAATTTATGATTAATCATATACACTTTAAAATGAGAAACTTTATATTTATTATTTTACTCTCGGTCGTTTGCTCTTGTTCACAGCAAAACAACGACGATATCGTCGTAGACTTCAACGTGCAAAACATGACCTATTCCAAAATTGCCATTGTTGTCAGCCCGGAAATGATCAAGGAAACGGATCTGGATAAACACGGAAAAGCCAGCTGTACATTACAGGGGAATATGATATACGCCCGTCTGTTTTATGGCGAGGAAGCCAAAAATGTTTTTTTCCAGAAAGGCGATCGTGTCACAATTTCTTTTGATGCCAACAATTTTAAGGACAGCATGAAATTCGAAGGAAAAAACACTCCGGTAATAGAATACCTCAATTCTATCACTTACAACCCGATAATCCCCCCCGAATACGAGCGCTCACTAAAGGAGATTGTCAGTCTTGTCAACGAGAAGACAGACGAGGCAGCCAATTTATTGAAAGCCCGGAAACTGGAAGCGGTAAATCCCGAATTTGCAAAACTGGAGGAGGGACGAATCAAGTATTCATATCTGATCAGTTTGGTTATGTATCCCATGGGACATATCATGTTCGACACAACTTATCGCCCGAATGAGGAATATTATTCAACATTGGAAAAATACGTACAGGAAGACGAAAGTCTGATTGACCTTGACATTTACAGGGAATTTATTATAGAGGCTGCTCTTGTGCTTGGAAGCAAGGATAAAGAAATCTCCGGCATCTACAATAAAAATGTTGCCCGGATGAAATATATCGCCCAACATTTCAAAAATGACAAGCTAAAACAATCTCTTCTGAACGAGATTGCCATCAGACAGATAAAGAACGGTATTAACCATATCACCGAACTGGAAAATATTTACAATACTTACGTGACTGACCCGACTCTACGGACTGCCTATAAAACAGAGTATGACAAACGGAACATTGCCGTTACCGGCAAACTTTCCCCGGACTTCCAGGCCAAGGACATTAACGGTAAAACTTACTCCTTGAAGGATTTCAAAGGGAAATATCTGTATATCGACATGTGGGCGACCTGGTGCGGTCCCTGTAAAAGAGAAATGCCCTATTTGATAGAACTGGAAAAGAAAATGGAAGGGAAAAACATCACCTTCCTCGGTCTTTCCACCGACGAGGATAAGGCAGCATGGGAAGAAACAGTCAAATCGGGAGAACTCTCCGGCGTTCAACTTTTGCTTGGGCGAGGGAGTCAATTCCAACGGGATTATAATATCGACGGTATCCCTCATTTCATTCTTATTGACCCGGATGGCAAGATTATCAACCCCAAAGCAGTCCGCCCTTCTTCACCAGACGCCGAAAAGATTTTAAATGCTCTTCCTGATATTTAAACGGGATGGAACTGCTTCAATATAATTCAAATCTATATCCTCATAAAAAGATATGATTGAATATATTCTGCCATTTTTAGAAAATTACTTTAAATTTACCGCATTCATTCAAACGAATGAAAAGTAATATGAATCAATAAAATGGAAAGACTATGAGTGAAATTATTTGCCACTGCTTTGAAGTAAGCAGAGAAGAAATTGAAAATGCAATTCGTGAAAAAGGATTAAAAACCGTCGAAGAAGTAGGCGAAGCGACGAACGCAGGAACCGGTTGTGGCGGTTGCCAGGAACAGATACAGGAGATTCTGGACGAAATCAATGGGAAATAATCTCCCTTCCAGCAATAACAAAATATCCCGGATAATGAATTTTCATCCGGGATATTTTTGTTATTGCGTCGCTGAATAACTTTTAGCGGTTCAACCAGTCCCGGAACTCGCGAATGCGGTCGGCACTGACGATAGCTTCTATATTTTCAGGAGGCAAAGGAGATAAACCGATTTTTATGCGGTTGTTGGAATAACGGATCATTTCTTTGATAGCAGAAAAGCTCACTATAAACTTCCGGTTGATCCGAAAAAAGATTTGGGGATCCAGGCGTTCTTCGAGTGCAGCCATCGTCTGATCGAGGATATACCCTCCCCCTTCATGGGTATATAACATCAGGTATTTTCCATCGGCCATAAAATAAGCGACTTCTGCCACCGGTACGGATTTGATCTTCGTTCCGATCTGCACCAAAAAGCGCTCCTGAAATCGGACCGTCCGGGGTGCTTTCTTTTCTTTTGCAAACCAATTCCGCACTTTTTCCAACGCCCGCAGTATTTCCTCTTCGTCAAAAGGTTTCAGGATGTAATCTATTCCCTGGCTCTTGAAAGCTTGCAAAGCATATTCATCATAAGCGGTAATAAAAATGACAGGAGCTTTGATCTCTACTTGTCCGAAAATATCGAAACTACGTCCATCTCCCAAATGAACATCGCTGAAAATCAAATCTACCTGATTTTCTTTCAGCCATTGTACACTTCCCCGTACAGAATCCTGACGGGCAACGATTTCTATTTCCGGTGCCAACTTTTTCAGAATACTTTCCAATTCACGGGCAGCCAAAGCTTCATCTTCAATAATAATTGCAGTCATATTGAAATATAGGATCGCCCGAAAATACGAAAAAAGGACTTGCCTGCCAAGTCAAAGTTTTTTATTTTATAAAAAAAACGGTAACAACCGTATTTCTTTACCATTTTTACTGTTGTTACCGTTTTATCCGTTGTTACCGTTTCAACTCAACCCTAATTATTCAATTCCGGATTATTCTGAATCGCTTCTTTCGGATAAGGAATAATATACTTGGGATCGTCCTGCCGGATCGTAACCGTAAGCGAATTCCAATCGGCATCCATATAGTTTTTTATAACCTCCGGGCGGGTTGTTCTACGAAGATCGAACCAGCGATGTCCTTCGCATACCAGTTCCCGGGCCCTTTCCTCCATGATATCGGCCAACAATTGTTCCTGATTCATGGTTTCGATCTCTGCTTTCCGTTCGTTATAATAACTTTCAGCCAGACGCTTCTGAAGCAAGGTCAACAGATATTCTTTGGCTGCCGGCAGTTGTCCTTCGCGGTGAGCAGCAGCTTCGGCAGCAATCAGCCAAAGCTCTGCACTCCGGAAAGTGACCTTCTCATTCTTATTCCCTCCTTTATTACAATACCAGGTTCCGTATTTATCGACCAAATAATTTCCCAGCCGGGCATCTACATATTTATCTCCCTCTTTTATCTGGTTAAATTTTCCGCTGATATTATCCAATACGTACATATCTTCTTTCATTACGGTACTGGATACCGTTTCCAAAGCAAGTATCGCTTCTTTCGACGTATAAGTCCAAGGTTGGGCTTCGGTAGTCGTCAGATCCTCCAGCGGACAAGCCGCCAGCAGACTTTCGGCTGTCTCCTGAGCCTGTTTCCAATCCTGATGATAAAGATATACCCTGGCCTGGAAGGCTTTCAGCGCTTTCTTCGAAAACCGGTACAGATAAGCACCCGTCTGTTGCTCCACCTGCATATATTTCTCCGCTTCCTGTAAATCGGCGAACACCTGTTCATATACCTTTTCCACAGTAGTAGGTATAAACGACTGTCCGATATCGATCTTTAAAGAAAGCGGAACGGCTTTATCTGTTGCCGCAGTAGCCGGATCATACCATTTGGCATACAGATTGATTAAATCGAAGTGAACAAAAGCCCGGAGACAATAGGCTTCAGCCAGCAATTGCTCGCGGGAATCCGTCGTGACATCCGCCCTGGCCTCCATCACTCCTTCGATAACCGTATTGGCATAAAAAATCATATTATACATAGCCGTCCAGGGATAAGTCTCGGTTAAAGGATCCGGATTCTCATCGTTCAAAGTGGCCAAGTCAATGTAATTATCGTAAGACAACCCATACAAATCCGGAAATACTTCATCGGAACGTACCATCAGATAGCGGCGGTATTGGGGATAGGTACTATAAGCCGTAGTCAGAAGGGCCCGATATTCCGAAACTTCATCCGGAATCACCTTTCCGACAGGATCGACATCGACATAATTACATCCTCCCATTCCCAGTGAAAAGACAGCGATCAATAGGATATATATTCGTTTCATATTTTTATATTTAGAGTTAAAATGTCAAATCGATTCCACAAGAAAAGGTCTTCGCCAACGGCTGGGTATAAATATTCCCATAGGTTTCCGGATCGAAATAACCTTTATAGCTACTACCGAACACAAAAGGATTACGGGCTTCAAAGCTGATGCGTGCAGAGGAAAAACCGATATGTCCTAAAAGCCGCTCGGGAAAAGTATATCCTAAACGTATACTATTGATGCGCATATAACTCATCTTCTTGAACCAGTAGTCGTATTTCCGGTAAGAATTACCGGGATCGAGCATACCGAGCCACTGATAAGCCCAATTCTCCTCCCCTTCGGTATAAGTACCCATGATACGGGGATATTTACCGGAGGTATTATCCGGAGACCAAATCTGTGACATCCGGCGGGAATAATTCTGTCCCGGTGAAGTCTGTACCGGATTATAGAAAGGTTGTTCCTGCACGGTCTGATCCAACACAAAAGAAGCCGATACGGTCAAAATTCTTGTAATAAAACCGATTGATCCAGCCACCGGTAAATTTCGGTTCGGTCGTACCTTCGTAGGTAAATAAATTACGATATTCTTCTGCACTCAGGTTACTTTTCAGGAAAGGAATCAGGCCTCCCATCATATAACCGTATTCCAGACCGAAAAAGTCATTGAAAGAAACCTTTTCCCCCTGTTTATTATAAAACATCTGCAATCCATTTTCATCCAGCCCTGCGGTCTTCAGCGAAAATACAGCACCGACAGAATAGCCTTCGCGTGAAGGTTCATAGGAATTATCCCTGACATTGAGCCGATTGATCTTACTCTTATTATGCGCCAGATTAAAATCCATCACCCACCGGAAATCCTTTGTTTTCACATTTACTGTAGACAGAGATAATTCGTATCCCCGGTTGGTCAATTTCGCCCAGTTCATGGTCGAATAATCGAAACCGTTCTCTCCCGGCAAGCTCCTCATACCGATCAAATCATCACTCACCCGTCTGTAAACATCGGCTGTAAACGCGATCCGGTTACCGAGCACCGCCACATCGAGTCCCCCGTTCCAGTTGGTGGTTTTTTCCCAACGCAAATATTGGTTAGGGGGAGACGATACGATAATATTGGACTCGGAATTGTCCGGTAAAACCTGGGTATTGTCCCATTCCCCGACAACCAATGGAGAGGTATCTTTATCGACATTTCCCTGGACCCCATAGGAAGCTCTCAGTTTCAGATCGGACAACCAGTCGGCATCGCTCAAAAATGCCTCCCGGTTGATATTCCAGGCACCGGAAACAGCCCATAAAGGCAAGTATTTGTACTTCCGGTCTACTCCGAACATATTGGAACCGTCATACCGTAAACTTCCGAAGAAAGTGTAACGGTTATTATAAGTATACGAACCGGTCATGTAGACAGAAAGGAAACGGTCCTCCGTGAACGATTTACTATACTGTTTAAATTCGGCATTATCTATCTGGGTACTTCCTTCAGGAAATACCAAAGGCTTCGTAGTCAACGAATTCGGATCATAACCGAATCCACGGGTCATCAGGTCTGTCACCTTGCTGCGACGTAATTCTATACCGGCCATATAATTGACAGCATGTACTTCTCCGAACACCTGATTGAACTCACCTTGCAATTTCCAGTGATATTGATTCATATCTTTGGTAGAATTCTGTATAATTCCTCCGTCGGGCAAAAAATAACTACCATCGTTCCCTCTTGTTTTTTCGCGATATTTACGAACATAATAAGTTTCTTTAGCCGCCACCTTTTCTGTCGCAGAATGATCCAGCTGCATAGAAAACTGAGTTTGTAGTTTTAGCCAGTCGGTCAGCCTGTAATCTAAAGTAAACAAAGGCTTTATAGAGCGATTTTTCAGCGTATAATCCGTATTGTCCACCTCTTCCAGGTAATTGAATTT
>ERZ857745.5064-NODE-5064-length-10991-cov-4.354517_pt1 | contig 10991 bp, 9 predicted proteins | sample MGYA00519699_ERZ857745 | MGnify/ENA primary metagenome ERZ857745 (study PRJEB31778, sample SAMEA3449357) | human gut metagenome | biome: human gut; feature: human-associated habitat; material: faeces | place: United Kingdom | collected 2010/2012 ...
TTCCTGCCACATGGAGAAGCTGTCCGACGCCCGGTTCACCCCGGAGGACGCGGAGAAAAAGGTCCGCGCCCAGTTCGGTCAGGACGCGCTGGAGCGGCTGCCCCGGGACAACATGACGCCGCTGCTGGCGCTGGGCGGTCTGCTGGGGTATCTCTATGAGACGCAAAAGACCGATCTGGGTCACCTCGACCAGCTGACATGGTACCGCACCGGGCAGTATATGGAGCTGGATCTCACCGCCCGCCGCAATCTGGAGCTGACGGAGACGCTGCGGGGCAAGGAAAAGCGGGGCAGCCTGCTGTGGGTGCTGGACAAGACCAAGACCGCCATGGGCGCCCGCAACCTGCGGGCATGGCTCCAGCAGCCGCTGGTGGACGTGGCCGCCATCGACCGGCGGCTCAGCGCCGTGGCTGCTCTGGCGGAGCACACCGTGGCCCGGGAGGAGCTGACGCTGGCCCTCAGCGGCATCGCCGATATGGAGCGCCTCATCGGCCGGGTGGTCTACGGCTCTGCCGGCGGGCGGGATCTGGTGTCCCTGCGCGCCTCCATGGAGCGGCTGCCCGCCGTCAAGGCGCAGCTGGCCGCCTTCCCCTCCGGTGCGCTGCACCAGCTGGATCAGCAGCTGGAGGATCTCAACGATCTGGCCGCCCTGATTGGCCAGACGCTGGTGGACGAGCCGCCGTTCTCCGTCCGTGAGGGCGAGATGATCCGGGACGGCTTCGACCCGGAGGTGGACCGCCTGCGGGGCATCCTCCACGGCGGCAAGAGCTTCCTGACCCAGATGGAGGCGGAGGAGAAGGAAAAAACCGGCATCCGCACCCTGAAGATCGGCTACAACAAGGTATTCGGCTATTATATCGAGGTATCCAACTCCTTCCGGGATCAGGTACCCGACCACTATATCCGCAAACAGACGCTGGTCAACGGCGAGCGCTACATCACACAGGAGCTGAAGGATCTGGAGCACGATATTCTCTCTGCCTCCGACCGGGATGCGGCGCTGGAATATGAGCTGTTCACCCGGCTGCGCCAGACCCTGTGCGACGCCGTGACCCGGGTACAGGGGGCCGCCGCCGTAGTGGCGGAGCTGGACTGCCTGTGCTCGCTGGCGGCGGTGGCGGTGAAGAACAACTACTGCTGCCCGGTGGTAGATGAGTCCGGGGTCATTGAAATCCATGACGGCCGCCATCCGGTAGTGGAGTGTATGCGCCCCGACGCCATGTTCGTCCCCAACGACACCTACATGGGGGAGAAAGAGAACCGGGCCGCCATCATCACCGGCCCCAACATGGCGGGTAAGTCCACCTATATGCGGCAGGTGGCCCTGATGGTGCTCATGGCCCAGATCGGCTCCTTCGTGCCGGCTAAGGCCGCCCGCATTGGCATCGTAGACCGCATTTTCACCCGCATTGGCGCCTCCGACGACCTGTCGGCGGGGCAGTCCACCTTTATGGTGGAGATGACAGAGGTCAGCGATATCCTCCGCTGCGCCACCTCCCGAAGTCTTTTGATCTTAGATGAAATTGGCCGGGGCACCTCTACCTTTGACGGCATGAGCATCGCACGGGCGGTGCTGGAATACTGCGCCGACCCCAAAAAGCTGGGGGCCAAGACCCTGTTCGCCACCCACTATCACGAGCTGACCGCCATGGAGGGGACCCTCCCCGGCGTGAAGAACTATAACATCGCCGTCAAGACCCGTGGGGAGGATATCATCTTCCTACGGAAGATCATCCCCGGCGGCGCAGACCGCAGCTACGGCATCGAGGTGGCTCGTCTGGCGGGCCTGCCGTCCACGGTAGTCAATCGAGCCAAGAAGATCCTCCGCCAACTGGAGGAAGAAGCCGGACGACCCGCCCCGGCGGTGCAGGCACAGGAGGATCAGGTATCCCTGACGGCCCTGTCGGAGGGGGAGGTCATCGACCAGCTGCGCCGGGCGCAGGTGGATACCCTTAGCCCGCTGGAGGCCCTGAACCTGCTGTACGAGCTGAAAAAGAAGCTGAACTGACGGGGCGAAGCCCCGTCCACGGGTCTCTATGAAAGGAGCGTTCTATGCCTGATATTCAATGCCTGCCCAGCCACGTGGCGGACCTCATCGCCGCCGGCGAGGTGGTGGAGCGGCCCGCCAGCGTGGCCAAGGAGCTGCTGGAGAACGCCATCGACGCCGGGTCCTCTGCCATTGTGGTGGAGATCCAGCACGGCGGACTGACCTATCTGCGAATCGCTGACAACGGCTGCGGCATCGACGCCGAGCAGCTGCCCACGGCCTTTTTGCGCCATGCCACCAGCAAGCTGCGGACGGCGGCAGATCTGACCGCCATCGGTACGCTGGGCTTCCGGGGCGAGGCGCTGGCCGCCATCTCCGCCGTGTCACGGGTGGATATCTTCTCCCGGCGGACGGGGGTGGAGACAGGGGCCTCCCTGCATCTGGAGGGGGGCGTCCCCAGTCAGGTAGAGGAGGTGGGCTGCCCGGAGGGTACCACCATCTGCGTCCGGGACCTGTTTTACAACACCCCCGCCCGGATGAAATTCATGAAGAAGGATTCCGCCGAGGGGGCCGCCGTCAGCGGTATCGTGCAGCATCTGGCCCTGAGCCACCCGGAGATCTCCTTCAAGCTCATCCGGGATGGTGTGGAGCTGCTGCATACCCCCGGCGACGGGGACCTGCAGTCGGCGGTATACGCCGCCATGGGGCGGGACTTCACCATGGGACTGCTGCCCATCAGCGGATGCAGCGGCGACATCTCCGTGGAGGGATTTGTCACCAAGCCCCTCAACGGCCACGGCACCCGTGGCCGCCAGCTGTTCTTCGTCAACGGCCGGTTCATCAAGAGCCAACTGCTGACGGCGGCGCTGGAGGAGGCCTACCGCAACCAGTTGCTGAAGGGGAAGTTCCCCGGCTGCGTGCTGCGGCTCACCATGCCCGCCGACCGGTTGGATGTCAATGTCCACCCCGCCAAGACGGTGGTGAAATTTGTCAACGACAAGGATGCCTTCAACGCCGTGTACTACACGGTGCTGGACGCCCTGAATACCCCCGCTCCGCAGCCCCAAAAGCCCCGGCAGGAGTCCTTTTACCAGACTATGACGGTGCAGCAGTACCGGGAGCGGGTGCCGCAGCCGGAGGAGAAGAAGCCTCTGGGCTCCTACACCGTCCGGCCCGCCGCACCGGTCTCCCAGCCGCTGGAGGTCCACGATGTGGCCCCCCGAAAGGGGGAGGCTTTCACCGTCACCTCCTCCGGCGTCAGTTATCGCATCACGCCCCCCGCCGTGCAGAAGGAACCGTCAGCCCCGGCGGCATCCGTGCCGGAGGAGACCGTTCCCGTCCCGGCGGAGCCGGTGCAGGAGACGAGCGTTCCGTCCCCCGCAGAGGAGAAAGCCGTCCCGCAAAGTGCAGCACAGCAGACGGTGGAGCCGGTGTGCCAGACCCCATGGCGGGTGGTCGGCGAGGTACTGCGGACGTACATCATCTGCGAGGACGACCAGGAGAATGTATGGCTCATCGACAAGCACGCCGCCCATGAGCGGGTGCGGTTCGATGCCCTGAAAAACAACACCCAGCCGGTGATGTCCCAGCAGCTTCTGTCGCCGCTGGCGGTGGAGCTGTCGGCGGAGGACGCCGCCTCCCTGCTGGAGCAGCTGCCGCTGCTGGAGGAATTCGGCTTTGTGTGCGAGGACTTCGGAGACGGCACGGTGCTGGTGCGGCAGGTGCCGTCGGATCTGGAGGTGGGGGATGTCCCTGCTGCTCTGGAGGAGCTGGCAGAGGATCTGCGGCTGAACCGGGCCGATCCCGCCGCCGCACGGGACAGTCTGCTCCAGACCATGGCCTGCAAATCCGCCATCAAGGCGGGGATGTGGTCCGATCCCTCGGAGCTTCAGGCGCTGGCGGATAAGGTGCAGAGCGGGGAGATCCGCTACTGCCCCCATGGCCGCCCGGTGGCGGTGAAGCTCAGTAAGTACGAAATGGAGAAGATGTTCAAGCGGGCGTAAATTTCTCTGTTGCCTCCGGCGGCAAAAAAAGAAAGAACGATCGGGAAAGGAGTCCTCTATGATTCCGCAGGTCATCTGCGTGGTGGGTCCCACCGCCACAGGAAAAACAAAAATGGGCGTGGCGCTGGCCCGCCGCTTCGGCGGCGAGGTGGTATCCGTGGACTCCATGCAGATCTATCGGGGCATGGCCATCGGCACCGCCGCCCCCACTCCGGAGGAGATGGAGGGCATCCCCCACCACATGGTGGGCGTGGCCGATCCCGCCGAGAGCTGGTCCGTGGCCCGGTTCGTATCGGAGGCCGATGTCTGCGTGCAGGATATCCTCCGCCGGGGCCGCCGCCCCATTCTGGTGGGCGGCACGGGACTGTATCTGGAGTCCCTGATCCGCGGCACGGACTTTGCCGCCGGAAGCGCCGGCGGTGTGACCCGGCAGCGCCTGCAGCAGCGGCTGGAGCAGGAGGGCGTCGGCCCGCTGCTGGCGGAATTGCAGGCCATCGACCCGGACAGCGCCACACGGCTCCATCCCAGCGACGAAAAGCGCATCCTCCGGGCGCTGGAGGTGTGGTATGAGACCGGCGAGACCATCACCCAGCACGACCACCGCACCCGGCAGCAGCCGCCCCGCTATCAGGCCGCTTACATTGGCCTGAGCTTTCAGGATCGGGCGCAGCTGCGCCGCCGCATCGACCTGCGGGTGGATGAGATGGTGCGGCAGGGGCTGCTGGAGGAGGTGCAGGCCCTGCTGGCAGCGGGGCTGCCTCCCACCGCTACGGCGTGGCAGGCCATCGGCTACAAGCAGTTTCTGGCGGCGGCAGACGGCCGCTGCACCGTGGCCGAGGCCGTCGAAGAGGTCAAACTTCGCTCCCGGCAGTACGCCAAGCGGCAGCTGACATGGCTGCGGCGCAACCCGGACATCCACTGGATCCTGTGGGGAGAGGAGCCGAATTTTCCCCAAGGCCTGCAAAATGCGACAGAATATCTCACCGCTCTTGGCTTACGATAAGCCCAGGAGCGGACGGCACATCGTCCGCCAACAGAGAAAAGGAGCAGACGATATGCAAAAGAGCAACAACCTTCAGGAAATTTTCCTCATTAAGGCCCGCAAGCAGAGTATTCCCCTGACCATCTTTCTGATGAACGGCTTTCAACTGCGGGGCGTGGTGACGGGCTTTGACTGTTTCACCGTGGTGCTGGACACCGACGGCAAGCAGCAGATCATCTATAAGCACGCTATTTCCACCATCGTTCCCATTCACCCCGTCTCGCTGCAGGAGGAGACCTGCTTGCCGTCGGACGAGTGAGGCGTCCCAACATTCCACCAAGGAGGAGCCATGAACAACACCCGTGTTTTCCGCTTTCTCAGCATCGCCCTGCTGGCGGCCATTGCGCTGTACTTCGCCGCACAGGGCTATTTTGCCCTGACGGACCCCTTCACCACCACGCTGGTCTATCAGAGCTCCGCCGAGGACACCATCGACGTCAGCGGCTGGCTGGTCCGGGACGAGGAGGTCCTCTCCGGTGAAAGCGGCACCGTGCGCCATGAGGTCAGCGAGGGTGAACGGGTGGGCAAGGGCCAGACGGTGGCCACGGTATACAGCGGCAGCGATGCGCTGGACACCGTGCAGCAGATCGAAACCAAGGAGCTGCAGCTGCAGCAGCTGCAATTCGCCCTGTCCTCCTATCTGAACCCCGACGCCACCCTGAAGCTGGACGGCTCCATCACCGAGAGCCTGCTGAACATCCGCCGTTCCCTCTCCGGCGGCGACTACGACGATGCGGCGGACCAGACGGCCCAGCTGAAGGCCGCCATCCTCAAGCGCAGCCACACCTACTCCTCCGGCGAGGAGATCGAGGCGGACATCGCCACGGTGCAGGGGGAGCTGTCCGCTCTGCGGAGCTCCCTCTCCGGGGCCCGGACGGTGACGGCAGAGCACTCCGGCACCTATTCCGCCGCCTGCGACGGCTATGAGTCCCTGCTGACGCCGGATTTTTTGCAGTCCGTGACCCCCGCCCAGCTGGAGGGACTGCCCTCCGGCCAGACCGGCGGCAGCTCTCTGGGAAAGCTCATCATCGGGGAGAAGTGGTACTACACCGCCGTGATCACTGCGGAGCAGGCCCAGCAGCTGGAGAGGGGTGACTGGCTGACCCTGCGGTTTTCCAAGGGTGCGCAGCAGGATATCGACGCCCAGGTCACCTATCTCAGCGCCGCCGAGGACGGCAAGCAGGCGGTGGTGCTGACCTGCCGGGAGTATCTGGCCCAGACCACCCAGCTGCGCCATCAGGCGGCTCAGCTGGTGCTGCGGTCCTATGAGGGACTGCGGATCCCCACCAACGCCCTGCGGATGAGTGAGGACAACCAACTGGGGGTCTACTGCGTGGTGGGCAAGGTGGCCAGCTTCAAGCCGGTGTCCATGGTCTACCGGGGCGACGGATATAGTCTGGTGCAGGCTGCCAGCCCGAGTCAGGACGTCTCCGTCCTGCGGCCGGGGGACGAGGTCATCGTCACCTCCAGTGAGCTCTCCGGCGGACAGATCGTGCAGTAGCAGCCGCCAAGCAGATACCATCGGCCAATAAGTGCAGCCACATAAATAGATTCCATCGGGAAAGGAAAGATCTGTATGACCATTACGGAACACATTGCCGCCGTGCGGCGGGAGATGGCGGAGGCCGCCCGCGAAAGCGGCCGCAGTGAGCGGGACATTTTTCTGGTGGGCGCCAGCAAGATGAACGACGCCGCCGCCTGTCAGGAGGCCATCGCCGCCGGAGTGGACGCTCTGGGGGAGAACCGGGTGCAGGAGATGACCGCCAAGCTGGCTCAGAACGCCTATGACGGAGCGCCCCTGCACTTCATCGGCCATCTGCAGCGCAACAAGGTGCGGCAGGTGGTGGGCAAGGCCGCTCTCATCCAATCCATCGGCTCCGAGGCCCTGCTACGGGAGGTGGAGAAGGAGGCTGCCCGGCAGCAGCTGGTGCAGGATATCCTGCTGGAGGTGAACATCGGCGGCGAGGAGGCCAAGAGCGGCTTTGCCCCGGAGGAGACGGAGGCGGCGGCCGTTCTGGCCCGTGAGCTGCCCCATGTCCGGGTCCGGGGACTGATGACCATCCCGCCGGTGGAGACGGTCCCCCACGGCAATCTGGTATATTTCGAGAAAATGCACCGTCTTTATGTTGACATAAACGGGAAAATATACGATAATAAATTAGAATACATCTCCATGGGCATGAGCGGCGACTTTGCCGATGCCATCCGGGCCGGCAGCAATATGGTCCGGGTGGGGACTGCTATTTTCGGTGCCAGGGATTATACCAAATAAAGAAACAGGAGGGTCTTTCCATGAGCCTGATGGACGAATTTAAGAAGATCATTCATCCCTATGACGATGAGGATGACGATTACGAGGAGGATGTGGGCCGTGACAGCGAGCCGACCTACTTCGAGCCCCGTGAACCCCGTGAGTCCTCCCGCCGCAAGGAGGTCCCTGCGGAGGAGCGGCGCAACAAGGTGGTGAACATCCACGCCACCACCCAGCTGAAGGTGGTGCTGGTAAAGCCGGAGCGCTTTGAAAACGCCTCGGAGATCGCTGACCATCTGCGGGAAAAGCGCACGGTGGTGCTGAATCTGGAGGGTACCAACAAGGATGTGGCCCGGCGGCTGGTGGATTTCCTCTCCGGCGTGGCCTACGCCGGTGACGGGAAGATCAAGAAGGTCTCCACCAATACCTATATCATCACGCCCTATTCCGTGGATCTCATGGGCGACCTGATCGACGAGCTGGAGAACAACGGCCTGTACCTGTAAGGGCCGGATAGAGATGTAAATCGGAGGGATAGATCATGTTTACACCGCAGGAAGTTTCCGAAAAGACGTTCCCCAAGGCATCCGGCTTCAACAACGGCTACGGCATGGCCGCCGTGGACGAGTTTCTGGATGCGCTGACGGAGGATTATACCGCCCTGTATAAGGACAACGCCGCCCTGAAGGCCAAGCTGAAGGTGCTGGCCGAGAAGGTGGAGGAGTATCGGGCCACCGAGGACGCCATGCGCTCCACCCTGCTGTCGGCCCAGCGGATGGCAGCCCAGATGGTCTCCGACGCACAGGCCCAGCGGGACAAGATGCTCTCGGACGCCCAGGAGGAGGCCAACCGGCAGGTGGCCCAGCTGGAGCAGCAGGTGGCGCAGGCCCAGCACAAGCTGACCATGGCCCAGAACAGCCTGTCCGATTTCCTGCGCCGCAGCGCAGACCTCTGCGCCCAGCAGGTGAGCTTCCTGCGCTCTCTGCCGGAGGCAGAGGTGGAGGAGGGCCAGCCTGTGACCCTGTCCGCCCCGGAGGAGGGCCGTGTCCCCGTGGCAGACGCTGCGGAGGAGCCCGCCGCACCGGTGGAGGAGGCTCCCGCAGAGGAAGCTGAGGCTCCGGCAGAAGAACCCGCCCCGCAGGAGGCCCCGGCGGAGGAGCCCGCCAAGACGGAGTCCCCCTTCTCGGCGGACTTCAATCTGGACGACCTGAAGTTCGGGCGCAACTATAACAGCGAACACTAAATACCGTGGGGCGGCTCCTGTGAGCCGCCCCCGCTTGCTATCTGCTATCCAACCCATCAAAGGAGTGACACTATGACCCGCCCCATCATCGCCCTGTTGTACGATTTTGACAAGACCCTGTGTACCACGGACATGGAGAATTACACCTTCATCCCGGAGCTGGGGTATACCCCGGCCCAGTTCTGGCAGAAGGCCAACGGCTTTGGCCGGGATAACCACATGGATGGCCTGCTGGCCTATATGTACACCATGATCCATGAGTGCCGGGAGCAGAACCGGCGGCTGGACCGGGACTTTCTGGTGCGCTGCGGCCGGGACATGGTGCTCTTTCCCGGCGTGCGGGAGTGGTTCCGCCGCATCAACGCTTTCGGCCAGCAGCTGGAGGTGGAGATCGAACACTATGTCATCTCCTCCGGCCTGCGGGAGATCATCGAGGGCAGCGGCATCGCCCATGAGTTCCGGGAGATCTACGCCTGCGAGTTCTTCTACAACGAGGAGGGGCTGGCCTGCTGGCCCAAGCTGGACGTGAATTTCACCAACAAGACCCAGTTCGTCTACCGTATCAATAAGGGTGTGCTGGATGTGTCCGACGACAAGACCCTCAACGACTCCATGCCCGACGACAGCAAGCGCATCCCCTTCACCAACATGATCTATGTGGGGGACGGCCTGTCGGACGTGCCGTGCATGAAGATGATGCGGGCCTACGGCGGGCAGGCCATCGCCGTGTATCAGGAGGAGAACCGTCAGGGAGTGGAGGATCTGCTGAGCAAGGGCCGGGTGGACTTCATCTTCCCCGCCGACTATCGGGAGGGAACGACGCTGGACAGCACCGTGAAGAATATCATCCGAAAAATGGCCATTTGTGACGCACTGGCGGAGGAAAACGCCGCCCAGTTCCGTCAGATCGGGCGCTCCCCCCTGCCCTATCAGGCCAGTCTCTTCGAGGAGACGTAAGAGGCCCCTTTCCAATGCGGAAAATTCTCTGCGTGTATAACGAGGTGCCATCGGGCGCTGCAAGTATCCATCAACGCCGAAAGAACAAGGCTGGCAGGTCATTGACCTGCCAGCCTTGTTCTTTATTCCCTTGGCATCCCGTATATGGGATTTTCGCCCTCTTATTCGCTCCACCAGCCCACAGATTCCAGAAACGCAAGCACATCGGCCTTGTCCTCCTGCGTGGTAAAAACATAAAGCATCATCCTGCCGCTACGGATCTTTGCTGCGAAATTCGTGGGGCTGTCCACGGCATAGACCTGACCAGTAAAGGTATTGCTCTCCGTCACCTCACCGGTGATTGGGAGGGTCGCAGCGGCATAGATGCGGCGGCAGCCGTCTGCGGAATCCAGCCTACAGAAGTCTAACCGTAAGGAGTCCTCATGCACAGAAACAGAGCGGATCAACATGGACCCGACGCTCCATCTCTGGCGAACGTCCTCCGTAGAGTCCACGGCAGTATAGCCGGCTGCCGCTGCGGCCTTGCGGAACTTATCCAAGTCCGCAGCTCCCGACGTGAGGAAGAATTTCACGAAAAGGACGAGGGCGACGAACGCAAGAAGCCAAGCCGCAAGTCGGGGGACCCACTGCTTCGCCGGGATTTTTGCAATGGCCGTTGAATCAAATCCCGTGTCTGTCTCCGGAACCGATTTCTTCAGCTCCTCTGTGTGCGTCCTTCGCAGAAGGCTGCGAAGTAGCTCCAGCACCCCAGAGAGGAAAAAGCCCACCACTGCGATGGCCGTTCCCAAAATCAAAAGGACCACCAGATCATGGGTATTGGGCGAGAGGATCGCCGTATTCTCCTCCGGCATCTCCGGGTTATATTTCACGGTAATGGCAGTGCCGATCAGGTGGGGCGATGACATACGCCCGGTGCGGCCCGTATAGGTCTCCCCGTCCACGGCATACTCATATGCCATGATGTAGTAGGTACTGTGGCTGCTATGCAGTGTTGAGGAAGTGTCTTCTTCGCTGGAGACATCCGTGACCGTGGCCTCTATGGAGATCCAATCCTTCTGGTGGGATTGGTCTGCATAGTCTCCTATCCCGTCGACAATCAGGCCGATGCCCACGATTAGCATCACTAAGCCCATGAATCGGAAGTAGGCGAATAATGATCGATTCTGCTTCCACATCTCGATGCCCCCCTTGCTCCGCCAGCCCCACAGGGAGTTTTATGCCCTTGTCCCCTTACTGCTCCTTCTGGAACCGATCGGCGGCGATGAGGCGCTTCAGGGCCTCCACGCCCACCTGCACGGCGGAGGTGGTGTCCTCGCTCATGTCCTGATCCAGACCGGCGGCCTCCCGCTCCTGATTCCAGATCACATGGAAGCAGGAGCCGCAGCGGCAGCCCAGCGCATCCGCCACCACGAACAGGGCAGCGGACTCCATCTCGCTGGCCTTGACGCCCAGACGCTTCCACGCCTCCCACTTGTTCAGCAGCTCATAGGACACCGGCATCCTGGCGG
>ERZ857745.5071-NODE-5071-length-10987-cov-3.382089_pt1 | contig 10987 bp, 15 predicted proteins | sample MGYA00519699_ERZ857745 | MGnify/ENA primary metagenome ERZ857745 (study PRJEB31778, sample SAMEA3449357) | human gut metagenome | biome: human gut; feature: human-associated habitat; material: faeces | place: United Kingdom | collected 2010/2012 ...
CTAAATTGACACCGACAAACGTTGTTAAACCCATATGTTCATGGGTATCAGGCGGTAGCAAAAAGGCGGACGGCACTGCACGTACAAACTGCGGAATGGTTTGTAACAGCAAGACAAGATCCAAAACATTTCCAGGCATAGCACAAGCAATGGCTGAACAATGGGGAACTGAGGAGGGGTAAAAGTGACAAACAAAGAAAGGCTAGCAAAGCTTGACGGCGGTCAGTTGGACGCTATGTGGAATTTTCTGGAATTGAGAAAGCAATGCGAATGTACCAAGCAGGACGTACAGCTATTGCGTGAACACTGCGAAAATATCCGCATAGCGTTGACACAGAAGAATGCAGGTCAGCGAAAAGATGGTGCCAAAGATTGCATTGATTTCGACGAATTGGGGACATACATTAATTTCGTAGTTATTGACGCTCTTTTGTTGTATATTTATGGTGGTCTTGACAAATTGGAAGAGGTACTGCCAGATGAAAAATGAATATTACAACTGGTACAAAGAACATCATATATGCCCATTATGCAAGGTAAATAAACCTGTCGGCAATCATGCGTACTGTCACGAATGCCGTGCGAAGTTTCGTGAATACTATGAGAAACGCATTGGCAGAAACAGAGATGAGATATATCAGAAAAAACGTGAGAGATATTATCACTATAAAGAGCAGGGATTATGCGTAAGTTGTGGCAAGCCCACAGTTCCGGGCAAAGTTTTTTGTCAAAAATGCGCAAACAAACAGAATCGAAAGAAACGTCTGAAAAAGCTGGAAAGTGCAACGGATCCACGCTGGCTATGGGTTGAAGAACATCGTTGCTATCTCTGCGGAGAGCCTGCAATCGAGGGCCACAAGCTATGCCAGAAACACTATGACGAATCATGCAAAGGGCTTGAAAAAGCAAGAGCGGTTGCGAAAGAAGCAAAAATCGGACTACATGCTCCGTTTACATTTGGAGGTAGCAAGACATGATTAAAATAAAGCCCGAATACATATTCCCATTGTTGCTGATTCTGCTAGACGTGGGAGCGGCAGTTATATACGCTGTGCAAAAGGACTACAAAAAGGCTGTCTACTGGTTAGCAGCGGCAGTGCTGAATGTGACGGTAACTTTTTAGGAGGTATAACATATGGCAAGATACATCAATGCAGACAATCTGATTAACGAATTATCAGCGGCGTGTATGCCGATATACGAAAAGGGCATAACAGGCATTCTGGGTGATAACAGCAGTATTGCCGATATAATCAACGAACAGCCTACCGCAGACGTGCAGGAAGTCAAGCGTGGGTATTGGATACCCGAAAGAGATCCGGACGAAAATAATAGGATACAATGCTTTCACTGCTCCGTGTGTGATGATGATTTCCATTACATTGGGGCGTTTGTCGCAACGAAATACTGCCCTAACTGCGGAGCAAAATGCGATATTTGAAAAGAGGAAAAGTAATGATACATAGTACAACAAGTTATACACTTATCAAAGGTGAAGAAAACATTACTTTTAATTCTGAAAAAGATGCTTGCAAATTTTTAGGAGTAGCGAAAAGTACAGTGTCTTCCTGCTATGGAAAAAAATCAAAATGTAAAGGATATTCAATTATAAAAAACGGAATAACAACTCACCACGCTACAAAAACACGTCTTTATAAAATCTGGGACGGCATGAGGGAAAGGTGTACAAGAGCGAAACACCCTTATTATCACTCATATGGTGGGAGAGGGATATCTGTATGTGACGAATGGCAAAGCTTCTATAATTTTAAAAATTGGGCAGAAAACAATGGATACTCTGATACTCTCACCCTTGATAGGATAGATGTCAACGGAAATTATTTTCCTGATAACTGTAGATGGGTTACTATGAAAACACAGGCAAACAACAAATCTACAAATCATTATATTACTATCAATAACGAGACTATGACATTATCAGAATGTAGTGAACGCTTTGGAATACCAAAATCTACAATTCGTTGGAGAGAAATGAATAATAGAGACATAATTAGCGGCGCTAGAATGGACGGTGAAAGCAATGGATAAAACCTGTTCAAATTGCGAACACGCAATAGATTTTGGCCCTCTACATAACAAGGCACTATATACTTATTGTGCAAAGCGAAGCGATGTCACAAAGGGCAAAGTTCTCGTAGTAAACAGACAGGGCAAGTGTTATGCGTGGGAGAAAAGGAGTGATGAAAAAGAATGAAATGCAAAGGAAGATACATTTGCGAAGCCGAAATAGATTTTTATATCAACACAGAGGACGAGGAGGTAGCTCAAAAAGTGATGAATTTAAAGGTATGCAGAGAAGAGATGGCGCAGTTTATACAAGATATAATATCGTTCGAACTCGGTGCTACTCATACAAAGGCAAAGGTCACAGAGCAATGTGCCGTTTTCTACAAAGAAGGTGACACCAATGCATGAAATATTATTCAGAGGCAAGCGCATTGCCAATGGCAAATGGGTAAGTGGCTATTACGTTGTCAGAAAACGCCCATACTTCAAGGACAAGGGCGCTGTTTTTGAACACCTTATTTGCGAAAATCTGGTAATCGACGACAAGCAGTTTGTCGATACAATCATGACAACGTATGCGGTAGACCCTGAAACTGTCGGTCAGTACACAGGTCTGACAGACATGAACGGCAACAAAATTTTTGAGGGGGATCTCTGTCTGTGCAACAGAAATATTTCAAAACATATTGACAAAAAGGTTTTTGAAATTAAGTTTGACCCTGAGACTGGATTCTTCGGAGAAAGTGACACGTCAAACATATGCCCTAGCGATTTTTATATGTGCGAAATTATCGGAAATGTTTTTGACACCCCTGAATTTCTGGAAGTCGGTGAAATGCCATGAAAGCACGAACGAACATCGTCAAACAAAGCGACATCAAGAAAGAGGTCGCAAAGGAAATGCAGAAAAGATATAGCGAACTGCAAGGCGAAATAATGCAGGATATCACAGAACAGATAATGGCGACTGTTTTGTGGACGCTAGATAAGTGGTACGGCTGGAAAGGCAAGCGCCTGCGTGCATTTATCGACGCAGTAAATAGCACGTTTGACATCATGGACACGGCTGAATTCGATAACGATAACAACGCCAGCTATCTGAAAGAGACATACGGCATTGACCTGTCGGAGCTGATATCAACGGAAATGACTGACAGGGTGCAGAAAGGCGGTTGAAATGACAGCAAAAGAATATTTGCAGAACGCCTATAAAATCGAGAGGCGTGTAAAAATTATCGAAAACAAGGTCAAGAAACTGCGGTCACAGTTAGAATATGCTGGCATATCATACGAAAATACAGGTGCTAGTCATGGTAGTTGCAATGGCGACAAGATGTCAAGCACCATAGAACGCATAGCAGAATACGAACGCAGACAGCAGAAACTGGCACTGATACTGATTGACAAACGTTTGCAAATTGAACAATCCATTGACGCAGTGGCAGACGCAGACCAGCGAGAAGTCCTTGAAAGGCGGTATCTCTTTTATCAGCGCTGGGTAGGGAAATTCAACAAAGAAAACGGTGAATACATAATGGGGATCACTGACTATATGAACTACTCAGAACGCACGATTTATAAAATTCACGGTGAAGCCCTGAAACATATTGTTGTTCCAAAAGAGTGCAGTGAAATGCAGTGAAATGCAGTTATCAATCTGCTATACTGTATAATAGCCCGATAGGGCGAAAAGGTCAGTTGGTTATCTCCTCAATAAAAGCCAACCCCATTTTTACGCCTGAGTGGCTAGCCCTCAGGCAATGTGCAGGGGCGGTGCGCCATCACCTAACCTGCTCCATGTTTTTTACTTCTTTTGTTTTAGATCTCCTGACTTCCGCTATGGCATTAGCTATGGCGGATATATCGGTCGATACTGCGATGATGTTGACACCGATACCAATCAGCCACACACACCTCTTAGCAATGTGTCCCACGTGTGGCATTTTTTATTTTCGGAGGGCGGCACTATGAAAGACTTTGCATATTCCTTTTACCGCTCTGCGGCATGGAAGAAGTGTCGCCAATCCTACATTGACAAACGCATATTAATCGACGGCGGTCTTTGCGAAGAATGTCACGAACGTGCTGGATATATCGTTCATCACCGAACATTGTTGACACCAGCGAACATTCGTGACCCTGAGATATCATTGAACCATGCCAATCTTGAATTTGTATGCAAAAAATGTCACGATAATTTCGAGGGCCATTTCTGCCAAAAATCGCCTAAAAAATTAACAAAATGTGAATTTGACGCATCGGGTATGCCTATGCCCCCCTCAAATTTGGAATGAAATTTTTCCTAAGATACCGAGGGGGCAAAGGTCATTTTTTACGCACGATAAAATCGCATAAGGGGGTGTAATCTGATAATGGCAAAAATCAAGAAGAATTTGAGCGAGTTGCGAAAAGCTGTGGATAGCTGCGAACCAGCCAAGAGAGAACTAGGCATAAAGCTGTTAGATCAGCTGGAGTACATGGAAAATCTGCTGAGCGAGTATCAGAAAAAGATAAAAGCAGAGGGTGCGATCATCGAAGCAACAAACGGCAATGGTTTTACTGTCAAGACAGAGCACCCAGCAAGCAAGGCATATGCAACCTTAATCGGAAAATACAATGCAATGGCTAAGACCGTTGAAAACATAATTTTCGATAGCCTACAAAAGTCTGAAGGTGACGAGCTGTTGGAATTCTTGGGCGGTGCAAAGCGTTGACGGAATTTGAAAAATATTTTACTGGCATTTATGACGGAAATATCATTGCGTGCGAGAAAATGAAAAAGGTTTCCGAAATGCTGCTGAACAGATTTGCAAGCCCTGATGAATTTCATTTTGACGAAGCTATTGCAACACGGCACACGGATTTTATCGAAAAATTCTGTAAACAGCCGTCTGGAAAACTAGGTCAGCCGTTGAAGCTGGAGTTGTTTCAAAAAGCAAGACTGCAAGCATTATTCGGTTTTGTTGACGATAACAACCTGCGCCAGTATAACGAATGCCTGATAATTGAAGGTCGAAAGAACGGCAAGACAACGGAAACTGCGGCGGTCGAAAATGATATGCTAGTCAATGACGGAGAGGGTTCGCCGCAGATATATAACATCGCCACAATGCTAGACCAGGCAAAGCTAGGGTTCAACGCCTGCTACAAAATGATAAAACAATCGCCACTGCTGAGCAAGCATATTCGCAAGCGTGCAGCCGATTTGTATTTTCCGTTGAACATGGGATTTATAAAAGCCCTTGCGAGCAATTCAAACAGCCTTGACGGTCTGGACGTTCACTGCGGTGTTATCGACGAGTTGGCGGCAATCAAGAACCGAGATCTATATGATTTGATAAAGCAAGCAATGGGCGCTAGACAGCAGCCCATTTTATTTTGCATTACCACAAACGGCTTCGTCCGTGGCGGCATTTTTGACGCCCAATACGAATATGCAAATAATCTGCTATACGGACGGCTGACAGAAAGCAATAACCGATTTCTACCGTTTATCTACGAACTGGATAGCCCCGACGAATGGGATAAGGAAGAAGCCTGGCTGAAAGCAAACCCTGGGCTGGGCACGATAAAATCAACCGACTATCTGCGCCAAATGGTGCGGAAAGCCAAAGATGACCCTAGCTTCAAGGCAACGGTTATGGTCAATTTCAACCTTCCGCAGAATACCGAAAGCGGCTGGCTGAGATGGGACGAGCTGAACAATGAAGAAACTGTTGTAGATTATCCGTTCAGATATTTCATCGGTGGTTTTGACGCTGCCGACTATATAGACCTTAACGCTGCAAAGGCTATCTGCAAAAAGCCTGATGATGATAGGTTGTATGTAAAATCTATGTACTGGATACCGCAAGCCGTCCTTGACGCTGACGCTGAAAAAGGTGACAGACGTGGACGAGATAGTGTGCCATATGAACTGTGGAAATCACAAGGTCTGCTGAGGACGTGCGAGGGAAACAAAGTCAACAAGCGTGTCATCCTAGACTGGTTTTTGGAATTGAGGGATAAAGAAGACATCTATCCTCTGGCTATTGGCTATGACCCATGGCACGTTTCGGACGAGCTGATAAAAGCGTTTGAAGAAGAGTTTGGCAAGGGCGTTTTAGTACCTGTGCGTCAGGGCGTTATAACGCTGTCTGACCCAATGAAGAATTTGAAAGCTGAGTTTCAGCGGCACAACATCGTTTACGACAATAACCCAATTGACAAATGGTGTTTTCTGAATACAGCTGTAAAAACGGACGTCAACGGCAACATTCAGCCATGTAAAAAATCTGACCGAACACAGAGAATAGACGGACTTGCGGCGCTACTAGACGCATATGTGGTCTATTATAATCGGCAGGAAGAATTTGAGAGTTTGATATAAGGAGATAAAAGTGACAACCGAAGTAATTAACAATCTATTTGGCATAAAAGAAAGCTTTGAACTTCCGCAGGCGCTTCTCGCTAAGCTTCTTGACAAAGCTGAAAAGGACAAGCTATGTAAGGAATTTGTCAAGCAAGGGTTCAACGGCAATAACGATTGTCTGCGTGACTATTTTCAAGAGAATAACGCAAACCGCAGTAATCTAAAACAGGATTATACACCCGATTGTCTGTGCAAGCTGATTTCCAAGCTTGCGCCAAAGTCAGAGAAGATAGTTGATATATGTGCAGGAACTGGAGCGTTGTCAGTCGGAATGGATAGAGATAATTTCTTCCAATGCGAAGAATTGTCGCAGATGAGTATTCCTGTGCTACTTCTCAATCTTACGCTGAGAAATAAGAATGCTGTGGTTCTGCAAAAAAACGTCCTGCTCAACGAAGTGCAGAAAGTCTATAAGCTGAGTAAATCGGACGAGTTTAGCAACATAGAAGTTGTTGACACATATGAGGAAAACGCAACGGACGTTGTTATATCAAACCCACCTTATTCACTGAAATGGGAGCCAAAGTCAGACCCACGCTTTGAGGGCTATGACCTTGCACCTGCTAAGGCTAGTGACTATGCGTTTGTACTTGACGGCTTATCACGGCTGTCAGACGTGGGCAAGGCATTCTATATCCTGCCTGCAGGTGTCCTCTTTCGAGGTAACGCAGAGGGCAGAATCCGCAAGCAACTCATAGAAAATAATTTGATAGACGCAGTTATCTCATTGCCTGAAAATTTGTTTTTGAATACCTGCATACCTGTCAATGTTATCGTCTTCAGCAAGAACAAGCAAACGAGAGACATTTTGTTTATCAGTGCCGAAAAGCTTTTTGAAAAGCACGGCAAGCAGAATGTCATGACGGACGAGCACATTCAGAAAATAGCCGATACATATCACAGCCGCAGTGTTGTTGAAAAATTCTCAAACGTGGCAAGCTATGAGGAAATTGCTAAGAATGACTACAATTTGAACATTCCACGCTATGTTGACACGTTTGAAAAGGAGGAACTTCCGTCTTTGAAAGACCTCTGCAAAGAGCTGATACAAAGCGAACTTGAAGTGCGTAAGGCAACGAATGACCTTATGGCAACGCTGAAAGACCTCTGCGGTGATGATGAATATAATCAGGTCAAGGACGATTTTTTGAAATTCTTCACTGAGCAAGACATTGTCGGTGAAACCATGGCAACATGGCTTGAAATGAAAAATCTTGAAAACCGCACGGACTACATTCTTTCCCATGCCAAGAAGGAACGCAAACCACTGCTTGACATTGTGACATTTGAACGTGTGAAAAAAGGCAAAGTGTACGAAGCTGGCACTGTCTATATTCAGCTATCCGCTACGGACGGAAAAGTAAAATATCTTTGCGAGAACTCAGAGCTGGAAACCAAGTACGGCGTATTTCAACCCAAAGACAAGAGCATGGGAACGAGATATCTTTTCTATATCTTGGAATATGAAATGGAAGCGTTTTTGGCACGATATCAGAGCGGAATGAATATTAATCCTGAGATTTTCAAATTCATGCAAGTTACATACTATCCCGAAGTGAAGTATCAGCAAGAAATAGCTATGACACTTGACGGCATTCAGGCAAGATATGATGAGGTTTATCAAGAAAAAGAATCATGGAAATGTTTTAAGGAATTTCACTTGTCGGGAATGTTCCCATGATAAACAACTACAGGCAGAAAGGGGTGAAAAAATGGGTCTGATAAATCGTTTTAAAAACAGGTCACAGGTAGTGACCCGATATAAGATGATGACGGAAATCGGCAACGGCTATTATAGCTGGGACGGCAATGTTTATCGGTCGGACTTGGTGCGTGCCTGCATTCGCCCAAAGGTCAAGGCTATCGGAAAACTGACCGCAAAACATATCAGAAAATCATATAGTCGAAATGGTGACGGCAGTATCGAGATAAACCCTGAACCATATATGCGAATGCTGTTGGAAGAGCCAAATGAATTCATGACAATGCAGAAAATGTTGGAAAAAGTCGCAACGCAGCTGTGTTTGAACAACAACGCATTTATTTTGATTATCCGTGACGGCAACGGCTATCCTACTGAACTATATCCTATCCCTGCAGACAGTGCGGAGTGCGTATATATCGGCAACGATTTATATTTGAAATTCACATTTTTCAATGGACAAAGATATACGTTTCCATATGCAGATATCATTCATCTGCGTAGTGATTTTTACAAAGACGATATTTTTGGAGAACGGCTGAGTGAAACGCTCACACCACTAATGGAAATCGTAACAACTACAGACCAGGGCATTGTCAAGGCTATCAAGAATTCGTCGATTATTCGCTGGCTGTTGAAGTTCACCAGTTCCTTGCGCCCTGAGGATTTGAAAAAGCAGGCGCAAGAATTCAGCGAGCAGTTTATGAGCGTTCAGAACGGCACAGGCGTTGCGGCGGTCGATAGCAAGGCAGACGCAAAGCAGGTTGACGCAAAAGACTATGTGCCGAATTCATCGGTTATGGAAAAAACCACGCAGAGAATTTATTCACTGTTTAACACAAATGCAAATATCGTGCAATCGAACTACACCGAAAACCAATACAACGCCTACTATGAATCGGAAATAGAACCGGTAGTAATGGAATTGGCTGGCGAATTCACACGAAAACTATTCAGCCGTATCGAAAGAGGATATGGCAACAAGATAGTTTTTGAAGCGTTCAATCTGAGTACTGCGTCAATGTCAACCAAGCTGAATCTGGTGCAGTTTTTCGACAGAGGTATCATGAACGCAAATGAAATTCGAAGTGTGTTCAATCTGGCTGACATTCCTTCGGGCAATCAGTATTATGTCAGACTAGACACGGCAAAGATAGACAGCAGTGAGGGAGGTGAAAACGATGAAAATTAACGTCAAGGGTACAATCATTCCGAGTGATGACCAATGGATTTATGACCTTTTCCGCATTGACGCCACTTCCCCTGCGAGGGTCTTAAAAGATATAACTGCGGCAACTGAAAAAGGCGAGCCGTTGGAAGTTTACATTAACTCTGGCGGTGGTGATATTTTTGCAGCGTCCGAAATCTATTCGGCAATCCGTGAGTATTCAGGCGACGTCAAAATACACGTTGTCGGTCTTGCGGCAAGTGCGGCAAGCGTGATAGCATGTGCAGGCAAGTCAGATATATCACCGACGGCACAGATCATGGTGCATAACGTATCATCGGCGACAAGAGGTGATTACCATGACATGGACAAAATGTCAGAGATTTTGCAAAAAGCCAATGAAACCATTGCAAATGCCTACATAACCAAGTCAGGCATGGCAAAGGAAAAGGCGCTGGAAATCATGGACAAGGAAACATGGCTGACGGCTGATGAGGCGGTCAAACTGGGGCTGATAGACGAAATTGCAGGAAGCAAGAACGTCAAGTCACAGCTTGTGGCGGCCTACTGCGATATCATACCGCAGAATGTAATCGAAAAGATGAAGGCTGAGCGTGCTGATAAAAAGATAACAGCACAGGCAAGGCTTGACAAACTAAAGGAGGGTTATAAAAATGACAAGACAGGAAATGCTTGACAAGGCTCAGGCTCTCATCGACGAGGGCAATTTTGAGGAAGCTGAAAAGCTGATGAATGACGCTGAGAAAGCAGCGAAGACACAGGCAAATCTGAACGCTATGACAAAGGACCATGCGTCAGAAACTATGAAAAATCTGATTGAAAGGAATGAAAACAAGATGAACGAGAATGCGATCACACACACATCAAACATCTATGACAGCATTGAGTACAGAACTGCATTTATGCACAACGTTCTCGAAGGCACACCAATCCCTGCAAAGTTTGCGAACGAGGCACAGAGCACAAAGACCACTGACGTTGCGGCTGTTATTCCGTCAACAACCATGCAGAGAATCGTTGAAAAGCTGGAGGAACACGGCCAGATCTATGCCCTTGTCACAAAGACCAATATCAAGGGTGGCGTGACAATCCCGACATCAAGTGCCAAGCCTGTTGCAACATGGGTTGCTGAGGGCGCAAGTTCTGATACTCAGAAGAAGACTACAGGCTCAATCACATTCAGCTATTACAAGCTGAGATGCCCAATTTCAATGTCACTTGAAGTTTCGGTAGTATCTCTTGATTTCTTCGAAACTGTGTTCGTTAATCAGGTAGCCAACGCGATGATTGCCGCTATCGAGACAGCAATCATCAAGGGCGACGGCACAACCAGACCAAAGGGCATTCTGACGGAAACTGTTGTCAGCGGTCAGAATGTGAACGTTGCACTGGCAAGCGGCATTACATATGATACCCTGTGGAATATGATGTCAAAAATTCCGTCAGGTTATAGAGCCGGCGTTAAGTGGTTTATGAACTGGTCAACATTCTGCACTATCCAGGCAATGACAGATACTCAGGGACAGCCTATCGCAAGGGTCAACTATGGTCTTAACGGCGATATGCAGCCATCAGTTCTTGGCAGACCTGTTGTGTTCTCTGATGATATCGACGCTTATACCGACGCTGTATCGGCTGACACAATCGTCGCTTTCCT
>ERZ857745.5081-NODE-5081-length-10961-cov-4.799835_pt1 | contig 10961 bp, 7 predicted proteins | sample MGYA00519699_ERZ857745 | MGnify/ENA primary metagenome ERZ857745 (study PRJEB31778, sample SAMEA3449357) | human gut metagenome | biome: human gut; feature: human-associated habitat; material: faeces | place: United Kingdom | collected 2010/2012 ...
TAACATGCCTACAACTCTCGAAGCTACAGAGTATCTGCAGGAGAATGGTGTTATCTTTGCACCTGGTAAAGCAGCTAACGCCGGTGGTGTTGCTACATCTGCACTTGAGATGTCTCAGAACAGCGAGCGTCTGAGCTGGACATTCGAAGAAGTAGATGCTAAACTTAAAAACATCATGGTTAACATCTGCCACAACATGGTTGATGCAGCTGAGAGATACGGATTCAAGGGCAACTACGTTGTAGGTGCTAACATTGCCGGATTTGAGAAGGTTGTAGATGCTATGACAGCTCAGGGAATCGTTTAGGATTTAAGAAAATAGATTGAGATTTTCATTGATCGATTGATAGAATAGAAAGGATACCTTATGGATAGAATGTCTGTAAGGTATTCTTTTTATATATTAGGAAAGTGCTTTCCTAATATGCAAAAAACGCTCCGCGATCTTTTAGTGTTAAAATCCTGAAAATATTTCCTAAAAAGAAAATAAAGTTTATTGACATTATCAGGAAAAATGAGTATAGTTTATTTTAGTAAAAGGGAGTAACTGGCGCTTTGAGTAGCGTTTGCGATCCGTCAATACGATGGAAGAAGTCCATCCGGATCGTGATGAAATAGTGAGACTTTTATTGCATGTAAGAAGCGGTGCAATAATTGTCTCTTTTTTTATTCGCACTGCAGATTAATCAGGATTATGGGTCACAAAAGAAGAGTGAACAATAACCAGTTAGGAGGAATGGCAGTGAAAGCATATTATCAATTATCGGGAGAAGAAGTTTTAAGAGAAGTGAATGGCTCGGAAGAACCATTAACAAAAGAACAGATCAGTGAAAATCAAAGGAAATACGGCCCGAATGAACTGACTGAAGGAAAAAAGAAGACAACATTTCAGATTTTTTTGGAGCAATATAAGGATTTTCTGGTGATCATCCTTATTATAGCAGCGATCGCATCAGGATTTATGGGAGATATTGAGAGCGCAGCTGTTATTGTTATCGTGATCACAATGAATGCAATTCTGGGAACTGTGCAGACAGTAAAGGCAGAGTCATCTCTGGCAAGTCTGAAGAAATTATCCGGTCCGGAAGCAAAAGTTCTTCGTGATGGAGTGGTTGTCCCGATTCCGTCTTCAGAAGTTACTGTTGGAGACATTATTATGTTAGAGGCGGGAGACTATATTCCTGCAGATGGACGTATTCTGGAATGTGCAAGCATGAAGGTTGACGAAAGTGCATTGACGGGAGAGAGTCTTGGTGTCGAGAAGACGACAGATGTGATTGAACAGGACGAAGTTCCTCTTGGAGACCGTATTAATATGGTATATTCCGGAAGCTTTCTCACGTATGGAAGAGGTTCTTTTGTAGTTACAGAGATTGGAATGAATACAGAAGTTGGTAAAATTGCAAGTCTTCTGAAGACGACATCTGAGAAGAAGACTCCATTGCAGGTGAACCTGGATCAGTTTGGACAGAAATTATCCATTTTAATTCTTGTATTCTGTGCGATTTTGTTTGGAATCAGTGTTTTCCGTGGTGAGAATATTGGAAATGCATTTCTTTTTGCAGTTGCTCTTGCCGTTGCAGCAATTCCGGAGGCGTTAAGTTCAATCGTTACGATTGTTCTTTCTTTTGGAACGCAGAAAATGGCGAAAGAACATGCAATTGTTCGAAAACTACAGGCAGTAGAAGGACTGGGAAGTGTATCCATTATCTGTTCAGATAAAACTGGAACCCTGACACAGAATAAGATGACAGTAGAGCATTATTATGTAGATGGCCAGAGCATTTCCGCAGACAAGATCGATCTCCGGGATCCGTCTCAGAGCAGACTCCTTATCAGTAGTATTCTTTGTAATGACTCTACGAATATTGATGGTGTAGAGATCGGAGACCCGACAGAGACAGCACTGATTAATTTAGGAAGCAGTCTTGGTCTTGACCCGGAAGAAGTCAGAGTAAAGTATCCAAGAGAAAGTGAGAATCCATTCGATAGCGACCGTAAGATGATGGCAACAAAGCATTCATTAAACGGAGTGCCAACGATGATTGTCAAAGGAGCAGTTGACGTTCTTTTGAACCGGACAGACTGGGTTGAGATGAAAGGGGAGACTCATGAGATCACAGAAGAGACAAGAAGAGTAATCGAAGAGCAGAATCAGAAATACTCAAGAGAGGGATTACGAGTTCTTGCATTTGCTTATAAAGAAGTATCAGATGAGACGGAACTTACGCTGGAGGATGAAGATCATCTGATATTCCTGGGGCTGATCGCAATGATGGATCCGCCGAGAGAAGAGTCAAAAGCTGCTGTAGAAGAGTGTAAATGTGCAGGAATCCGTCCGATTATGATTACAGGAGATCATAAGGTGACAGCTGCTGCCATTGCAAAGAGAATTGGAATTCTTGAAAATGAATCCGAAGCCTGTGAGGGTGCAGAGATTGACAAAATGTCCGATGAAGAACTGAAAGACTTTGTGGAAGGGATTTCTGTTTACGCCAGAGTTTCTCCTGAACACAAGATCCGTATTGTGCGTGCATGGCAGGAAAAAGGAAACATTGTATCCATGACAGGAGATGGTGTGAATGACGCTCCGGCACTGAAACAGGCAGACATAGGAGTGGCGATGGGAATTACCGGAAGCGAAGTGTCAAAAGACGCTGCAGCAATGGTTTTGACAGATGACAATTTTGCGACTATTATTAAAGCAGTAGAGAATGGAAGAAATATATATCGCAATATTAAAGCATCCATTCAGTTTCTGCTTTCGGGAAATTTTGGAGCAATCCTGGCAGTGCTTTATGCTTCACTGATGGCACTTCCGGTACCGTTCGCACCGGTTCATCTGTTGTTCATTAATCTGCTGACAGACAGTCTTCCGGCAATTGCTCTTGGATTGGAACCACATTCGAAAAATGTGATGAAAGAAAAGCCACGACCGATAAATGAATCCATTTTAACGAAAGACTTTTTGATCAATATCGGACTGGAAGGATTATCAATCTGTACCATGGTCATGATTGCATTTACAATTGGATACAAAGACGGTAATGCACTACTTGCAAGTACAATGGCATTTGCAACACTTTGCTGTTCAAGATTGTTCCATGGGTTTAACTGTAAATCAAATCATCCGGTTGTATTTACAAAAAGAGTCTTTAATAACATTTACCTGATCGGTGCTTTTGTAATTGGAATGATTCTGATCACGCTTGTTGTGACTGTTCCTGGACTGCATAACATCTTTAAAGTGCAGACACTGACATTATCGCAGTTACTTACTGTGTATGGTCTTGCAGCATTGAATCTTCCGATTATACAGATGATAAAGGCAGTTCGTGCAAAATTTAGAAAATAGGAGGAACAACAGTATGAAGAAAGTCGAGAAACCAAAGAAGCCATTAATCTTTTACTATTTGATTGCTTTGATTATTCTCGTGCTTCTTAACACATTTCTTTTTCCGAATATTCTAGGAAAGAATAAGGTGAAAGAAGTCGATTATGGAACCTTTCTTACTATGGTCGAGGGAAAAGAAGTATCAAAAGTAGAGTTGAATGGAGACACTATTTATTTTACAGATAATAGCGAGGAACCGAAATATTATGAGACAACAACGTTTGATGATCCAAATCTGGTAAATCGTCTGGAAGATGCGGGATGTGAATTCGGAAGAGTCGCACAGCAGGAGATGAATCCGCTTCTTAGCTTTTTCCTTGTATGGATTTTACCACTTTTGATCTTCTGGGCATTAGGACAGTGGCTTGCAAAGAAGATGATGGCCAAGATGGGTGGAGGTGCAGCAGGAAATCCGTTCATGCAGTTCGGAAAGAGCAATGCGAAGGTTTATGTGGAATCTACAACAGGAATCACTTTCCAGGATGTAGCCGGAGAAGATGAAGCGAAGGAACTGCTGACAGAGATTGTGGATTTTCTTCATAACCCGCAGAAATATACGGAGATCGGTGCAGTATGTCCGAAAGGAGCACTTCTTGTAGGACCTCCGGGAACCGGTAAAACTTTGCTTGCAAAAGCAGTTGCAGGAGAGGCAAATGTACCATTTTTCTCAATCTCCGGTTCTGAATTTGTAGAGATGTTTGTTGGTATGGGCGCTTCTAAAGTACGTGATCTTTTCAAGCAGGCGAACGAAAAAGCACCTTGTATTGTATTTATTGATGAGATTGATACAATCGGTAAAAAGAGAGACAACGCAGGATATGGTGGAAATGATGAGCGTGAGCAGACATTGAACCAGTTGCTGACAGAGATGGATGGATTCGATGCATCTAAGGGTGTTGTGATCCTTGCTGCGACGAACCGACCGGACAGTCTTGATCCGGCACTTCTCCGACCGGGAAGATTTGACCGCCGTATTCCGGTGGAACTTCCGGATCTTAAAGGACGTGAAGAGATTCTGAAAGTTCACGCGAAGAAAGTAAGACTTGGAGATGACATTGACTTTAATGCAATCGCAAGAGCTGCATCAGGAGCATCAGGAGCAGAGCTTGCAAATATGGTAAATGAAGCGGCACTGCGCGCAGTCAGAGAGAATCGTAAATATGTAACGCAGGCAGATCTTGAAGAAAGTATTGAAACTGTTATCGCTGGATATCAGAAGAAGAATCAGGTACTTTCTTCCAAGGAAAAATTAATTGTTTCTTATCATGAAATCGGTCATGCGTTGGTAGCAGCATTACAGACGAATTCAGCACCGGTTACAAAGATCACGATCATTCCGCGTACATCAGGTGCCTTGGGATATACAATGCAGGTTGAATCAGAAGAACGGAATCTGATGACACAGGAAGAGCTGATCAACAAGATCGCGACACTGACCGGAGGAAGATGCGCAGAAAAACTGATTTTTAATTCTATCACAACAGGCGCATCGAATGATATCGAGCAGGCAACAAAGCTTGCAAGAGCAATGATCACGCGTTATGGAATGAGTGACCGGTTTGGTATGGTTGCTCTTGAGACGCAGAACAATCCATATCTGGGAGGAGACAGCAGTTTAAGTTGTTCACCGCAGACAGCAGCAGATATTGATCAGATGGTTGTAGATACCGTAAAACACGGATATGATACAGCGATGGATCTTTTGGAGAAAAACCAGAAGAAACTTCATGAGCTTGCAAAATACCTGTATGAGAAAGAAACAATTACAGGAGAAGAATTTATGCAGATTTTGACGAGAACGGAGACGTTGGAAGAAGCAGAAGGGAAGTAACAGATGGCAAGAAGCAGAAACAAGAAAACAGAGATTGAAGAAGAAATAGAGAAGCGGATACCGACAACCCGTTACAATCCGGATTATAAAGTCGGATTGACAGCACAGCAGGTGCAGGAGCACAGACTTCATGGCTGGGTAAACAGGGCAGTCGATCCTCCGTCGAAGACAACGAAAGAGATTGTACATGAGAATGTATTTACTTACTTTAACTTAATCTTTCTTGTTCTGGCTATTTTGTTATGTCTGGTTGGATCCTTCCGGGATCTGACCTTTCTTCCGGTTATTATTGCAAATACGTTGATCGGTATTATACAGGAAGTGCGTGCCAAAAAAGTGCTGGATAATCTGACCATGCTAAATGCACCGAAAGCGACTGTAGTGCGAGATGGTAAAAGATCGTCGATTGATGCAGAAGAGTTGGTAGTTGATGATATTGTCATATTTAAAGCCGGCGCGCAGGTATGTGCGGATGCACAGGTTTGTGCAGGTGAAGTACAGGTGAATGAATCTCTGCTGACAGGCGAGTCTGATGAGATTACAAAACGTGCCGGAGATCAGCTGATGTCAGGAAGTTTTATTATTTCCGGTCAATGTCATGCAAGACTTGATAAAGTCGGTGAAGATTCTTATATTTCAAAGCTTACACTGGAAGCAAAAGAAATGCAGAATGGTGAGCAGTCAGAGATGATCCGCTCGCTGGATAAATTGGTTAAATGCGTCGGTGTGGCAATCATTCCGATTGGAATCATACTCGTTGCACAGTCTCTGGTATTCCAGAATGCATCATTCCATTCAAGTATTACGTCAATGGTAGCGGCTGTGATCGGAATGATTCCGGAGGGACTTTACCTTCTTGCAAGCGTTGCACTTGCTGTCAGTTCAATTCGGCTTGCACAGCAGAAAGTATTGCTTCATGATATGAAATGTATTGAGACACTTGCGCGTGTTGATGTACTTTGTGTAGATAAGACTGGTACGATCACAGAAAATACGATGAAAGTACAGGAACTTATTCCAACGGAGCAGTACGATACGGAAAAGATGGGATCTCTTCGTCTTATGGTCGGAGATTTTGTTTCAGCTATGACAAACGATAATATCACAATGGCTGCAATGAAAGAATATTTTACACATTCTTCGGGCGCAAAAGCAATTTCCAAGACAGGATTTTCATCTGCGACAAAGTACAGCAGTGCTACATTTGAAGATAAGACATATGTTCTTGGAGCGCCGGAATTTGTACTTCTGGATGATTACGAGCAACATAAGGAAAAAATCACAGAGCTTGCATCTACAGGTGCCCGTGTTCTTGTATTTGGTACTTATGCAGCGGAGATTGATGGAAGAGCACTGACAGAGCCGGTAACACCGTTGGGCTATATCTTACTTGCGAATCCAATCCGTGAGGCGGCAAAAGAAACATTCCAGTACTTTGCAGAGCAGGGAGTTGAAGTGAAAGTTATTTCCGGAGATAATCCGGTTACAGTTTCCAAAGTTGCAAAAACAGCAGGTATTAAAAATGCTGAGAATTATGTGGATGCATCAAGTCTTGAGACAGAAGAAGATATTAAGAAAGCGATTCTTGAGAAGACAGTGTTTGGACGTGTAACTCCAAACCAGAAACGACAGTTTGTTCAGGCACTTAAAGAGGCTGGGAAAACAGTTGCTATGACAGGAGATGGAGTAAATGATGTCCTTGCTTTGAAGGATGCAGACTGCAGTATTGCAATGGCATCAGGAAGCGAGGCAGCGGCACAGGCTTCTCAAATCGTACTTCTGGAGTCAGATTTCTCTTGTATGCCGCAGGTTGTATTAGAAGGAAGAAGAGTAGTCAATAATATCCAGCGTTCGGCGAGCCTGTTCCTGGTTAAGAATATATTCTCTTTCCTGCTGAGTCTTTTCTCGGTAGTATTTATGTTTACTTATCCACTGGAACCATCACAGGTATCACTGATCAGTATGTTTACGATCGGTATTCCGGCATTCTTCCTTGCACTTGAGCCGAACAAGAATATCATTAAAGGACATTTCCTGACGAATGTATTCCTGAAAGCACTCCCGGCAGCACTTACAGATGCATTGGCGGTTGGGGCACTGGTTGTCTTTGGAAAGACATTTGGAGTAGGAGAGCAGGATATCTCAACAGCAGCAACGATGCTTCTGGCAATTGTAGGATTTATGATCCTCTATAAGATCAGTGCACCGATGAATAAGCTTCGTGCAGGGATTCTTGGCGGATGTATCGCAGGATTATTATTCTGTAGTATTTATTTGAATCAGCTGTTTGCGATTAGCGGAATGACAACAAAGTGTATCATGCTTTTTGTTGTATTTGCGATCGCAACAGAGCCGGTACTTCGTTATCTTACAATTCTTCTTGGAAAAGGAAGATTCTATTACAGACGTTTGCGCGGAAAAACGTCGTTAGAGGAAGAAGCACAATGTGCAGTGAAAAATAAAAAACAAATGTAATTATTCAGAACAAAAATAAGATAAAAATCAAGCGGCAGCAGGAAATTATTAATCCTTACTGTCGCTTGATTCTGCTTTACTTTTAATCAAAGAAAGTTTCATGCAGTTTACGTACTGCAAGATCTGCATAGGCTTCATCGATCAGAGCAGTGATGCGAATCTCAGATGTAGTAACCATCTCTGTGTTGACATCAATACTTGCGAGTGCACCGAACATCTTTGCAGCAACACCTGAATGAGAACGAATACCGGCACCAATGACAGAAACTTTGGCAACATTTTCATCAGAATCCAGTTTCTTAATGCCAAGATAGTCTTTGTTTTCATTTAACAGATCCAAAGCACGGAGCATGTCCGATTTTGTAACAGTGAAGGATACAGATTTTGTACCGTCTTTACCAAGAGACTGGATCATGACGTCAATGTTCAGTTTATTCTTATCTAAAAGATTTAAAAGACGGAATGTGCTGCTAGGCTCGTTCCCGAGACCGGCAACACGGATTTTGGCTACATTTTTATCGGCTGCCACACCACTGATTAACATTTTTTCCATTTTCGTTTTCTCCCTTACAATTGTTCCTGAATTGTGGTTTAAGCTAGAACATACCAGAAGTTCTACACCGTATTTTTTCGCAATTTCTACACATCTGCTGTGAAGGACTTTCGCACCAAGAGAGGCCATCTCAAGCATCTCATCATAAGTGATCTCCGTCATTTTATGAGCGTTTGGAACAACGCGTGGATCGGCGGTATATACTCCGTCTACATCTGTGTAAATTTCACAGACATCGGCATGGAGTTCAGCAGCAAGAGCAACCGCTGTTGTGTCAGAGCCGCCGCGGCCAAGAGTTGTGATATCTTCATACTTATTGATTCCCTGGAATCCGGTTACGATGACGATCTTGTTCGCATCAAGCTCTTTACGGATACGCTCGGAATCAATTCTCTTGAATCGTGCATTTTGATAATTTGAAGTTGTATGCATTGGAACCTGCCATGCATTCAGTGACACTGCACTGACGCCCATGGAAATCAGAGTCATTGCCATTAAGGATACAGAAACCTGTTCACCGGTTGTGAGAAGCATATCTAATTCCCTGCGGGAAGGCTGCTCTGTGATCTGTTTTGCTGTTGCGATCAGATTATCTGTAGTCTTTCCCATAGCAGACAGGACAACAACAACCTGGCTGCCTTCGCGCTGCTTTGCGATACAGCGGTTTGCTACGTTGCGGATGTGCTCCAAATCGGCCACGGAGCTTCCGCCAAATTTCATTACTGTCAGCATATTTTTATCTCCCTTATATTCTCTGACGAATCTGTGTTGCTGGTAATATATAGTGTGAGCAGTAACAGCAAAAAAGTCAGAGAATTTTTAGTTACTGTTCATAGTGGGTGTGAGCAGCAACTTTATACGTAGATAAGTATAGCAAAAAAAAGAAATAAAATACAGAAGAACATTTGTTCTATATATACTTGCAGTGGCATAAAGTGTGTGTTATACTGCAAATTAGCAGAAAGCAGGTGAATAAAGATGACTCCAAAAGAAGTAATACCAAAAGTGCAGCAGGACCTTTTTACAATGCAGGATCTAAAATATCGGGATTTTCACGCAAAACTGATGCCAACAGTAGAGAAAGAATCAGTGATAGGAGTGAGAGTCCCTGTACTTCGAACTTATGCAAAGAAATTCGGGGAGACAGAAGAGGCGAAGCAGTTTCTTAAGATCCTGCCACATCAATATTATGAAGAGAATAATCTGCATGGGCTTCTGATCGAGCAGATTAAAGATTATGAACTCTGTATAGAAGAACTGGAGCGCTTTCTGCCCCATATAGATAACTGGGCAACCTGTGATCTTTTGGCAGTCAGAACAGTGAAGAATCATCTGAATTCTTATATCAAAAAGATAGATCGATGGCTGGAATCAGAGCATATATATACGATCCGATTTGGAATCAATATGCTGATGCGCTATTATCTGGAAGAAGAATTTAAGTTAGAATATCCGAGGAAGGTTGCCGCAATTCGTTCAGAAGAGTATTATGTAAATATGGCCAGGGCATGGTATTTCGCAACAGCACTTGCCAAAAAGTATGATCAGGTTCTTCCATTTCTAGAAGAACAGAAGATGGATGTATGGACACATAATAAGACAATCCAGAAGACAATCGAAAGCTATCGGATCACGCCGGAACAAAAAGAGTATCTGAGAACTTTGAAGATAAGGCAATAATGTTCGTAGGAGGAGAAATAATGGCAGAAAAATTAAGAGTACTTATGATTAATGGAAGTCCAAGAGCAAACGGAAATACTAGTGTAGGACTAAAAGAAATGGAAAAGATTTTTCAGGAAAATGGAGTAGAAGTAGAGACAGTAGTTGTTGGAAATAAACCTGTCCGTGGATGTGTTGCCTGTGGAGGATGTGCTTCCAAGCAAAAATGTGTTTATGATGATGTAGTTAACGAACTGGCTTTGAAATTCGAGAAAGCAGATGGACTGGTTATCGCAAGTCCAGTCTATTATGCATCCGCAAATGCAACATTGATCGCCTGTCTTGACCGCCTGTTCTACAGCACACCATTTGATAAGACTATGAAAGTAGGAGCAAGTGTTGTCTGTGCAAGGCGCGGTGGATGTTCAGCAACATTTGACGAGTTAAATAAATACTTTACAATTTCTGGAATGCCAGTTGCTTCCAGTCAGTATTGGAATAGTATTCATGGAAGAATACCAGGAGAAGCAGAGCAGGATGGAGAAGGAAAGCAGACTATGAGAGTCCTCGCCAGAAACATGACATTTCTTATGAAGAGTATTGCCTTGGGTAAAGAACAGTTTGGACTTCCGGAGAAAGAAGAACGAATTGCAACACATTTTATTAGGTAAAGAAGAGGAGAATTAAAATGAGTTATGTATCTTTTAATGATGTGATAGAATTAAATGGAATTCTTAAAGATAAAGGTCTGAATTTCCGAATTCATCTCAGGGACACTTGTGGAAGACAATCCTTCTGGATCGAACCACTCGGTAATTGCGCCTGTGAAGGACGATATGATGAGATGTATCAGGTGGTAGAAGAGTACCTCGAAGGAAAAGGATTTTCCGTGCAGTACGACGATCAGAAGATGAATTTTGTGGTATAAATTTGTATTTAGATGTTTGAATTCTGAGTGATGAAGCAAAAACTTTTGTTGGATAAGGGCGTGATATGGATACTTTATTGCATCGGACACCGGCCCGCTCCTCTTCATCCCTTTGAATGAA
>ERZ857745.5088-NODE-5088-length-10955-cov-2.530826_pt1 | contig 10955 bp, 8 predicted proteins | sample MGYA00519699_ERZ857745 | MGnify/ENA primary metagenome ERZ857745 (study PRJEB31778, sample SAMEA3449357) | human gut metagenome | biome: human gut; feature: human-associated habitat; material: faeces | place: United Kingdom | collected 2010/2012 ...
CATGTGAAGGATATCACGCAGGTAACGGGATATGTGCGCGGCGGCTGCACAGCGATCGGTATGAAGAAGCAGTACAAAACATTTATCAGTGACAGTGCAAAGGAGCTGTCAGATGTATATGTCAGTGGTGGCAGAATCGGCTGTCAGATGAATCTTGCACCGGATGATCTGTGCAAAGCAAGCGGCGGAAGCTATGCGGATATATTAGTATAATATGATACCAGGGGCAAAAGGTCTAAACCTATGTGAGCTTGCTCGTAGGTGGGTGAAAGACCTTGGGATCTGTCCCGATATGAGCATCGAATTCGGGGCTTTTGACCCCGACATCATTATTATATCAATAAAGAAGAAAGGGCAATCAGAATGAATTATGTAATCGTAGGAGCCGGTGGCTGTGGCGGAAGCATTGCTGCATATCTGGCAAGAGCAGGAAAAGATGTGACGGTGATCGCAAGAGGAAAGCATTTAGAGAAGATGCAGAAGGACGGCATTAAAATGGAAACACCGCATCTGGGTAATTTCACTGTTCCGGTGCATGCCATGGCGGCAGATGACTATGAAGGCATTGCAGATGTGATCTTTGTCTGCGTCAAAGGCTATTCTGTTATGGATATTGTGCCATTTCTGCAGGCACACAGTGATGCCCATACAGTGATCATTCCTATTTTGAATATCTACGGAACAGGCAGTAAGCTGCAGGCACTTTTACCGGAGCCGACAGTGCTCGATGGCTGTATCTACATTGCAGCAGAGATCAAAGAGCCGGGTGTGATCCTGCAAAAGGGCAGCATCTTCCGCATTGTATACGGCGCAAGAAAAGAGCAGGAGCCGAATAAGGAAATGTTTGATATTGCAAAGGATCTACGTCAGGCAGGAATTGAAGCGGTCATTTCCGATAATATTGCAAGAGATGCATTCCAGAAATATGCGTATGTGGCACCGATGGCAGCCTGCGGACTCTATTATGATGCCAAGGCTGACGTATTCCAGCAGGCTGGTGAAGAACGGGAGCTTTTCGTAAAATGCATGCAGGAAATGGATGCGCTTGCGACAGCGATGGAGATCCCATTCCTCGTGGATATCGTAAAGACCAATCTGGATATTCTGGATACCCTGTCCCCGGAGGCTTCCACTTCCATGCAGCGCGATATCTGGGCAGGCAAGGATTCTGAACTGGAAGGCCTTGTATTTGAGCCGGTTCGCATGGGACGCAGGGCAGGCGTTGCAATGCCGAATTATGAGATGATTGCAAAGAAGTTTGGACTGGAGTAATAGCGGCTACACAGCAGTAGGTGCTTGACAATGTCCGATATCTAATCTATAATACGCTTAACAAGAGAACCGAAAGCTAGATGCACCTAGCTGCCGGTAAAATAGTTTGCTACAAAAAGTAACGCCTTATCTTATCAGGACGAGGGCGTTACTTTTTGCGTTGTGTGACAGTAACAAGAGTAATAACAGCGCAAAGCATAATTACAAACGTGAATAAATCTGCATATGTAACCATTGGCACCAGCTCCCTTCATTAGTATCCGGTAACTGCGCATCGCCCCTTCGGTTCCCTGGGTAAGCATATTATGAGATTGTCAAGGTGGGTAAATAGCGATTAAGAAAAATAATTGTTACAGAGTTGAATTAGAATAACGCTTATTGACGATATGATGTGACAATAATAGTAGATATGTATAAAAATGTCAATGGGACTTTCGACATGGAGGAGGGTTAAAAGCCCTCCTCCTTCAAGCTTTCCACAAGCTGTATGTAACATTCTAACACATCAAATCCTTTGATATCTTCTCTTTTCAGATCAATCATATCGCCATGCGAAATGCCGCGCTTTCTGCTTTGCAGCGTCCCCTGAAACTGTCCCCATTTGGCAGAACTTTCTGTCACAAGACCATCGTTTGGCTCGTGGGAAAGCAGCTTCATAAAGAAGTAAGGCACTGACAAAAGCGCGTCACTGAAGCAGTTTTTCATGACAGAAGCATAGCTTTGATAATAGACCTGCGGGCTGTCAGGTGTTGTCTCATTAAACCGGCAGCAGAATGCAGGATCAAGCTGTTTGCTGGAATGGTAGCAGTCCGGATGTTCGTCGCCAAGCTGAGCGGAAGAACGATCCAGAAGACCGGCGATCCATCGATAGATGCCATCCGGCAGTTTGTTTAAAAAAGGGATCAGCTCGGAACCGCGGTGCGGCGTTGACATTGTTGTCAGGCTGGCGATCTTATCTGCGTAACCAAGGTGGCTGATCAGATAACGGCTGTCCAGCCCTCCCTTTGAATGGGCAATGATATTGACCTTATCTGCACCGGTCTCCTGCAGTGCTTTGTCAATCGTCTGTGCGATGGCAGCGGCATTTTCTTCTATGGTTCCCCAGGCTTTCTGATGTCCATAATAGACGCAGGCGCCATTCATCTGCAAAATTCGCGGAATACGGCCCCAGTAATTAAAATATTTCAGATCTCGGAATCCGATACCATGCACCATGATAAGCGGATATTTTGTCTTGCAGGCATTGGAAGAGGGACGCAGCTCTGCGTTTTGTCGTCTGGTGACTGCAATGGCATATTCATCTTTGACAGCCCTGCACATAGCATGGGCAAGAAACAGATTGACCACGGGGATCCAGAGGTTGAGACAGATCAGAACCCGCTTTACAATGCCGAGCCGCCTGCAGGTGCAGATCACACGGATGCCACCATTCAGCAGAAACAGTAGAATAAATACGCATGTGTAAATAATATCAAACGTAAAGAACAGTGCAGTTGCAAAGCTGATGCCATAGTCAAGCCTGTCGAACAAAGACGGTAGAAAGAACTGGCTTGTCAGATATAGGATAAGATACAGTAAGATTTGCAGAAAAATGCCGAGAATACCAGCCTTTAACAGAAGCATGCCACCGTATTCGATGCGGATCCGTGTATTGCCGGATTCATCCCTGCGGAAGGGTACAAAATGCATTCGGATCGTGGAATACAGATGAAATGCTGCCAGACCAAGGGCAAGGAATATCAAAGGAATCAAGGAAAGATCCGAGATCAGACAGCAGTAAAAAATAAATGGAAAATGCGGTACGATCAGAAAATACAGAAACCGCATCAGACCGGTCAGCAGGTCGATCTTTTTGACAGCATCCAAATATAGCAATAACATTAAAATACAAAAAAATAAAATTGCCATTTGTTTTCTCCTTTCTCAAATTATAGCAGAGAATATCCAAGGCGTATAGGTATAAAAAAAGATACAAAATTGTATATAACTATGCTATAGTAGATTTGTATGGTCGATAGAAAATCAAACTACAATCATTTTAGGAGGATTTATAGCATGCAGATGAAGTCGATTGAAAAACAGTTGCAGCAAAATGCATATCCGGGCAGAGGTATTATCATTGGTAAGAGCGCAAACGGTAAGTATGCGGTAACAGCATATTTTATCATGGGAAGAAGTGAGAACAGCCGTAACCGTGTCTTTGTAGAGGACGGAGAGGGTATCCGCACACAGGCATTTGATCCGGGTAAATTGAGTGATCCGAGTCTGATCATCTATGCACCGGTACGGGTGCTGGGCAATAAAACGATCGTGACAAACGGCGATCAGACAGATACGATCTATGAACTGATGGACAAGCAGCAGACATTTGAACAGGCACTGCGCACCAGAGAGTTTGAACCGGATGCACCAAACTACACACCTCGTATTTCAGGTATCATGCATCTTGAAAACGGTGGCTTCAATTATGCAATGTCTATTTTAAAGAGCAATAATGGCAATCCGGCAGCCTGCAACCGTTACACATTTGCCTATGAAAATCCGGTAGCAGGCGAAGGACGTTTCATCCATACTTACATGGGCGATGGCAATCCGCTTCCGAGCTTTGAAGGAGAACCGGAGCTGATCTCTATTCCGGATGATATGGATGCATTCACAGAGCTTCTGTGGAATAGCTTAAACGCAGATAACAAAGTATCTTTATTTGTCAGATACATTGAGATCGAGACAGGTAAGTATACTTCTAAGATTGTGAATAAGAACCAGTAAAATAAAATCAAACAAAAAGGGAGAATACAAATGAACGAATTAGAACTGAAATACGGTTGTAACCCAAATCAGAAGCCTTCCCGCATTTATATGGAAGATGGCAGTGATCTGCCGGTCACAGTACTGAACGGTAAGCCTGGCTATATCAATTTCCTGGATGCTTTTAATGGCTGGCAGCTTGTAAAGGAACTGAAAGCAGCAACAGGACTTCCTGCTGCAACTTCTTTTAAACACGTATCGCCTGCAGGTGCGGCTGTCGGACTTCCGCTGAGTGAAGTAGAGAGCAAGATCTACTGGGTAGATGATCTCGGCGAGCTTTCTCCGCTGGCTTGTGCATATGCAAGAGCAAGAGGTGCAGACAGAATGTCTTCCTTTGGTGATTTTATTGCACTCTCTGATGAATGTGATAAAGATACAGCGATGCTGATTAAACGAGAAGTTTCTGATGGTGTTATCGCACCGGGATTTTCCAAAGAGGCACTTGAAATTTTAGCGCAGAAGAAAAACGGAAACTATAATATCATTAAAATCGATGAAAATTATCAGCCGGCACCGTTAGAGCACAAACAGGTTTATGGTGTGACATTTGAACAGGGAAGACAGGAACTTTCAATTGATGATGAACTGCTTTCCAATATCGTGACAGAAAATAAAGCAATTCCGGAAAATGCAGTCAGAGACTTAAAGATTTCCCTGATTACATTAAAATATACACAGTCCAATTCCGTATGCTATGTAAAAGACGGACAGGCAATCGGTATCGGTGCAGGACAGCAGTCTCGTGTACACTGCACAAGACTGGCAGGACAGAAGGCAGATAACTGGTGGTTAAGACAGTGCCCGAAAGTCATGAATCTTCCATTTATTGATGGAATCCGTCGTGCAGACAGAGATAATGCCATTGATGTTTACATTGGAGAGGAATATATGGATGTTCTTGAAGATGGTGCATGGCAGAGAATCTTCAAGGAAAAACCGGAAGTCTTTACAAGAGAAGAGAAACGTGCATGGTTAGATAAACTGACCGATGTTACTCTTGGTTCTGATGCATTCTTCCCATTCTCAGATAATATTGAGCGTGCACATAAGAGTGGTGTAAAATATATTGCAGAGCCAGGCGGTTCTGTAAGAGATGATGCAGTAATCGAATGTTGTAATAAATATGATATGGCAATGGCATTTACAGGCATCCGTCTGTTCCATCACTAAAATTACAAAAATTATTTTTAAAAGAGGCGGCAGTGAGAATTTTCTTACTGCTGCTTTTTGCTGTTCTAAAAAAGTGAAATTTTAGTTGAAGACAAAAATAGAATTTGCTATACTGTATACGACGTAACGGGATTGTGGTTGGACAGACCGCTGCGAAATAAATTTACAGGAGAGGTTTAATAAAATGAGTATAAGAATTGGTATCTTAGGTTATGGTAACCTTGGAAGAGGCGTAGAATGTGCAATCAAACAGAATGCAGACATGGAATTAAAAGCAGTATTTACCCGTCGTAATCCTGCGGATGTACACATTCTTACCGAGACAGCAAAAGTATATTCTGTAGATGAAGCAGTAAAAATGAAAGATGAAATCGATGTATTGATTCTCTGCGGAGGAAGTGCAACCGATTTACCGGTACAGACTCCAGAATATGCACAGTACTTTAACGTAGTTGACAGCTTTGATACACATGCAAAAATTCCGGAACATTTTGCAGAGGTAGATGCAGCAGCGAAAAAGAGCGGAAAAATCGGCTTAATTTCAGTGGGCTGGGATCCGGGAATGTTCTCTTTAAATCGTTTATATGCAAATGCAATTCTTCCGGAAGGGAATGACTATACATTCTGGGGCAAAGGTGTAAGCCAGGGTCATTCCGATGCCGTTCGTAGAATTGACGGCGTAATTGATGCAAGACAGTATACCATTCCGGTAGAGAAAGCATTAAACGCTGTAAGAAATGGTGAAAATCCGGTACTTGCAACAGGCGAAAAACATACAAGAGAAGTCTTTGTTGTAGCTGAAGAAGGTGCAGATAAAGATAGAATTACAAATGAAATCAAAACAATGCCGAACTATTTTGATGAATATGAAACAACGGTACATTTCATCAGCGCAGAAGAAATGAAAGCAAATCATGCAGGACTTCCTCATGGTGGATTTGTAATCCGCAGCGGTCAGACAGGATGGGAAAAAGAACATCATCATGTCATCGAATACAGCTTAAAACTGGATTCTAATCCGGAATTTACATCTTCTGTTATTGTGGCTTATGCAAGAGCAGCTTACCGATTAAATCAGGAAGGACAGAGCGGATGCAAGACTGTATTTGATATTGCACCGGCATATTTAAGTACAAAAACACCAGAAGAACTTCGCAAACATATGCTTTAATAAGCAGATTGGGAGAGGATATCAGTGAATTTTGATTTAAAAACGGAAGTAAAACGAATGGGTCTGGGCTTGATCAGTGCACTGATTATGGCAGTGAATATTAAAACACTGGTAAGAGCAGGGGGGTTGTATCCAGGTGGCTTTAACGGAATTACCCTTTTGATACAGACAATCTGCGAACGATTTTTGAATCTGCAGATTCCATTTACAGCAGTCAGCCTGTTGTTGAATGCAATTCCTGTTATTATTTGTTTTCGGGCAATTGGCAAGAAGTTTACAAGCACTTCAGCTTTGATTGTTATTGTAACCAGTGTGCTTACAGACTTAGTTCCTTATCATCCAATTACAGATGATATTCTGCTGATTTCTGTGTTTGGCGGTATTATCAATGGATTTGCGATCAGTTTGTGCCTGATTGGAGGCGCAAGTGCCGGAGGCACGGACTTTATTGGAATTTATTTTGCAGAAAAGAAAAATAAAGACGTATGGAATTTTATTTTACTTGGAAATGCCTGTGTGTTGACCATTGCCGGAGTTTTATTTGGCTGGGATAAAGCACTTTATTCCATTATTTTCCAGTTTGCTTCTACGCAGATGATACATATGCTTCATACTGCCTACAAGAAAGAAACTCTCTTTATTGTTACGGATCGTCCGGATGATGTTTATAAAGAAATTTATGAAGTGACAAACCACAGTGCAACAGAGTTTGCGGCAACAGGCTGTTATTCTAATAAACAGAGAAAGATGTTGTATTCTGTTGTATCTTCTTCGGAGGCAAAAGTTTTAGTCAGTCGCGTACAGAAGGCAGACCCGGAGGCATTTATCAATGTGATTAAAACGGATTTTCTGGAAGGACATTTTTATCAAAAAGTTGACTATTAATCGGATTAGTTTGGTACGAACATTGGGTGTGTCACAGTTTGTTCCGTAAAAATTAAGTAAAAGGACTATTACAAAAATGTGAATTTTTTGTGATAGTCCTTTGTTTTTTTACCATTTTGTGGTACAGTAATAAGTGGAGTAGAGCGATTAAAAATCGTGAAAAATAAACGAAAAGAGAAGTCGAAAGTTGTTTCGAAGAGAATTAAGGCAGCTTATTGTAAGACAGAGGGAAAATACAGAGAGTATTACAAGCAGCAGGAGGAACTAAATGAAAATAAAAGAAGTAAAAAAACTGCTGGCAATCGCTGTGAGTGTTTCTATGCTTACACCGTCAGGTGTATTTGCATCAGAAGCTTCCAGTACAGAGGCAGCAGTAACGGCTGAACAGACAACAGGGAAAACGAGTGTGACAGAGCCGGAGCAGTCATCAGGAGAGGTTTCTGAACCGGAACAGCCATCTGAGCCGGACCAGCCGTCGAATCCAGACAAACCAGAAAATCCGGATCAGCCGTCAAACCCAGATAAACCAGAAAATCCGGACCAGCCGTCAAACCCGGATAAACCAGAAAATCCGGACCAGCCGTCAAACCCGGATAAACCAGAAAATCCAGACCAGCCGTCAAATCCGGACACTCCGGAAAATCCAGATAAACCAGCCCAGGGTATGACTCCGGAGCAATATGAGGCATCAACCGGATATAAACTTCCGGATGGTTATGCTTATGTGTTGGATGCAAATGGATATGTCATTATCGAAAATGGTGCACCAAAGCTTGCGAAAAAAGCAGAAGATAATACAAAAAAAGACGATAACAATAATCAGAATAATAACAATAACAATAGTAACAGCAATAACAATAGTAATAACAATAGCAATAGCAATTCTTCTAATGCTAACAGCAATGATACCAAGAAAGATACGGAGAAAAAAGAAGATACAACCGCAGCAAACAGTGGAAGTGGTTCAAATTCCCAGTTAATTGCAAATCAGCAGATTTATTCTTCTCTGCCTACAATGGTGGATGATTTCCGTTTCTGGACAGTTGCAAAGAAATATGCCTTTGCAAAAGAAGAACTGTCAATCGTAGAAGAAATGAAGGATGGAGCAAAAGAAGTAGGTAAACTGTCAAAAGATGGTGTCTGCTATATTCTTCAGGAAGAAAACGATGGATGGCTTTTTGTAGAGTCAGGTGATGTACGTGGTTTTGTAAAAACAGAGCAGGTGATTTTAGGCGATGAAGCAGACCAGATTGTACAGAAACTGACAGAAGAGGCAAAAAAAGAAGCAAAAGAACAGAAAAAGACATACAAAGGAATTGCAAAACTGTTGACAGAAGCAACACCGAGCGTTCCGGAATCCGAAAATGGAGCATTTTTCCATACTCGTTCTACGGTAAAACAGACCGTTGTGGATAAAGTGTATGCACTTTGTAATGCAGACTTTGTAACAATTCATGAAGATAAAAATACGGAGAGTCGTGCTGTCGGAACGTTAAACAAAGACAATATCTGTTATATTTTAACAGACGAAAATGCGGAATTTGTTTATGTGGAATCCGGAGATGTCAGAGGATTTGTAGAAAATAAATTCCTTGATACGGACAAGAAAGAAAAGAAAAAAGCAGAAAAAAGTTTGTTAACACAGGCAACAGCCGCAGCTTCTGCTCTTAAGAATACAAAAGAGGTCATCAGTCTGTTCCCTACAACAAAAACGGCTGCTGACCAGAATGATGATATTGATAAAATTATCAGCAATAAAATTTCTGCAACCGGAGAAGACCAGTTTGTGACCGCACAGGAAGTCGTAAAACCGGCAGAAAATGCAGCCTGCTATTATACTCTGACTTCTGTAAAATCTGGTGTGCCAAACGGGGAACTGAGAACTTCGATTGTTCAGTTTGCAAGTCAGTTTATTGGAAATCCTTACGTATGGGGTGGAACAAGCTTAACAAACGGAGCAGACTGTTCTGGATTTGTACAGAGTATTTATGCTCAGTATGGTTATACACTGCCGCGAGTTGCAGAAGATCAGGCTCAGTATGGTACAAAGATTCCAGTAGAAGAAGCACAGCCGGGTGACTTGATTTTCTATGCAAGAAATGGTTATATCTACCATGTTGTTATGTACGCAGGAAATGGAGAAACCGTTGAAGCACAGAGTTCAAGAACTGGTATTGTTCATGGAACGGTCAATATGAACAATGCAGTATGGGCTGTTCGTATTCTCGAAGACACTCCGTCTACAGTAAGTGGAATTTATGGAAGTGATATTTCTGAAGTAAATGCAACACTTCTGCAGTATGGTCAGTCTCTTGGTACATTTAAAATTACACATTATTGTGGTGGTTCCTGCTGTAATGATGAATGGGCAGGTGTAACTGCGACAGGCGCTCCGTTAGTAGAGGGAGATACCATTGCAGTTGACCCGACTGTCATTCCTTATGGAACAAAAGTCATTATCAATGGTCATATCTTTACAGCAACAGACTGTGGTGGAGCAATCAAAGGAAATCGTATCGATGTATTTGTAAATGACCATAATCGTGCAAATCAGCTTGGCGTTTACTATACTGATGTGTATGTTTTAAAATAAAAATTACATAAAAATGATAAAATTCGCCACCTGCATAGGTGGCGAATTGATTTGTAAAAAGAGGAAGGAGCGTATCGTATGATTTATACAAGTCATTTATTAGAAGATACGCAGATGCAGGAAGTGGTTCGTGAATGTGCGACTGGTATAGAGAGTATTGAATTTTCAATTGCTGAAAATCTGGATCGTTTGGAAGAAAAAATCAGCAGTTATCGAGAACGACTCTGGAGAATGGGATGGCCGCATTTGTCCCTTCACGGTCCATTTCTGGATTTGAATCCGATGACGTATGATTCTTTGATTTTAGAGGCGACAAAAAAACGCTATGAGCAGGTCTACGAAGCAGGAAGACGTCTGGAAGCAGAAAAAATTGTTTTTCATACCTGCCATTTACCGGATGCCTATCTGTTGATTGGCTGGGCAGAGCGTGTGGCAGATTTTTTTAAACGGTTTTTAGACGGGAAAGATGGAATCATGATTGTAATGGAAAACGTATTTGACCGGATTCCGGAACCGATGGTGGAAGTTGTAGAACGGGTAGACCGTCCGGATTTCAGACTCTGTCTGGATATTGGACATGCACATTGTTATTCGGATATTTCTGTCCTGGACTGGACAAAAAGCTTTGGCAGTTACGTCAGTCATGTCCATGTTCATGACAATATGGGTGACAGAGACAGTCATATTGCACTTGGAGAAGGAACAATTCCTTATGAAGAAGTGCTGGGATTATTAAAACAGAATAATCCACAGATGGATTGTACGATTGAGTGTAGTAGTCTTGAAAAGGTAAAGAAATCTTATGCCTGTCTGAAACGGTTAAAAGAAAATGGTATCTTATGAAAAATAAAAAAGGGCACATTCTGGCGAAAACCAGGATGTGCCCTTTGTAAATATGACTGCGGCTTGGCTGATTTGTACTGTCAGGCTTATCCTTGATGGTTAAAACAGTAGGTGCACATTTTGCATGGACTTAAGCCGATAGAGGCAGTCAGGTCATCTAAACGATGATAGTGCAGAGTTGTGAAGTTTAACTGTTTTCCGATTTCCTCTAAC
>ERZ857745.5090-NODE-5090-length-10954-cov-3.390036_pt1 | contig 10954 bp, 8 predicted proteins | sample MGYA00519699_ERZ857745 | MGnify/ENA primary metagenome ERZ857745 (study PRJEB31778, sample SAMEA3449357) | human gut metagenome | biome: human gut; feature: human-associated habitat; material: faeces | place: United Kingdom | collected 2010/2012 ...
GTGGATAGGCCGCCCTATGTCTTCGCGACGTTTCGCGAGAGGTTCGTGCGGCTGGTCAAAGCCCGGGCGAGGGGCGCGAAGATGCTCGTCAATTGGCATCCCGGCGAGGAGGTGCAGGTGGATTGGGCCGGCAGGAAACTCAGCCTGTACGGCGCCGGCGAGGAGGTGACGCCGGTGTCGCTGTTCGTGGCCACGCTGCCTTACAGCGACAAGACCTTCGTGCGCGCGAGCCTGGAGATGGGCATGCAGTCGTGGCTTGAGCACCATAAGGCGATGTTCGCGTACTTCGGCGGCGCGCCGCTCTTCGTCGCGCCGGACAACCTTGCAACGGGAGTGGTGTTCGACGAGAACCGCGAGCGCTCGATCCATCCGCGTTACCAGGAGCTGGCGGACCACTACGGCGCCATGGTCCTGCCCGCGCGGGTCCGTACGCCCACCGACAAGGCGGCTGTGGAGAGCCATGTGCGCATCATGGCCAACAGCATCGTCGGCGTGCTGGAGCAGATGCGATTCACAAGCCTCGGCCAGCTCAATCTGGCCATCGCCGAGCTGCTGGAGGTCTACAACGACCGGCCCGTCGTGGCATTCAAGGGGCGCAGCAGGAACGAGATCTTCGAGGCGGAGGAGCGCGAATGCCTGCAGCCGCTGCCGGAGGCCGAGTTCGCGCCCGTCACCTGGAGGAAGGTAGGCGTCTCCTTCGACGGCGTGGTGAGGGTGCGCGGCAACTTCTACGGCGTGCCGCCGCGCTATGCCGACCGCAAGGTCGCCGTGCGCATCGCCGAGGACGCCATCGAGGTCTACACCGCCGACAGGCGGCAGTGCATCGCGAGACATCCGCGCAGGGAGGACGGCGCCGAGACGTTCGAGGGGCTGCCGGGCGTGCACCCCGACCGGTTCAAGCCGCTTGACGTCTGGTGCGAGGAGCATCGCCGCACGCGGATCCTGGAGCAATGGGACTACGATGCCAACGGCGGCAAGGGCCCGCACGACTGCGTCTGCCGCTCTGTCAGGCCGATCCATTGGATATGCCCCGACTGCGGGTTCAAGTGGGTGGAGGCGCCGGCCAGGAGAACGGGCCGCTCCTTCGACGACTGCCTGGCCTGCGCGGACGTCGCGTTGGTTCCGGGCAAGAACGATCTGGCCGCGGTGAGGCCGGACATCGCCGAGGAGTGGCATCCGACGAGGAACCCGTTGCCCGCGAGCGCGGTCTTCCCCGACTTCAAGCAGCAGGTGTGGTGGCTCGGCAGGTGCGGTCACGAGTGGCGGGCCCCGATCGCCAAGAGGGTCAACAGCCATGATGGCGCCCTCTGTCCGTACTGCTCCGGCAGGAAGGCCCTCAAGGGATTCAACGACGTCGCGACGCTGTGCCCCGAGCTCGCCGCGCTCTGGCATCCCGTGAAGAACCGAAACCTGACGCCCGACGCGGTGAGCATCGCGAGCCACCGCGAGGTTTACCTGTGGGATGGCGTGATGACGCGCATCTGGAGGCAGAATCCCCGGAAGTGGTTGGGAGAGCACGGGCGGGCCGAGCTGCTGGGCCCCTTTGATTCGTTGGTGGAGGAGGCTCGGGCGCTGGACGCCGCCGATGGGCGCGCGGGCTACGGCATCGGCCACGGCAAGTCCAGCGTCAAGTGGTCGCGCTTTCTGAAGGAGGCGGAGCTCAACGTCAGCTTCGAGGAATGGTGCCTGCGGTTCGGACATGCGGATCTGCTGGCGCAATGGGACGAGGAGCGGAACGAGCCCCTCAAGCCGTCCGACGTTTCGCGCTGCGATTCCGCCCGAGTATGGTGGCGCGGCGAGTGCGGCCACAGTTGGCAGCTGTCCGTGAGGACGAGGGCGTTCAACGATGCCGGATGCCCGTACTGCGGCAGGAGGCTGACGCTGGAGGGCTTCAATAGCGCCGAGTGCCTGGACGCGGGCATCTTGCACCTTTGGCATCCCACCAAGAACGGCGACCTGAGGCCTTCGCAGGTCGCCGACCGCACGGCCAAGAGGATCTGGCTGCAATGCCCGACGTGCGGGTACGAATGGCGCGAGAGCCTGCGGGGGACTCGCAAAGAGAGCCGCAAGTGCCCGTCGTGCCATGGGGGAAGGGGGCACTATCTCGCCAAGGGCAGCAACGACCTCGGGTCAAAGAGGCCGGACGTCGCCAGGCAGCTCGACCCCGAGCTGAACGGCGGCCTGCGCGCCGAGGACCTCCACGCCCACGCAGGCGCCATGGTGTGGTGGCGCGGATCGTGCGGCCACGTCTGGTGCGAGAAGGTGAGCATGCGCTCCATGCGCATTGACGACAGCTGCCCGTACTGCAAGAACCGCAAGCTGCTGCGCGGCTTCAACGACCTGGCCACCGCGCATCCCGAGCTCGCGGCTGAATGGGATTTCGGGCGCAACGGCGACCTGAGGCCCGACGGCGTGAGGTTCAATTCGACCAAGCAGGTCTGGTGGAGGGGAGGCTGCGGCCATGAATGGCGGATGTCCCCGCGCCAGCGGGCCGCCGAGGGGCTGGGCTGCCCGTACTGCTCGGGCCATCGCGTGCTCGCCGGCTTCAACGACCTCGCGAGCCAGCACCCCGAGCTTCTGGCTGAGTGGGATTGGGGGCTGAACGGCGACCTGAGGCCCGACGGCATCGTCTCCGGCAGCGCGAGGAGGGTCTGGTGGAGATGCGGGCATGGGCACGCATGGCAGATATCCGCCTACAACAGGACCGGCGGCGCTGACCGCGGTTGCCCCTACTGCGGCGACCGCAAGGTGCTGAAAGGCTACAACGACCTGAGGACGACGCATCCCAAGATCGCGAGGGAGTGGAACAAGGAGCGCAACGGCGACCTGAAGCCGACCGATGTGATCGCCAACTCCAACAAGCGCGTCTGGTGGAAGTGCAAGGAGGGCCACGAGTGGTCCGGCCTCATAGCGAACCGGGCGCGCAGGGGCAAGGCGGGCCCGGGCTGCCCGTACTGCTCGGGGCGCAAGGCGCTCGCCGGCTACAACGACCTGGCCGCCACGTATCCCGGCATAGCGGCGATGTGGCACCCGCGCATGAACAAGCGCTTGAAGCCCACCGGCGTGCAGGCCGTAAGCTGCAAGCTCGCATGGTGGAGCGGCGAGTGCGGTCACGTCTACCAGATGGCCGTCCGCGACAGGGTGAGGGCCAAGCCGGGCTACTGCCCGTACTGCTCGGGGAGGAAGAGGCCCGAGAGGCCGATAAGGCTCGACTAGCCCTCGGCCCCTCGGCGAGGAAGGAATGGGGGGAGGCGGGTCGGTGCCTCCTGCCCATAGGCGTGATCTTGCGATTATTGGACTGAACGGCTATGCGTGGCGGTTACAAGGGTCTGCATCGTTTTCGATGGCCGCTTGGGTTGCGGGCGCATGGAGACGTGGAGAGGATGATCGGATAGACCTAGGAAGGCTATGGCGACTCCGATGGTGAGGCGGCTTGCAGCAATCAGATGCAAGCCGCCTCATTTTTTCGCAAACTATCCCAGGGTCCCCGGGAAATGCGTCGACACGAATGTGACTAGGGCTGCGACATGCGTCGCGAAGGACGAGCAGTCGTTGAAGCCCTTGAGGCTGTTCATGATCGCTTTGACGATTGAGGGTTTTGGCTGCGCATCGGACAAGGCCTCCTTCATGGCCTCGATGGCTTCCAGAGCGGCTTGCTGCCTATCGGCATCGAGCTCGCTTGCCGACTTTTTCAGGTCTTCCAGGATCGTCTTGAGCTCTTCGGCCGTCGCGCCGTTCGTCTGGTTTGCCGTGACCGATGCGTTGTCCGTTGCCATGGCGGCCACGGCGCCGCCATGGTTCCCGAAATAATTGAACTGCGAGACGTTGCTGTCGAGGCCCATTTCTATTCCCTCCAATGTGAGCGTGCGGTTAACGCCCGCCACCAAGCGCCGGGCGACTTCTTCGAGGAAGTTTTTCGCCATGTCGTCTAACTTCTTCGAGCCGTGCGCATAGCCATAGAGCAGGAATCTAATGTTGCAGGCATGCTCGTCCACTATTGCCTTTAGCAGAAGGTAGACGACGGCTGATTCGCTTTTGTACTCTGGCGGGAATGGGCCGAGCGCCGAATGCCCGTTTCTCGAGGCGCTTCCAAGCATTTCGATTGCGTCGAACCCATCTGGCGTATGGCTTGCCACAATATCGTCGATGAATGCCTTGGTGATGGGCTCGCCTTCGATGAAACGGAGGTATCGCGTGATTGCCGTTTCCAGCTCGTTGTAGTTTGCGTGTAAAAGGGCGTTTGCTTCCGAGTTGTGCTCGAAGAGGAGCTTCTTCAGCGTCGTCTTGCTATCGTTCATTGAATTGTCCTATTCCGCAGAGCGGGCACGTGTAAGCCGACATGGCGAGGGCCGGTGAGACCTTGGCTTCCCGTCCGCAATCATGGCAGGTTGCGATCTGCAGGGCTTCAATCGCCGCCCTGATTGGCGGCTCCGGTTCCCTTTCGCGATTGGCTTTGACCTCGAATCGAACGAGGCCGCCGCTGTTCCTCTTCGCAAAGGCTTGGAGCTGTTGGGCAATCGCGTCCATAGCGTAGTTGCTTGTTTTCGCGAGAGCAAGGTCTATGACGTCTTGCGTGAGGAAGCTGTTGGCGTACAGGCCGCAGGAAGGGCAACAGATATCCAGGGTTTCGTCGGACTCCATATCCTCGGCGGTGAGCTTGAACAGTTCGCCGCAGTGCGGGCATCGCAGCAGGATGAAGCCGTCGTCGTCGCACGGTATCCTGATTTCGAAGCGCGTCTCTTCCAAGCGGCCTCCTTTGGTTCGTTGCATACGTTTCGCATTTTACTTCGCAAATTGGAAGAGTCCACAGCTTAGGGGTGCGGTTTTACGTTCAGCACCGATGCGCATGCGCGGCGTAGACCGTGGTGCCGCTGATGCATAAGCGATATGCCCGTCTAGCGACCAGTTCCGGCGTTTGTACCTGCGGCTGATGCTTCTTCGTCATATGCTCCCAATGCGCTATGCCATTTCGTTATCCACTTCAATTATAGCGGCGGTCGAGACGTGCATCCTTAGCTGCGAGCTAAGCCGGTGTTGCTTGCTGATGCTTTAAAGCCTCGCGATTTATTTAGATTTGCCGTTTCGCTAAATCGCTGGGTTTGTGTATGTGTCGATGTTGATGCGAAGAATCGTCCCATTGGGAATCTGTCCCAATGGGACGATTCTTTATCCGATTTGGAGGCAGCTTCTCGGAGCTGGTTCATCGTGGATGATGGTCGGAATGAGCTGCAAAAGTCTGGAGGTTCAAACTCCAGGAAACAGGTAGTTCAGCTATCTAGTCGGAGCATTTCTGCAGGTAATCTTGTTTTTTCGTCTTGACAAAAGGGATGTCTGCTGTAGGCCCACGGCCTACAGCAGACATCCACCTACTTATGCTCGCACGACATCCGCATCGGTGTTCCGGCCGCCTCGGCGTGTCGGAGCGGGCAAGGCTGTATTCGGTTTCGATTCACCCTCCAGCTTGCCGTCGAGCGTTTCGACAAGCTGGGAGGCCGGTTGTGGAGGAGACGACGGTGTCTCTGGGCATGGTGCCCCTCTGCCCATAGGCGCGATTCGGCGTTTGTTGGACTAAATGCCCAGCGGCTGGCTTCGCGGCCCGTTCTTTGTTATCGGGCATCGGCGGCAATCGTGGCGCGTCTGACAAATAGTATTTGCCAGGCAGCTGCGGCACCGGCCTACTCCTCGCCCGCATTGAGGAGTAGGCCTGCAATGATAGCCAGAGAGAGTGATCTGGATATGCTCGCAGCGCGCTGCTCGTCAGATAGATGTGTCATCAAACTTACATGCGGGTGAGAAAAGCCCCGATTTCGCCATGAAATCGGGGCTTGATGTGAGTTTCAGGGTGCCAAAAGTTACATCAGCCGCTTATGACCGCTCTGTCTATCCTTCCGAGCGGAGCAGGCGCCGATGACCTTGATTTCCGCCATGTCGAGGTGGGCAGAGGTGATTGTGGGTCTACGCGACGTGCTCGCCGCCACCGAGCCACTCTCCTGTTGCCAGCCAAAGCTCGAAAAAGACGAGCCACTCCATGGCCCACGGCACATACGTGTCGGCTATGAGCTGCCCACTATCCCAATCGCGCCTTTGGAGGCAGAGCTTCACACTCTTTGACTTATCGTCAAATTCGAATTGGTGGGGTATCGAGCCGAGGTCTTCGCATCGCTCAAGTGCCCCGGCTCTGGCCCAGACTTCTGGGAATCGCCCCCTGCTCCAAGTCAGCCGAAGCTCGTATGTCTCGCATCCTTCGGTTGGGGTGAGCCTGGCTTCCCAGGTCAGTTTCCCTTTGTTGTGCGTTATGCTCGAGTTTGGGAAGCGGTGCTTTAAAGCGAAAAGTTGCTGTCCCATGCTCAGCGAGCTTGTTGCATGCCTCATAGGCCGAAGAACGTGTGGTCGGGGATTGCCTTCTCGCCCTGCAGCGCAAGAGGGGTGATGCCGGCCGCTGAGGCGAAGAGCTTGCCGTTCTCCCGCTTGCTCTTCAGCGTGCCGCCGAACTCCTTGAAGGCCGCATTGGCCTGTCGATTGCCCATGCAACTTCCTAGGTGCTCCTTGAGATTGTCCATGCCCTTGGTGTTCAGCGCTGTATCAACGAGGTCGGATTTCGCGGCTGCGAGCCAATCGTGAAACGCGGCTGCCTTCTCAGGGCAATCGTTCCATTTGTCGGCGAAGTTCTCGTATTCGTCCACCGGGTTTTTGATGCTGTAGATGCCGTTTCGGCATTCCACGTATTGGCCCATGCGGCTCAGAATCCCTTGGATCGCGTCGAACGCGCCCTGCTCGTTTCTGTAGGCGCGGGCGGCTAGCGTCGTGATGATTATCGATATCGGCGCATCGTCGCGGCAGGCGAACATGATGTTCCGGTGGTGCTTGAGTATCTGGACGGCTTGCTGCAGAGGCGACTTGACGGAGTACTCGGGAACCTCCTCCAGCGAGCAAGAGATGGTCGACGATGCCCTCGACCTCGCAACCTCGTAGGGGCGACCGGCCTTGGCGATGAACCAGTCGCGGTAGCCTTTCGGGTTGCTGTACCTGTCGGAATAGCTTCCGTCGGGGTTCTTGTGGGTGAGCCTGATCGCCGTGTCGTCATTGCAGTGGGTGATGTCTGGCGAGCAGGGCAGCACGTCCATGTGGAACTTGTCATATCGGAATGTCCAGCATCTCTTGCCTTCGTCCTCGGTGTCCTTGCGGTAGCCTTCAAGGCTTCTCCCCACGGCTTTCTTGATGTGCGATGGCGGCGCAGAGGCCGCGTCTTCCATCTCGCATACCAGGTCGATGTCGTAATCCTCGTCCTCGCCGCTTATGGGCCTGATCACTGTTCCCAGCGCAAACGAGCCCTGGGTGTAGACGTCGGTCTCGCCAAGGGAGGTATCGTCGTCTAGGTGTCTCCCGACGGATTTGTAGCTGCGCTCTGCGGCATCGGCCATCGCATCGGTGATGCTGATGGACTCGGCGAGCTTCGAGTAAAGGATATTCAGGTTATGGCTAGTCATTGCTGCCTCCGATCTCTATCGACTGGTTGAATCTGCCGTTGGTCTTCTCGTAGACGACGGCTTTGGTGAGAAGGTTGCGGTTGAAGACGCCGCCTAGCGTGACGGCCATGCTGACGGGAAGAGCGGGGAAGATGTGGACCTTCGCTACATGCGGCATTGCGGAGTGGACTTCGTCAAGGAGGCTGATTGACTCGTGCTCGAAAGCCCTGACGTCCTCCTGCGTGCGGGCGATATATACGGAAGGGTTTGCTGCCCTTAACTCTAAGACGGGCATTCCGGAGCTTGTCAGCTCAGCAGGCAGGGTGTCCTTGCTGACGGCGCCGCTGACGGAGAACACCAGCGCGACTTCGGCCGAATCGGAGGAGGGGACGGCGTCGTGCTGGAAAGAGCTTTGGCACCCCGCGTCGTGCCAGCACCAAGAGTCCGTATCCCGCTGTTTCTGAAATACGGTTACCTGCTGCTTGTCTCCAATGAGATTGCCCAAGGCTATCAGGATCGGTTGGGGCGCGATTGCAAAGACGGCGAGCGGCACGGTAGGGTCCATGGTTAGCCTGAGGCCGTTGATTTTCCTGGCAAGCAGAGAGCAATCGTCGGCGATCGATCCCGACGCCGTATTTGAGTCCATGACCCTGATCTCCGTGTCCCCTGCGTGCACCATGCCGGAGGAGGCCATGGCTTGGGACCATTCGCTGCGCGATATCTCGGTCGCATTCCCATGGATGGGGCAGGTGACGGTGATAACGTATGCTCTCTGGGGCATCGAAGCCTGCATCATCTTGCTGACATACTCTTCGCGCTTGGACTTTATGCTTCGTAGCACGTCCGCGGTGTATGTAACTTCGTCATCGTCGATGGTCTTGTGGCACTGCGGGCACAGGAGCATAAGGTTCTCTATGGAGTTCCTGTCGTTCTCTGACAGCTTTTCGTTGAACCGGGGGCCGTCCTCGCTGTATGCGTGGATGTGGGCTATGTTCGAGTAGTTGCCCGATGTTCTGTATGCGCCTCCCTCGAACAGCGGCCTGGAACATTTTTGGCAGCATCCGGCCGTCTTGCCCCACAGCGCGTCCCTTGTTGCGGATGGGATGCCTTTGCGATTGCCCAATCAAACCTCCCAAATCATCTATTTGTCGATATTTTCGTCGTTTGCCTAGATAATGCCATTTGACGAAAAAAGCGTCAAATATTAGAATCATCTTAGACATATCGACAGGAATGCCCCGGCGTTTTCGCGTTGGGTTCCAAAATGGAGGAAACGATGCTCATCCGGTTCTCTTTTAAGAACTTCAAATCCGTTGGGCTGGAGCCCGTCACCCTCGAGATGGTCTCCTCTGCGAAGGTGCGCAAGCTGAAAGGGCACGTCTGCGCTTCCTCCAAGGAGGCGAAAATTCTGCGCAACGCCGTAATTTATGGCGGCAACGCCGCAGGCAAGAGTACCCTATACAAGGCTTTCGCGTTCATGAAGGCCGCCGTCATGGGCGGGGGGCTGCCCCAAGAAGGGATAAGGGAGTACTGCCGCTGCGGGGAGGGGCACGCCGAGGACGAGTCCACTTTCGACATCCAATTCGAGACCGAAGGGCACGTCTTCGACTACGGTTTCAGCTGCATTCTGTCGAAGATGCATGTCACCTCGGAGTGGCTCTACTCCCTGGGCGGCGACGCGAAGCCCCTCTTCCTCAGAGACGGCGGGTCGTCGATAGACTGCAGCGGGGTTCGAGAGGCCGCCGATGATGCGGATGTCGCCAGGCTCGACGTTTACGCCGACGACTTCTGCCATGATCAGTCGGAGACGATGGGGTCTGGCCTGTTCCTCTCCTACATAGGAAAGGGCCGCTCGTTCTCGGGCGACTCGGCTCTTGATGCGTTCAGGAGGGCTTTCGCATGGTTCGATGCGGGAATCGAGACGATCGGCGTCAACCAACGCGCCTCTTCCACCGAGTACTACACGGAATCGAGCACGCTCGGCCAGGTGGCCGAGGTCCTCTCGTCCTTCGACACGGGCATCAGCGGCCTGCGCAAGGAGGAGGTCGGAATGGACGAGCTCGACAAAATCGTCCCGCCCGAGATCAGGTTCACCATCACCGAGCTGCTGAAAGCCAACGCCCCTAAACGCGACAGCGACAAGTTCGGCTTGACCATTCGCAACGAGGACTTCTTCGTAGGGATCGAGCGCGAAGGGGCCGGTGAGCCTAAAGCCACGGTTCTGGACGAGGCACGGAGGGTCTTTGCTGGCGTTCGACTTCCAGGACGAGTCGGACGGCACGAGACGCTTGTTCGACTTCATGGATATCCTGTTCACCCAAAGCGAGGACAAGGTGTTCGTGATCGACGAGCTCAACAGGAGCTTTCACCCCATGCTGACGCAGCACCTGGTTGAATTGTTCAACCAGGTGCATGCGAACGACGACTGCCAGCTGGTGTTCACGACCCACGAGAACGACATAATGTCCTACGAGTACTTTCGCCGCGACGAAATCTGGTTCGTGGAGCGCGACGAGGAGGGTTTGTCGAGGTTGTACCCCCTTGACGACTTCGCCGCCGACGGGGCCCGCTCGGATGCTCGCCTGAACAAGAAGTACCTGGAGGGCAGGTACGGCGGCGTGCCGGTTATCGACCTGTCTCGCGCCCGCGCCGCGCTGAATGTTCGGGAGGCCTAGCATGCCCCCTCTGAACTCCCTTGAAACCTGGTCGGTGCGCTCCGCTAGAGGAGATAGGAAACCGAAATCGAAGTGCTTCTTCATCGGCGAGGGGCCGAACACCGAGTATTGGTACCTGGAGTCGCTCGCCGTGCGGCTCGCGAAGATGAACGCCCCGGAGCTCATCGAGCTCAGGCCCGTGGAGAGGACCGGCAACGAGAGAAACCAGTCCGCGCCGAAGAAGCTCCTGGAGCAGGCACGGCTCATCCGGGGCAATGCGGATATGTTTGGGTTCGACCCCGAGACGGACCGCATCGTCGTGTTCTTCGATGCCGACGTGTACAAGGGCGACTCCGAGCGCTATGCGTCCGACCTCGGCATGTTCTCCGGGGTTGCCGAGGTCGCAGTGACGAATCCGAGCTTCGAGCTGTATCTCCTGCTGCACCTCGACGACGCGTTGGAGAAGTACGTCTTGCCCAATGAGAAGGATATTCTCGGCAACGGCTATGTCGGAGGCAAACGTCGCTACGTCGAAAAGCTTGCGAGCGATGCTCTCGGCTTCAACGTGAAGCATAACGAGAAAGTCGGAGAACTTTCGCATCGTTTTGGGGTCGCGGTTATGAACGAGCGGGCGCTCAACCAGGATCCGTCTCGATCCATCGGCCGGCTCACCAGCAACGTGGGCGCGCGCATCATGGAGATTATGCACACCGGCGCGTCTTCCGAGGAAAGCTACCTTGGGCTGTGCGGGCGTCTCGGAGTCGAAGACGAACTTGCTTGATAACCTCGTGCGCAAAACGACTCAGCTGCGGTCGGTTCGCGGTCAGCTGAGTC
>ERZ857745.5091-NODE-5091-length-10954-cov-2.729792_pt1 | contig 10954 bp, 10 predicted proteins | sample MGYA00519699_ERZ857745 | MGnify/ENA primary metagenome ERZ857745 (study PRJEB31778, sample SAMEA3449357) | human gut metagenome | biome: human gut; feature: human-associated habitat; material: faeces | place: United Kingdom | collected 2010/2012 ...
GCATAATGTGGTTACTCTTTGAGTTTTATCTGTCAACTGATATTGACAATATCATATTTTATAAGACCTGCCGCCAGTTCAAAGTTCGTTTGTTGGAGAAGCTGCCGGATGCTGTTCGTGCTGCTTTCAAAACGATTTCTTCACATGACTGTTCTGGCTGGTTTTGCTTTTGTGGCTATTCGCGCCAATTTATTGGGTTGCTATAAATACCAAAACACCTTTCTATCGTGAAAGCGGATACTTTTCTCATCCAAAGATTTTTTCCTTTTCTATGATGAAACTTTTTTCATGATGCGAAGCTCCTACCAAAACATTGTCAATTTGTTGAATATTTTTTGTGCGTTTGGTATAATCCAAGTAGTCAATACAACCGGTTGTATTCACATTATCTCATTTGGCATTTGTCTCAACCATATGTTTTTTACAGAAAAGGGGGATCATGTAATGATTCAAAAAATCCAGAAATTCGGTGCGGCAATGCTGGCTCCTGTCCTGCTATTTGCCTTTTCCGGCATGATAGTCGGTATTACCGTCCTGTTCACCAACCAGCTGATTTTTGGCAGCCTGGCCGCCGAAGGAACGCTCTGGCTCCAATTTTGGACTATCGTGAATAAAGGTGCCTGGACAGTTTTCAACCAGATGCCCCTGCTGTTCGTCGTTGGTCTTCCGATCGGTCTGGCAAAAAAAGAACAGGCTCGGTGCTGCATGGAGGCGTTGGTTCTCTACCTGACCTTCAACTATTTTGTCAATCAGATACTGACCTACTGGGGCAGTTATGTTGGCATCGCCATGGACTCTACCGCAAAAACCAGCGGTCTGACCTCTGTTGCAGGCATTCGCACATTGGATACCGGCATGCTCGGCGCCATCGTCATTGCTGGCGTTGTTGTCTGGTTGCATAACCGGTTCTATGAAACCGAACTGCCGGAATGCCTTGCGATCTTCCGCGGTTCCTGCTTTATCTGCATGATCGGGTTCGTTGCCATGCTGGTTCTAGCCGGTGCCTTCGTAATTATCTGGCCCATGATCCAGCACGGTATCAGCATGGTGCAGCAGTTCCTGATTTCCACGGGCAATTTTGGTTTGTGGATCTACGGTCTCCTGCTGAAGCTGCTGCTGCCCTTCGGCATGCATCACTTTGTTTATGCCCCCATTGAATTCGACAGCGTGCTGGTGGATGGCGGCACCGTGGCCTACTGGGCACAACATCTGGGCGAGTTTGCTCAGACCACGGAACCCTTGAAGGAGCTCTTCCCCGCCGGAGGGTTTGGTCTGAAAGGTCTAGTCAAGGTATTCGGCGTCCCCGGTGCCGCCCTGGCACTATATAGTACCGCCAAACCGGAAAAGAAAAAGATCGTTGCCGGTCTTTTGATTCCCGCCACGCTGACTTCCATTGTCGCTGGCGTCACCGAACCTCTGGAATATACCTTCCTGTTTGTAGCTCCCGTCCTGTTTGTGATTCACGCCGTTCTTTCCGCCACTTTGATGGTTGTGTCTTACAGCTTAGGGGTGGTGGGCAGCTTTGGCGGTGGCCTGATTGACTGGGCCGCCCAGAACTATATTCCTCTGGGAGCCAACCACTGGCAGATGTATCTGATTCATATTCTTGTCGGTCTTGTTTTTGTTGGAATCTGGTTTGTTGTGTTCCGAACCGTAATCCTGAAATTCAATTTGAAAACGCCCGGGCGCGAGGATGACGATGCCACTGAGGTCAGCCTGAAGACAAAAGCGGATTACCAGGCAAAAACCAACCATAAAAAAGCGGAGAAAACCGCCTATGCCAAGCAGATTATCGAGGCTCTCGGCGGTCCGGAAAACATTCTGGAGGTAACCAACTGCATGACACGGTTGCGTGTGTCTGTCAAGGATGCCGCGCAGGTGCAGGGGAATGATTATTTCCGTTCTATCGGAGCCCATGGTGTTGTGAAAGTGGGCAACGCCGTACAGGTAATCGTAGGCGTGAATGCCCCTTTCATCCGCGGGACCGTCAATGAGCTTTTAGACAGTGAGCGCAGCGTATCATGAAAAATATTCTCTATATTCATACTCACGACACCGGGTGTTTCACCAGCGTATATGGAAAAAATGTTCCTACCCCCCATGTGAAGGCTTTTGCTGAAGATGCGTTGTCGTTCCGTCATGCGTTCTGTGCTTCTCCCACCTGTTCTCCCAGTCGGGGCGCATTGCTTACCGGCAGGTATCCCCACGAAAACGGATTGATCGGGCTGGCACACCGGGGATTTTCCATTCAGAACCCGGAAACGCATATGGCATCCTTTTTCCGCAGCCAGGGATTTGAAACCGTTCTGTGCGGTGTACAGCATGAGGAAAAATCCTACGACTATACCTCCCGCAGCACGGTATATTCCCAAACTCTGGGTTACGAAAAGAATCTTTCCTTTCTGCAGGAGGAAGGTTGTCAGGTAGACGGATGTCAGGCAGATCACATCAATGCCGAACGGACTGCCGAATATCTGCTGCATCGCTGTTCTGACCGCCCGTTCTTCCTTTCTTACGGGATGTTCCAAACGCATCGTCCCTACCCCGAGAGCGAGACCTTTGATCCGGAAAGCGTGGAACTTCCCGAAGGCGTTTTTGACACGGAGGAGGCCCGTCTGGACACTTCTGCCTTGTACGAATCCCTGGCACAGTTTGACAGAAACTTTCAGATCGTAATGGACGCCTTGAAAGCCGCCGGCCTATATGAAAATACCATTATCATTTCCACTACCGATCATGGGCTGGCCAATCCGTTTTCCAAATGCACCTTGTTTGACCGCGGCATCGGTGTGTCCCTGATTGTCAGGATTCCTCAGTATCCGCTGACCCATGGGACATGGTATAATGGTATGGTGTCCCATGTAGACCTGTTCCCCACCTTGTGCGATGCAGAAGGTCTGCCGAAGCCGGCCTGGCTGTCCGGTGTATCCCTCCTGCCCGTTTTTGAGAATCCACAACATCAAATACGGGATCATGTATTTGCCGAAATCAACTTTCACACGTCATATGAGCCGGCGCGCTGCATCAGAACACAGCGATATAAGTATATCCGTTACTATGACGAGGCATGGGACAAATACAATATGACCAATTGCGACGATTCCGCTCTGAAAGGATTTCTGGTACAAGCCGGGTGGCGTGAACAGAGCAAGCCTCGGGAACTCTTGTTTGACCTGTACTTTGACCCCATGGAAAATAACAATCTGGTTTGCGATTCGGAATATGAGGAGGTATTGCAACACCTGCGTCTTGCTCTGCATGACTGGCAGATTCGCACACATGACCGTATTCCGGCATGGCAGGACTATAAAGGTCTTTGCAAGCTGAACCGCCGGGATGACCTGAGTCCTACCGTTACTGACCCCAGTCAGTTGGATTCTGCGATTGAAGCGGCAGTCACTCATTAGGTCCACCGTTCAGGCCGTTGCATAACAGAAAGAGTGTACTATGAATCTGAAAGATCAACTTCAAACCATGGCGAACGGCAAAAATGCCTCCTACTCCGCCATTGCCGATTACCTTCTGGCCCGAAAAAGCTATGCGGGCCTGAAGCTCAAAGAAGTGGCTCATGCCTGCCACGTGTCGGATGCGACGGTTGTGCGTTTTTGCCAGAACCTTGGTTTCGATGGTTTTTCCGATCTGAAGTACAATCTGACCAATGTCTTGCAGCAGAAATGGCGTCAGTTTGAAACCGATCTTCATCTTTGCCGGGAAAATCCTGTATATTTTCAGCGAGTGGAAGAATCCTGCCATGTTACCGAGCAGCTTTTCACCCGAGAAAAACAAGAACAATTTCTTTCCATGCTGGATGAGGTAAAGGAGATCATCCTGATTGGACTGGGCACCAGCTATCTGGTAGCCAAGGACTTTGAGATCCGTTTTGGCCGCATCGGCCTGCGCTGCCGTGCCATCGAAGACATTATATTACAGGAATTTGCCATCAAAAACACCAACGCGGATTCTCTGGTCATCGCGTTCTGCTATTCTGGTTCCACGCAGGCCGTTATGGAAAACCTGCGGCTAGCCCGGGAAAAGAAGGCAAAAACCATTCTTTGGACCTGCGACAGCAACACTCATCTGGAGCAGGACTGTGACCTGACTGTCTATATCCACTCCAGTGAACCCAACCATCTGCGGATTTCCACCACTTCCCGCATTGCGACTCTATATCTGATCGATCTGATCTATTTTACCTATGTGAACAACAAAAACCTAAAGCTGGAAAATTATACCGACATTTAAAAAGAGGTGTAACTGTTATGAAAGCCTATTCCATCGTAATTGCCGGCGGAGGCAGCACCTTTACCCCCGGCATCGTCCTGATGCTGCTGGAACATATGGACCGCTTTCCCATTCGCCAGATCAAGATGTATGACAACGACGCGCAGCGGCAGCAGACCGTCGCGGAAGCCTGCGGCATCTACCTGAAAGAGCATGCGCCTCAAATCGCTTTTTGCTACACCACCGATCCCGAAACCGCCTTCGCCGATGTAGATTTTGTTATGGCACACATCCGTGTAGGAAAATACGCCATGCGGGAAAAAGATGAAAAAATTCCGCTGAAGTACGGAGTGCTTGGACAGGAGACCTGCGGTCCCGGCGGTATGGCCTACGGAATGCGTTCCATTGGCGGAGTGCTGGAAATCCTGGACTACATGGAGAAATACAGCCCCGAAGCCTGGATGCTCAACTACTCCAATCCTGCCGCCATTGTGGCGGAAGCGACCCGCCGGTTACGCCCCCACTCCCGCATTCTGAATATCTGCGACATGCCGGTGGATCTTGAGGAAAAAATGGCGCGCATGTGCGGCCTTGATTCCCGCAAAGAGATGGTGGTGCGATCCTTCGGGCTGAACCATTTTGGATGGTGGACCAGTATCCGCCGCAAAAGCGACGGATCCGACCTGATGCCGCAGATCCGTGAGCACATGAAAAAGAACGGTTATATGGACGGTATTCCTCCGCAGGAACACGCCGAAACAAGCTGGGCGGAAACCTTTGAGATGGCCCGCGATGTCTATGCGCTCGACCCGGACACCATCCCCAACACCTACCTGAAATATTATCTGTACCCCGACCGTGCGGTCAGGCACAGCAATCCCGACTATACCCGCGCCAATGAAGTGATGGACGGCCGGGAAAAGACCGTTTTTTCCGAGTGCCGCCGTATCATCGAGGCCGGCAGTTCGGCCAACTGCAATTTTCAGGCAGATGCGCACGCCAGTTATATTGTGGATCTGGCGGAAGCCCTAGCCCACAATACCCAGCAGCGAATGCTTCTGATCGTACCCAACGGCGGCGCTATTGAAAATTTTGATCCGGACGCCATGGTGGAAATTCCCTGCCTTGTGGGCTCCAACGGATATGAAAAAATCTGTCAGGGCAGAATCCCCACTTTCCAAAAAGGCCTGATGGAACAGCAGGTCGCAGTAGAAAAACTGGTCGTGGATGCCTGGTGCGAGCACAGTTACCAGAAGCTCTGGCAGGCCATGACCCTTTCCAAAACCGTGTGGAGTGCCGATGTCGCCAAACAGATTCTGGACGACATGATCGTTGCCAACAAGGATTACTGGCCTGAACTTTACTGAATCTGCCCCGAGACGATCCTCTTCCAAAGAAACAGATCCGCATTCCATTCATGGAATGCGCAAAGCCGAGGCCGACTTCATACAGCTGTATCCCCACAGTCCCCCAATCGAGTAGGAAACCCTCAAGATAAGAGGGCCGACCTCTCATACCACCGTGCGTATCGACCGGTACACGGCGGTTCAACCGCATAAGTGCAAGGACTCGTAGTAGTTGAGGATACTGAAATATCCCGCTGCTGCGAGTTTTTCATTTGTAATGGAACGCGTCAAAACCGGACTTCCGGCCATACGCCAATAGCCAAGTCTGGAATCCCCCCACTGGTAGGCTTTGTCAGTTGGGATTCCCAGCTTCTTGCCAACCATGCCGGACGGTATCGTTTGTGCCAGTGACTATATTGCTCATTTCATTCAGCGTTATCTTGAAGAAAAAGAGATAGACCCTGAAGGCCGTATCGTACTGACGGGCTCTGACAACAACAGCAAATATTTGAACTTTGCCGACCGTATTACGACGATAGATGTAAAGCCGAAACCCATCGGATCTTGCTTGGCCGCCAAGATTCTTTTTGTGATAGAGCACCCGAAAGCGGTGCCCGAAGTCAGTTATGTTTCTTCCGAAGTGCTTTACCGTGGCGTGCTGGCATCCGCTCCAGAATCTTCAAAGCCTGACGAGCCTTTTTTATAAAGCAATCAGCTGCATGGTTTTTTCACCAAATAAATAGCAGGACATCCGCGGCTTACGGAATGTCCTGCTATTCATTTGATCATCGATAAGCATTTTGCCGCATATGCAGCTCTGCGGAGGCAATTTCCTGTATGCGCGGCATAGCATGGGCAAACAGCTTCTGGAAGGAAGCACAGTAGTAATTATGGGGTTGACCTTCCATCCATGTCCAGTCACGCTTGCAGCCTCCGGAACAAAGCGTTTTCCAAGTACACTCCTTGCACTCTGCGGGTCGGTTCCCGCTATCCTGCAGGAAACGCTGTAAACAGGCCCCTTCTCTCAGTTTTTCAAAAGAGTCATCCCGCAGATTTCCTAATTTCCAATTATCCAGCACATAAAAATCACAGGGATAAACGCTTCCGTCTGCTTCGACTGCAAAATACCCGCCGCACATGCCGCTTGTTGCACAGGTTCCCCCAGGTTGCCCCATGGCAAGATGTACGTAATCATCAAAGAGCCGCACGCTGGTGTAATTTCCGCTTTTCCAGTCACGATACCATTCATCAAACAAAGCGCAAAGGAATTCACCATAATCTTTCGGGGTCAAAGACCATTTTCTCCGGCCGCGTTCTTCCCCCAACGGATCCAGACAAGGAATAAACTGCAAAAATTGTACTCCGGTTTTCTTCATCGCATGATAACACCGCACCGCGCTTTTAGCACAGCGGCGTGTCACAACGCATAGCAGGTTACACTCCACACCCATCTGCTGCAACAGTCGAATGTTTTTCTGTATCCTCGTCCACGTTCCTTTCCCGGCAGTATCTACACGAAATTCATCGTGAAGTGTCTTATCTCCATCCACCGATATTCCAACAAGGAAATCGTTTTTTGCAAAGAAGGAAACCCACTCCTCATCAATAGTCAATCCATTCGTTTGAATTCTATAATTTACCGAAACATTGCCTGTATTCAGGCGTTTGACGATTTCTATGAATGCTCGAAAAAACTGTTTTCCTGCTATTGTTGGTTCGCCACCTTGGAAAGTAAATCCAACACCGCCCTGCATTCCTGCCGTCGCAAGAGCTCTGGTAACAAGAAGTTCTGCCGTTGTTTCTGACATAACGCCCATGCTGGGGATCTCCCGGTTAGCTGCTTCATCTGCGTAAAAGCAATAGTGACAGCGCATATTGCACAGACTGGAGGCGGGTTTTATAAGCAGATTGATATATGGCATAAGGCACCTCATCCTATAAAATTCGAGCATTCACAACATAATGCTCCCACTGCATATCTTTGATATGATAATAGCATTTTACAATTCTGTTTGCAAGCTGTATGCTTGATAGTATCAAATCACAGAAAAGAGGTCACTTTATTTTCATGCATAAATCAGTTGTATCCCGCACCGCCCGGCTGGGCAAGCTGTTCTTCAGTATGCTGTATATCAGCAGCTTTACTTTTGGTGGCGGCTTTGTCATTGCAACCTTCATGAAGAAAAAATTCGTGGACGAGCTCCATTGGATTGACGAAAAAGAAATGTTGGACATAACCGCTCTGGCGCAGTCCTCGCCGGGTGCTATCGCAGTAAATGTTGCCATTCTTGTCGGCTGGCAGGTTGACGGACTACTGGGAATGCTTCTTGCTGTATTAGGCACAATCATTCCTCCCATGGTAACTTTATCTGTCATTTCATTATTTTACGCGGCATTTGCCTCCAATGTCTATGTTGCATTTGCATTAAAAGGTATGCAAGCAGGCGTTGCAGCCGTTATTCTGGATGTTGTCTGCGGTTTAGGCCGAAACGTTCTGGAAACTCATTCTCCCATATACATCGGTCTTATGCTATTAGCTTTTATTGCCAGCTTTGTGTATGATATCAATGTTATATTTATCATTCTCGCCGCAACACTTTTTGGAATTGTGCGTGCACTATTACTTGACAGAAAGGGCGGTAGATTATGATTTACTGGCAACTTTTTTTAAGCTTTGTGCAAGTTGGTATGTTCAGCATAGGCGGTGGCTATGCCGCCATGCCATTGATACAAAGTCAAGTTGTTGAACAACACGCTTGGCTAACCATGCAGGAATTTACCGACCTTATTACGATCGCAGAAATGACGCCCGGCCCCATCGCCGTGAATTCTGCCACTTTTGTCGGCCTTCGGATAGCTTCTCTTCCCGGTGCAATCATTGCAACTCTGGGCTGCATCACACCCGCGCTTATTTTTGTATCACTCTTGTCATACCTCTACCGCAAATACAAAAATATTTCCTTGCTCCAAAACATTCTGGCCTGTCTGCGCCCAGTCGTTGTCGCACTGATTCTTGGCGCCGGCTTGTCCATTCTATCAACTGTTCTTTTTAACGGTAACAATGAAACCTTGGCTAATATAGATTGGATTGGTGTGGGCAGTTTTGCCATTGCATTTTATGTTCTGCGGCGTTACAAGTGGAATCCAATTCTGACCATGTGCTTATGTGGTGTAGCCGGGCTAGTGTTGCGCCTTGCTTTTTGACCTTATTAGGCGTACCTGAACCGTATGGACGCCCACAGCAGCCATCAGGGGTATTTTTCCATCGACAAGAAAAAGGGCAAGAAAGCCCGCTTTGTGGAGGGCAAGGTTGACCGCAAGACCCAAACCAGCGACGACACCGACGCCTACGACCTGATTATGCGCGACAAGGAACGCCTGCTGAGTTTGGACGAGCCGGTGCGGTTTATCTTCTCGCACTCGGCCCTGCGCGAGGGCTGGGATAACCCGAATGTGTTCCAGATCTGCACGCTGAAAACGCAGGGGGAATCGGAAATCCGCAGCCGTCAGGAAATCGGGCGCGGTCTGCGCCTGTGTGTCAACCAGAACGGCGAGCGCATGGACGAAAGCGTGTTGGGCAGCGAGGTGCAGGAGCTGAACAAGCTGACGCTGATCACCGATATGGCGTTCGGCAAATTTGCCACCGCCCTGCAGGAGGGGCTGGCAGAGTCGATGTCCACACGCCCGCGCGCCGTGGATGCAGGGTTGTTTGCGGGGCAGATCCTGACCGATGCCAACGGCGCTGCCGTGGGCGTTAAGGCTACCGGTGCTTCCGGTGAGACCGTCACCGTCAACGCCAAGGCTGTGGTGCTGACCACCGGCGGCTTCGGCGCAAATCTGGACATGGTCACCGAGTACAAGCCCGAGCTGAAGGGCTTTATGACCACCAACGCCGCAGGCGCACAGGGTCAGGGCATTGAGATGGCTACCGCTGTGGGCGCTGACACTGTGGACATGGATCAGATCCAGATCCACCCCACCGTGGAGGCTAACACCGCCGCTCTGATCACCGAGGGTCTGCGCGGCGACGGCGCTGTGCTGATCAACGCCGAGGGCAAGCGCTTCATCGACGAAGTGGGCACCCGTGACGTGGTTTCCGCTGCCGAGATCGCTCAGACCGGCAGCTACAGCTGGCTGGTGGTGGATCAGGCTATGGTCGATGCTTCCAGCGTCATTCAGGGCTACATCAAGAAGGGCTACACCGTGACCGGCCAGACCTACGAGGAGCTGGGCAAGGCAATGGGCGTTGATGAGGCTGCTTTTGCCGAGACCATGAACACCTGGAACGGCTATGTTGAGGCCAAGAACGACCCCGACTTTGGCCGCACCAGCTTTGCAGACAAGCTGGATACCGCTCCCTACTATGCCATCAAGGTCACCGCAGGCGTGCACCACACCATGGGCGGCCTGAAGATCAACACCAACACCGAAGTCCTGAACGAGAACGGCGAGATCATCCCCGGCCTGTTCGCAGCAGGTGAGGTGACCGGTGGTGTCCACGGCGCAAACCGTCTGGGCGGCACTGCTGTCTCTGACTTCGTTGTCTTTGGCCGCATTGCAGGCGCAGCTGCAAGCAAGTACGCTGCATGAAACGCCTGAAAAGCTGGCAGAAAAACCTGATCTTTGCGGCCGTGGTGCTGGCCGCGGCAGCACTCCTGTTCGTGCTGTACCGTGCCAACGCCCCCAAAGCGGAGCCGCTGGTGGCCGTGGTCGATTTCGGCGACGGCATTACCGAGACGATCCCGCTGGACGAGGACCACGATTATCTGTATGATGTGGGCGATTACATCGTGCATCTGCAGGTAAAGGATGGGGCCATCGCCTTCCTCGACAGTCAGTGCCCGGACCATGTGTGCGAGCAATTCGGCTGGCTTTCCAAAGAAGGTGCCTGGGCGGCCTGCGTCCCTGCGGGGGTGTATGTGGTCGTGGAGACCACCGCAGAATAAGATCGTGTTTTGGGGCAGTGCTCCGGGAGACCGGGGTGCTGCCCTTTTTGTTGTGTGAAAGTTCGATTAAATTTATCGGAAAGGCGGCAAAGTGAAATTTGGACGCTTGTGCGGCGCAGGAAAATGCGATACACTAACGATAACACCTTTTTCCGTGCGGCGTATCGTGTTGCGCGGCCGATCAGAATACCGCAGGCCCCGGCACAGCACGGTGCGCCTGAAGGATACAGGAGGAGACAGCAAGCATGAACTGGAAAAAAAGCAAGGATGCAGCGGCCAAGGCTGACCCCGGTGCAGAAAAGGCTGCGCCCGGGGCAGGCGGCCCGGCGGCATTCGTGAAGAAGAACTGGAAGTGGCTGGTGCCGGTGGTGTGCGTCGTGGCACTGGGCGGCTGGTTCATCCTGCGCCCGAGCCCCGCACAGAACACCAATGTGGACATCA
>ERZ857745.5093-NODE-5093-length-10950-cov-2.539330_pt1 | contig 10950 bp, 10 predicted proteins | sample MGYA00519699_ERZ857745 | MGnify/ENA primary metagenome ERZ857745 (study PRJEB31778, sample SAMEA3449357) | human gut metagenome | biome: human gut; feature: human-associated habitat; material: faeces | place: United Kingdom | collected 2010/2012 ...
GGCCGCGCAAACCGGCCGGAAGGCAGAAAAAGCGACCCCTGCGGTGGGGCCGCTCTTTTGGCGGGAAAAACTTATTCGGCTACTACAATGGGGGCGTCAGGGGCATTCTTGCGGACGCTCTCAATGCCATTGAGGCAGCTGGCCTTGGCCTTGTAGCCCTCAGAGGTGGCGATGATCTCGCCATTGCGGGCCTTGAGGCGGAAGCGGAACTCACCGGCTTTATCGGTGTAAACCTCAAACTTGGGGTTGGTGACGGTCTCGAAGCCCTCAACGGTCTGGTCTTCCAGCTTGGCTTCTACGGCATTTTTACGCACGCTCTCGATGCCCTTTTTGCAGGCGGCATCGCCGGAATATGCCTCGGAGGTGGCAATGACTTCGCCGTTGCCGGCTTTCAGGTCGAACTTAACGCCGCCGTTTTTGGTTTCCTTCATAACAAACTTGCCCATGTGACAGACCTCCTAAAAGAAGTTTCTTGGTACTTCTATGTTACATTGTTTTGGGTAGGAATGCAAGCAAATGAGCGAAATTCGCCGGGAAAAGGTTTTCTTTTGGGCAGAATCGTGGTAAAATAGGGACGGAATTTACAGCGAAAAGGAGTGACTGACCATGCAGATGGTGGAGATAAACAGCAAAAATGTGGATAGCATCACCCGGGAGGGCAAGACCTACCTGTACTTTACGGCGGGGTTCAGCCCCTTTGCGGCGGCCATGGAGCCGGTCTATCAGAAATTTTTGATGGAGGCGGAGCAATACGATGTGAAGGTGTGCCGCATCAATGTGACCGATGATATCGCGCTGGGGGAGCGCTTCCATGTGAAGGACCTGCCCACTATGCTGGTGTTCCGCGATGGAATGCGGGTGCACACCACCGAGGGTATTGTGCTGCCGGAGCATTACACCAATTTACTGAAGTTTTATTGAGAAGAAAGAAAGCCTGCCGCTTGGCGGGCTTTTTTAATAACCCGAAAGATGGGGACAGTGGGAAGGCGGGCGCGCCGCAGCGGGGAGGGCTGCCCGTCAGGGTCAGCACGACAAAAGCGGAGGGGCGCCCACCGTGGTGCGCGGATAGAAAGACTCTGAAAAGAGCCGGCCGGGGGAGAAAAAACGCGGTCAATAAGGGTGAAGTACTTCAACCCAAACGAAAGGAGGCAGGAGCATGAAGGACGAGGAAATTCTGCGGCTGTACAGGGAACGAAGCGAAACAGCTTTAACCGAAACCGAGCGGCAGTACGGCGCCCTGTGCGGCACCATCGCCCAAAATATCCTGCGGAACAGGCAGGACGCCGAAGAATGTGTGAACGATACATGGCACCGCGCATGGAACAGTATCCCGCCGGAGGAGCCGAGAAGCCTGGCGGCCTACCTGGGGCGCATCACCCGCAATGTGGCGCTGAACCGGCTGCAAAAACAGAACCGCTTGAAACGGGGCGGCGGAGAAATGACGCTGATCTGGGAGGAGCTGGGCGAGATGCTGCCCGACCGGGACACCCCGGAGCAGCATTGGGAGCGCAGGGCCATAGCGGCAGCGCTGGAGCGCTTTTTGCGGGGGCTGACCCCGGAGGAACGGATACTGTTCCTCCGGCGGTACTGGTGGGCGGAGCCGGTAAAAACGGCGGCTGCACACAGCGGCATTTCCCCGCGGCGGGCCAGGAGCATACTGGAGCGGCTGCGGCGCGACCTGCGCAACGAGCTGGAAAAGGAGGAGATTACGCTATGAAGCGAAAGGAACTGTGGGAGCTGCTGGGCGAGGTCCCGGCAGATATGATAGAGGAAGCGAGCATTCCCCGCAAGGGAAACAGGGTGCTGTGGCTGCGGCGGGTACTGCCTCTGGCGGCCGCTGTGGTGCTGCTGACCGCTACGGCGGTGGCGGCGGGGAAATACTTTGGCTGGAAAGACATACTGGGTACCCCGACCAAGGGAGTGGAGGAAAACACCGAGCCGCTGGCGGTGCAGGTGGATGCCGGGGACATCACCTTTACGGTGACGGAGGCGCTGGCGGATGAACGGGTGCTGTACCTGCTGTGGGAGATGCAGGCACCCGCGGCGATCTTCGGGGAGAGGAGCACCGTGGATGGCTGGCTGGACTTCGGGGAGGCGAGTGTGGATGCAGGCGGCGGGGTGATCTTCTCGGCGCAGCCCCCCAAGGGAAAAAGCAATATTCTGTGCGGCTATCTGGTGGCGGACTGGAACGACGCCATGCGGGGCAGCACCGCCCACCTGCGGGTAAGCGGGCTGGGACATCTGGAACGGACGGGAGATACCTTTATTGCGAAGGTGGATATGAAAGCGCTGTGCGACAGCGCCGTGCGCAAGGGGGTAGATCTTGACGAGTGGATCTCAAACTACCCGCAGATGATAGGTGACGGTGAGGGCAGCTATGAGGTGTGCAACACCGATGGTGAAGTGGTGCAAACCATTGATATGGCGTACTATGAAGATGGCAGGCTGTATGTTTTTTCGCGCTACAGGGAGGACCGTTATGAACCAAACAGCCCGCCCCATGGAGTCCTATGCGACAGCACAGGGGAGAGTGTGGAGAATGTCGGTGGGTCTGGTGGTATTTACTACCATGTGATTTATTATGATGTGGCGGAGGAGGAGCTGCCAAACCTGCAATTTATCCAGCCGGGAAGATGGCAGCGGGTGCCGGACTACGACGCCGAATGGGAGGTCAGCTTTGATATCCCGCAGACGGTGGAGAGTGTGGGGCTGGATGCAGCGGAGGGCGTAACGGTGAAATGCTCTCCGGTCTCGATGGAGATTACGGTAGACCGACTGATAGACCTGTCGCAGGGCTGGGCTGTGTATTTGAAAGACGGTACGGAGGTCGAGTTGAGAAGCAGAGACGGGAATCAAACGGCAAGAAAAACAGAAATGAAGATGATATTCTGCAGGGCCATAGCGCCGGAGGAGATCGAGGCGATCTACTGCGGCGGAGTCAACCTTTTGCGGCAATCCCCCGCAGCGGAGGACGAACCGGCTTTTGAGGAGATATTTGACCGATATTATTACAGGGAGCCGTTTGCCGGATACAGACTTGAGGAACCGGTTCAGGGTGTGACGGCATTCTACAGCCGACAGAAAGGGACCCCGTTTACTGCACTGCAGGCCGGAACGGTCGTATATACTGCGGAGAAGGGCTGGAACCAGGGAATGGGCCGGTGCATCCTAATACGGCAGGAAAACGGACTGTATGCGGTATATGCCCATTGCGAGGAGATTTATGTGCAGGCGGGCGATGAAGTGATCGCTTATACGCAGCTGGGAACAACGGGAGACAGCGGAAATTTCGGAAACGGTTCTTCGGGAGTTTTCGGCATTGAGTTCAGTCTGGTGCGGGAGGAGGATATAACGCTGAAGACCGCCCGGGACGGAACCGTGACGGGCTTTACGGTAGGCCGCAACGCATACGATACCCCCATTCTGCCCATGGAAACCGAGGAATGGACAGAGGACAGCGCATACATTGCTCCGGCGAAGAACGGGACAATGACCCAAGGAGTAATAGGGACAAGCTGTCCTACCTACCGCCTTTTTGAAGCGCCGGCCGGGGCTGCGGCGGTGGCCATGCGGGACGGCGTGGTGGAACAGACTCCGCCGGAGTACAAGGAGCGATGGATCGGTCTTATGGGCAGGCAGCCGGTATTGATCCGGCATGAGGACGGCAGCGCCATTCTGTACGGACACCTGAAAAATGTGACACTGAAGCCCGGCGATACGGTAAAGCAGGGTGAAAAGCTTGGTGAGTGCAGCGACAGCGGCGATACATGGGTAGCAGGGGTCGGTGTGATATACTACTCTGCTTCTTCCGCAAAATAAATAAAAGCATGGAAAACACCCCCGGCCAAAACGGTCGGGGGTGATTTTATGGCGTTATGGGGTCAGCATTGGCTCATCAGGCGGATGTAGAACTCTACCGCACGGCCGATGACTTCGGTGCGGATGCGCTCATTGTTGCCGTGGATGGTGCTGCGCTCCTCGGCGGTGAGGTCCATGGCGGAGAAGCGGTAAACATGGTTGCTGACAGGACCGTAATGGCGGCTGTCGCTGCACTGTACCATCAAGTACGGGGAGACAAGGGAGCCTTGCCATGTGCCTGCCACGGCGGAAGCGACCTTATCCCACGCGGGGCAGTCGGTCTCGCTGATGGGGCTGGGGTTCATGCCCTCGACGCAGCGCAGCGTTACGGCGTCATTGCCGATGACCCCGCGGATGTATTCCATGGCGCTCTCCATGGTATCGGCGGGATTGAGCCGCATGTTGCTGACCATGGAGGCGCTGGGCGGGATGACATTGCTGGCCTTGCTGCCCTGCATCTGGGTAAAGGCCACGGTGGTGCGCATCAGGGCGTTCAGCTCGCCGCCCTGCTTTTTGCACAGGTTATCCAGAATGCCGCCGAACAGCCACAGGTTGGCGAAGATCATGCGGTAAAGGAAGGTGGAGTGGCGGCCGAGGGTATCAAACATCTTGGCGGCCGGGGCAGTGATGTGCATGGGGAAGGGGTGATTTTCCACCTTGCAGCAGGCATCCGCCAGTACTCCCACGGGGGTGTGGGGCTTGGGCGCGGAGGCGTGACCGCCGGCGGAGGAAACGCTGTATTCCAGGTTCATCATGCCCTTTTCGGCAATACCGATGAGCGCGCAGGGCTGCTTGACGCCGGGGAAAACATCTTCGACCACCGCGCCGCCCTCATCCACGACAAGCTGGATATTGATATTGTGCTCCTGGAACCAGTGGACGATATTGACGGCGCCGGGGCCGTTGATCTCCTCCTGACCGGAGAAGGCAAAGTAAATGTCCTGCTCCGGCTGGAAGCCTTGCGCAATCAGATGATCGGCGGCAGTCAGCACGCCGTTAAAGGTGACCTTGGTGTCAAGGGTGCCGCGTCCCCACAGCACGCCGTCCTCGATGATGCCCTCAAAGGGAGGCTTTTTCCAGTTCTCCTCCTCCACCGGCACCACATCAAAGTGCGCCATCATGACCGAAGCCTCATCGTGGGCCTTGCCCGCCCAGTAGAACAGCAGGCCGCGGTCCGGCAGGCGGGTGAGGGTGCATTTTTCGTAGACATGGGGGTACAGCTCCGGCAAAAGGGCGATGAGCTTTTCAAATTCCGCCGGGTCCTCCTTGGCGGCATCGGTGTAGCTGACGGTACGGCAGCGGATGAGCTGCTGAAGGTTGGTTACAGCGGCCTCTCGGTCAAATTCGACGGGGGCATAGGTCCTGAAAGCTTCGGCCTTGGGGTGGAACGCCGCGGTGCACAGCAGCACCACAGCCAGCAGCAGGACGAGAACGGCCAATATGATATACAGAACGATCATGACAGAAAACCTCCTTGCAGTATTTTATGGGATCACAGGATCCCCTTTTTATACAGGATGCGGGCCACCCCCACGGTAAACAGCACGCTGACCGGCACCATAATGCCGACGGTGCTGGAATTGAGGGCGGGAACGAAGATGAAGAGAACCAGCATCAGGCAGATGGGGGCGATGGAGAGCTTTGCGTTCTTTGAGATGAACACCACACCCAGGCCGCCGAACAGGGCGGGCAGGATCTGCGCGAAGGCGGGGGCTAGGGCGGGGCTTTCCAACACCGGGGTGAGCGGGATGATGAGAATGACGCCCAAAATGATGATGACGGTGGTGACGATGCTGGAAACGGCAATGGCCACGGTGGAAACGATCTCGCCTTCCTCGCTGTTGGCTTTCACATCGGCCTGCTCCAGCGCGTTGAGGGCACAGGGGAGCTTGAGATTACTGATATTGCCGGTGACAAAGGAGAGGTAGCTGCCGCCTGCGCCCAGCATGGGCACATAGGTCAGCGTTTCAATAAATCCGACTGCCCAGTACATAGGGGCAGTGGCGATGAGGCCCATCAGCAGACCCTTGCCATCGGCAGGGGCGTGGAAGATGATAGAGACAGCGGCGGGGAACATCAACAGCAGAACCATCATCGAAAGGTTCCAGACGCGGCCGTAGTGATGGACGGAATCCATATAAGTCATATTTGCTTTTTTCATGGTGTGATCCTCCTTTCCCTTAGGACAGCCAGCCGGTGATGGGAATGGCGGAGGCCATGCCGAGAATAAGACTCATCGGCAGGGCGTAATCGCCCACCCAATGCCAGCCGGTTTTTTTCATGATAAGGCCGCACAGCGCCATAATGATGGCGGAAACGATCATGACACATACCGGGATAAGGCCGGAGGGATCACCATGGAAGATGGTGCCGAAATCACAGAACACATAGCCGAGGAAAGCGGCGATCATACCGATGAACAGGGCGGAGGAGAGGATATCGCCCCAGCGCTTATCACGGTTTTCTATCTTGGTCATGCCGCCCTGCAGCTTTTTACCGATGAGCGGTACCAGCCAGATGCCCAGCATGATGCTGATGGTCATGACCCAGGCGATGGTGACATACTGGGAAGCGGTAAGGGCGGAAACCTGCCCGAAGGTGAGGCCCATGGCGCTTTCGGCATTGGTGGCGGCAATGGTCTCGTAGGAGAGGGAGCCGACCACCGAAAGGCGCAGCCAAGGCAGCGGCAGGCCGAGGTCCTTGGAAAGGGTGATGACGCTGATGACGATGGCGACGGCCGGGGCGATGGTGAAAACGCCGGCGGTGACCATGGTCTTGCGCAGCTTCTGCTGGTCCATGCCGATCTCCTTGCTGCGGCGGATGGCCCGCACCAGGAAGAACACCGACTGCGCCAGCACGGCCAGGATGATAACACCGGCCAGTACGAACAAAATGGGGCTATTGACGGAAAAATTCACACACTGTCACTCCTTTTGCAGAGATTTGGCAGGGGCGTACCGGAGCGGGGGAGGGCTGCCCGGAAGGGCTGGCCCGACCGTATCGGTGGAACGCTCCCTATAATGCAATATTTTAGCACATAAAAGGGCGAAAGGAAAGACAATGTTTACAGGGGATTGGCATTTGTTTTTGGAGGAGGTACACAAATGGAGGCGAGATAGGGTGCGGGCGCCCGCCATGCCCCCTGCAAAAAGCCCTAAATGGAAAAGCCGTGCCCGCCCCACAGGGGGGAAGGACACGGCTCTGCAAGAAAAATCAGATGTATTTCCACTGTTCCACATCAAAGACCCCGTGGGTGGTGATCTTGAGGGCGGGAATGACCGGCAGGCTCATAAAGGAAAGGGTCATAAAGGGATCGATGCCCGGGGAAACACCCATGCGGTGGGCGGCGGCCTTGGCCTGCTCCAGCAGGTCGTTTACCTCCTCCAGCGGGGCGTCACTCATTAGGCCAGCCACCGGCAGCGGCAGCTCAGCGATGACCTTGCCCTCGTGCACGACTACGGTGCCGCCCTGCATTTCGGCAATGCGGTTGATGGCAAAGGCCAGGTCGGCGTCATCGGCGCCCACGGCGATGATATTATGGGAATCGTGGGCAAAGCTGGTGGCCACAGCGCCCTGCCGCAGGCCGTAACCTTTAATGTATCCCAGGCCAATGTGCCCGGTGCCATGGTGGCGCTCCGCTACGGCGATCTTTAGGATATCATGGGTGGGATCGGGGGCAGCCGCCCGGCCAAGGTTCTGGGTGATGATTTCGCCCGGGACGATGCCGATGACCGGCAGATCTCCGGCGGCCAGCTGCTGCGGCGTGACCGGCGCAATACGGAAGGTCTCGTGCGCGCGGCGGGAAAGGCTGGGTTCCACCGCGGGCGCGTCAAAGGGTAGAACCTCGCCATCCGCAAAGACGCAGCGGCCGCGCTTATACACCTCCTGGATATTGAAGTGACGGAAGTCATCAAAGACCACCAGGTCGGCCAGGTAGCCGGGGGCGATGGCGCCTTTGTTGTTCATCAGGAAATAGCGGGCTGCCTGATGGCTGGCCACCTTGATGGCAATGATGGGATCAACGCCGCAGGCAATGGCTTCCCGGATGATATAATCGATGTGGCCGCCCTGCAAAAGATCCAGGGGGTGTTTATCATCGGTGGCAAACATGCACCGGGAGTAGTACTGCTGATTGAGCAGCGGCAGGAGTGCCCGCAGATTCTGGGCGGCGGTGCCCTCCCGTATCATGATGAGCTGCAGCTTTTCCAGCGCATCCTGGCAGGTGCTGCACTCGTGATCGGAATAGACGCCGGCGGCGATATAGGCGTTGAGATCGGCGCCGGAGAGATCGGGTGCGTGGCCATCTATTTTTTTGTGGTGGGCCTGACTGGCCAGGATTTTGCTGATGACTGCTGGGTCGCCATTGATGACACCGACATAGTTCATCATTTCCGCCAGGCCAAGAACTCTAGAGTGGTCATACAGGTCATCGATGGCCTGATAATCCAGCGTGCAGCCGCTTTCATCCAACGGCGTGGCGGGCACGCAGCTGGGCAGCATAAAGTGGACATCCACCGGCAGGCCCTCGGTGGCCTCCAGCATATAGCGGATGCCATCCACTCCCATGACATTGGCGATCTCGTGCGGATCGGTGATGACAGTGGTGGTGCCGTGGCGGATGACCGCTCGGGCAAACTCGGCAGGGGAAACCAGGCTGCTTTCCAGGTGGATGTGGGCATCGATGAGGCCAGGGCAGACAAAGCTGCCGGAGACATCCACCTCTTTGCTGCCGTGGTAGCTGCCGATGCCGGCGATGAGCCCATCGGAAACAGCAATATCCCCATGGCAGAAGTCATTGCTGAACACATTGAGATAGGTGGCGTTTTTGAATACGATATCGGCAGGTTCCTCCCCGCGCGCCACGCGAATGAGGCGGAGCTTGCGCCCCAGCTTGCGCTCCACGCACTGGGCGGTGGTTTCATGCGGCTTCATGACAGTCCCTCCTTTTATTTATACTGGGTGTTTTTTTCGATGAGCTTTTGGTAGATACGGTCGCGCATCCAGGGTTCGGTGCAGGCGGCCAGCGCCTCTCGCGGGGCGAACCACCGCACACCGCTGTTTTCATCGGGCTTTACCCGCAGCGGCTCGGTATCATCGGCTTCGATGAGATAGGTGCAGTTGAGATGCAGGTGGGAGGGGACATACCGCCCTCGTTTTTCGTGTCCATCCACGGTAAGGATCTCGACCGAGAACAGTTCACGACTGACGGGGCGGAGCGTTTGCAGTCCGGTTTCCTCGGCTACCTCCCGCAGCGCGACCGCCAAAAGATCGGTTTCGCCATCGGCATGGCCGCCGGTCCAGCTCCAGCTATTGTAGATGTTGTGATAGATCATCAGCACCTTATTCCGCGCGGGGTTCACCACCCAGGCTGATGCAGTAAAATGGGCGGTTTCATTCTGCCGGGTAAAGCTATCCGGCTGCTTTAGCGCGGCCAGGAGCAGCGGCAGATCGCGCTGCTCCTGCTCATTGTAGGGCCGATAGGCGGCAAGGATGGCTTGCAGATCGTGTGGCATGGTGTTTCCCTCCTTGGCAGAGTGGATGCAGCGGGCAGGTATGGGGGCGCGGGGCAGGCCGCCCTGCGGGCGGCCTTGGCTCCGGCCTCCGTCCGGAGCGCCCCGCGCCCTGTGCCGCCCAGTCCGGTTCTGTCTCAAATTATACCACGGGCGGCACAAAGAGAAAAGCCCCCGAGGGGGCTTTTTCATTGCAGTAGGTTTTTTAGTCGTGCCGAATGGCCTCCAAAGCGGAGATCTTAACAGCGCGGTTGGCAGGGATAAAACCGAAAACAACGCCGACCATCATCGAAAAGACCATTGCCACCAGCACCAGCCACCACGGGATGATGGAAACCGCCCCGCCGTTGCCGAAGCTGAGCCCCAGTGATGCCAGAAGGTTTGCTACGATCGGCACATTGTTTAACAGATAGCTGATCAGGAAGCTGAGCCCAACGCCCACCACGCCGCCGATCAGGCCGATCATAGCGGATTCGGTGAGGAACATGGCGCGAATGGCGCCCAGCTCGGCGCCCAGCACCTTCATGACGCCGATCTCCTTGGTGCGCTCATAGATGGACATGACCATGGTGTTGGCGATGCCGATGGCGGCGACAAACAGAGAGATAGCCGCCAGACCGCCCAGCATCGTCTGGATCATGGTAAGCTGCTCATCAAAGTATTTGCGGGTGTCCTCCATCGAGGAGCACTGGAAGCCCATATCGGTGATGGACTGCTGCACTGCGGCAACCGAGGCAGCGTCTACGCACTTGACCCGTACCTCATCATAGTTGGTGGTGTCTGGAGCCTTTTCACCGCTGATCTTGTAGTATTTCTGCTCCAGCGCCTTCAGCTGGTTGATGTCCATCAGGAGACATTCGCTGGTCTCCCAGCCCTTGTTCCAGTCCTCCACCATTACGCCGATCACATTGGGGGTGACCTCCAAGCCCTTTTTCAGGTTGCCGTTGTTGTCATAGCTTTCGCTGTACAAAACCAGCTTATCCTTCATGATATCCACAAAGGGCTTTTTGGGGTTGCCCATGGCATCGGTCTGGTTGCGATCCACATAGTTATTGCGTTTTTTCTTGGTATCCCGGAAGGAATACGCCACATTGGCGCCCGCCACCATGCTGTAATCCTTTTTGCTGTCCGCGAAGGAGGTGCCGTCGCTCAATTTATAGCCGAGAGCGTCAAACGCCTCGGGGTAGATGCCGATGATATTGGTATAGGCCGCATAGCGCCCGTTGCGGGATTTCAGCCGGAAGCTGACCCGGCTGCTGTAAAACGGGGTCGCGATCTGCACATGATCCATCGCCTGTATTTTGGAGAGGGCTTTATCGTCCAGCTTGGTCTCGCCTCCGCCGTAATTGTAGACATTGATGATGGTAAGATCGCCCCACTCTTGCAGCATCTGCATCATGGATTCCCGCGCACCGATGCCGAGTGAGACCATCAAGATGATGGCGCACACGCCGATGACAACGCCGATAACGGTCAGGGCGGTACGCACCCGGCGGCGGGTCAGGTTTCGCAGGCAGACGCTCAGAAGGTCAGATATCCTCATCTTCTTCTACGCTCTCCTTTTTATTTTTACGCAGCTTCA
>ERZ857745.5111-NODE-5111-length-10916-cov-2.653347_pt1 | contig 10916 bp, 7 predicted proteins | sample MGYA00519699_ERZ857745 | MGnify/ENA primary metagenome ERZ857745 (study PRJEB31778, sample SAMEA3449357) | human gut metagenome | biome: human gut; feature: human-associated habitat; material: faeces | place: United Kingdom | collected 2010/2012 ...
AGCTCATTCAAGAATTCCAGCAAGTTGATTAGTGTCTTTGCCCGGTTTAATTATTCCTACCGGGACTTATTGATGCTTTCCGCCTCGTTTCGCAGGGAAGGTTCCAGTAAATTCGGGGCGAATCATAAATGGGGCAACTTCCCTGCCCTTTCGGGTGGTATACGCTTGAGCGAGTTACCCGCCTTCCAAACGGAATGGTTGGACGATCTTAAATTCAGGGTTGGTTACGGGGTATCGGGCCGCCATAATTTCTCCCCTTACCAATCGCTAGAGACGTACGCCGGAGCGGGTAAAGTCATGGTAGATGGCAAATGGATACAAGTATTCGGACCTAGCAATAACCCCAATCCGGATTTACGCTGGGAAAAAAGCCTGCATACCAACATAGGCGCCGAGGCGATCTTATTCAACTCCCGCCTCATGCTCTCCTTGAATCTATTCAAACGTACGACAAAAGATCTCCTGTTTGTCTACAACGCGATCAAGCCTCCCATGATCCATGATAATATCACGACAAACGTAGGCACTATCGACTCCAAAGGATTGGAATGGGAAATGAATTGGCTACCTGTGCGTACAAAGAATTTTCAATATTCGGCAAGCCTCACGGGTAGCCTATTGAGCAGTACGCTGAAAAGCCTTTCCAACAACCAGTTTAAACTAGGCTATACGTATCTATATGATCTCCCTGCCCCCGGATTACCCGGCCCGGCTATTCGTTTGGAGGAGGGAAAGCCAATCGGCTCCTTTTTCGGTTGGCGCTATGCCGGAACCGACGCCGAGGGTAATATCTTGGTATGGAACAAAGACGGGAGAAAGATCCCGACTACGGAACGAACCGAGGAAGACAAGAATTTTATCGGCAACGGCGTACCGAAAGTGCAGCTCTCTTTCAGCCATACGTTTACTTGGAAGAATTTTGATTTACGATTGTTTTTCACCTCTTGGCTGGGGTACGACCTGTTGAATCTGAAACAAATGTACTACGGGCTACAAAACGTACCGGTTACCAATCTTTTAGAAGACGCTTATACCCGTAACGACGCCATCAAGGGAGACAAGATCTATTGCGATTATTTTCTTGAGAACGGTAATTTCCTGAAATTAGAAGAATTGACCTTGGGATATAAAATTCCTCTCCCAGACAATAAATGGATTCAATCGTTACGCTGCTATTTCTCGGTAAATAATGTATTTACACTTACCGGATATACCGGAGGCGATCCCGCTAATATCAACGTGAATGGCGTAGAACCCGGTATCGAGACCACTTCCATCTATCCTGTAGCCCGTACCTTCACGCTGGGATTATCCGTCCAATTCTAAAGACCTCCACAGTAAGCCGGGTTGCAGTAACACAACCCGCAAGGCTCTAACCGGGAAACCTGTAGTCAATATTTATTTTGTACGAAAAGCAAGCGCAAAAGGAACAACCTAATCAGTTAATCCCTAACTTTGTGAGCCTAAACAGTAGAAAACATGGTACAAAGATTCGATTATTTAGTGATAGGCTCGGGAATCGCCGGTATGAGTTTCGCTCTGAAAGTAGCCAATGAAGGCAAGAGCGTAGCACTTATCTGTAAAGCCGGACAAGAAGAAGCCAACACATATTTCGCGCAAGGAGGTATCGCTTCCGTAACCAACTTGAAAGTAGATAATTTCGAGAAGCACATAGAAGACACGATGATCGCCGGCGACTGGATCAGCGACCGGGCAGCCGTGGAGAAAGTCGTGCGCGAGGCCCCTGCCCAGATCGAGGCGCTTATCCGATGGGGAGTTAATTTCGATAAGAAAGAAAGCGGAGAATTCGATCTGCATAAAGAAGGAGGACACTCCGAGTTTCGTATCCTGCACCATGCCGACAATACGGGAGCCGAGATACAGACGAGCTTGATAGAAACGGTAAACAACCATCCCAACATCACCGTATTCACGAACCATTATGCGGTAGAGATTATCACCCAGCACCATATGGGCATTATCGTCACCCGCCATACCCCCGGTATCAAATGTTTCGGTGCCTATGTATTGAACGAGGATACGGGCGAGGTACATACTTTCTTGTCAAAGATAACCGTTATGGCGACAGGCGGTTGCGAGGCCGTTTACCGGAATACGACAAACCCGCTGGTAGCTACCGGAGACGGTATCGCCATGGTTTACCGCGCGAAAGGCTCCGTAAAAGATATGGAGTTTATCCAGTTCCACCCGACCGCCTTGTATCATCCGGGCGACCGTCCCTCTTTCCTCATCACCGAGGCGATGCGCGGATATGGAGCTGTATTGAGAAACCTTGGCGGCGAGGAGTTCATGCATAAATATGATCCCCGTCTTTCCTTGGCTCCCCGTGATATCGTAGCCCGTGCGATCGATAGCGAGATGAAACAACGGGGTGAAGACCATGTCTATTTGGACGTGACGCACAAAGATCCGGAAGAGACGAAGAAACACTTCCCCAATATCTATAAGAAATGCCTCAGCTTAGGGATCGATATCACGAAAGATTACATCCCGGTAGCCCCTGCGGCCCATTATTTATGTGGAGGTATCAAGGTAGACCTAAACGGGCAATCCAGCATCCGCCGGCTATACGCAATCGGAGAATGTTCTTGTACCGGCTTGCACGGTGGTAACCGATTGGCCTCAAACTCATTGATCGAGGCAGTTGTATATGCCGATGCCGCGGCGAAACACTCATTAAGCGTCATGGATCGCTATGAGTTTAACCAAGATGTACCGGAATGGAACGATGAGGGAACGATCACCAATGAAGAGCGTGTATTGATCACCCAAAGCATGAAAGAGGTAAACCAGATCATGGAAGCGTATGTAGGTATCGTTCGTAGTAACACACGTTTGATCCGTGCGTGGAACCGTCTGGATATTTTATATGAGGAGACAGAGAGCCTTTTCAAACGTTGTAAGGCATCCCGTGAATTATGTGAGTTGCGTAATATGATCAATGTAGGTTATTTGATCACTCGTCAAGCGATGGAACGGAAAGAGAGCCGGGGATTACATTATACGATTGATTACCCACCGATTAAATAATTGAAAATTGAGAATTGAGAATTACTAGCTATGTTAATTCTCAATTCTCAACTTTTAATTATCAATAGTTCTGTTTCATCGGTTCGAAATAAGCTTGCGGATGAGCGCATGCCGGACAGTTAACCGGAGCTTTCTTGCCCTCGAATACGAAACCACAGTTACGGCATTGCCAGAAGATAGCCTCATCTTTCTCGAATACTTTACCTTCCTCTACGTTAGCCAACAATTTACGATAACGTTTCTCGTGTTCAGCCTCTACCTTTGCGATCATCTTGAAAGCTACGGCAATAGCGGGGAAACCTTCTTCCTCTGCGATCTTAGCGAACTCAGGATACAATTCAGCCCACTCCTCATTCTCACCAGCTGCCGCGGCGGCCAAGTTCTCAGCGGTTGTTCCGATTACGCCTGCAGGATAAGAAGCGGTAATCTCAACCATTCCACCTTCCAAGAATTTAAAGAAACGTTTAGCGTGTTCCTTCTCTTGCTCGGCTGTTTCCATGAAAACACCTGCGATTTGCTCGTAACCTTCTTTCTTGGCTACGCTAGCGAAAAATGTGTAACGACTTCTTGCCTGAGATTCTCCGGCGAATGATTTCAATAAATTCTGCTCGGTACGTGTACCTTTAATACTTTTTTCCATAATGCTAATTTTATGTAGTAAATTAATGAGTCTGTTTTTTATATCGTTTTTCTTATGACCGATCAAAAGTAAGAATTTGTTTCCAAACATCGATTACGCAAACATTAAATAATATCTATCTCTCAATAGATATCACTTATTTATCAAGGAAAAACTTCTCCTCCTTTATACAATGAAACAACAAATCCTCCTAAATTGTTTACACAAAACCGGAATGCGTCTTTAGATTTTTTGCATCTTCTTTATTTTATTAACTTTGCATCCTCAAATCAAACAGGCAAGAAGAAAAATGAAGAACAAATTTGATTTTCAGCCCAAACTCTTTACGGCGCTGAGAAATTATTCCAAAGAGAGATTCATGACGGATCTCATGGCGGGTATAATTGTCGGCATAGTTGCCCTACCACTCGCCATCGCTTTTGGTATCGCCTCCGGGGTAAGTCCGGAGAAAGGGTTGATCACGGCTATTATCGGTGGATTCATCGTCTCCCTTTTAGGAGGCTGCAACGTACAGATCGGCGGACCTACCGGAGCGTTTATCGTGATCGTTTATGGCATTATACAGAACTTCGGTATCGAAGGGCTTGCCATCGCTACCGTCATAGCGGGTATTATTCTGGTATTGATGGGCGTGTTGAAGCTCGGTACCGTGATTAAGTTTATCCCCTACCCGATTGTCGTAGGTTTCACGAGTGGTATCGCTATCACTATCTTCACGACACAAATGAAAGACTTATTTGGATTGACTATGGATAAAGTCCCCGCCGATTTCATCTCTAAATGGATCGCATATTTCGGGGCGTTCGATACGGTTAACCCTTGGGCATTCGTTATCGGTATCATTAGTATCCTGATCATTACGTTAAGCCCGAGGCTAACGAAGAAAATTCCGGGTTCCTTGATCGCTATCGTCATCATGACGATCGTTGTTTACATTATGCGTAATCATTTGGGTATTACAGGTATCGAGACGATTGGAGACCGGTTTACTATTAACGCTTCCTTGCCAGCCCCGGCTCCGATCACGTTTAATATGGAAACTATCAACTTATTGCTTCCCTCCGCCTTTACGATCGCTATCCTTGGGGCTATCGAGTCTTTATTATCCGCTACGGTAGCGGATGGTGTGACAGGCGACAAGCATAATTCAAATACGGAACTAATCGCCCAAGGTGCGGCGAATATCATCGTTCCTATTTTTGGCGGTATTCCCGTGACCGGCGCCATCGCCCGTACAATGACCAATATAAATAATGGTGGACGAACTCCGGTTGCCGGTATTATTCACGCCATCGTATTATTATTGATTTTGCTTTTCCTCGGACCGCTTACCAAACACATTCCAATGGCTTGTCTGGCTGGCGTATTGATCATCGTATCCTATAATATGAGTGAGTGGCGTACGTTCCGTTCCTTGATGAAAAACCCGAAAAGCGACGTATCCGTCTTGTTGGTGACTTTCTTCCTGACGGTTATCTTTGATCTTACGATCGCTATCGAGATCGGCCTTCTGATCGCCATGTTATTTTTTATGCGCCGTGTGGCTGAGACCACGCATGTATCCGTCACCACGGATGAGATCGATCTTTCCGACGAGGGCGAGATCTCCTGCAACTGCGAGGACGGTGAGGGCGACTACGAAGCGGAAATACACGATGAGGAAATAACCGTCAGATGCAAAAAATGCGGTGCGTCCGCGCACATTCCCGCGAATAGCTTTACCGCCGCGAACGACTTCCTCAACGCGGAGCATCTCGACCTTCACTGATTCACAAAGCATTACCCTTTGCATAACATAATATCAGAGCGAAGGAAACGCTCTGAAGTGAGGGGCGAAGCCGTGCGGTCCGTATCTGCGTTGTGAATATGCGCCGTGCAGCCGGAGCCGACGGTTAATGCCTTGATAAATAATTATGAAAGGGAAGGGTTCGCTCTCCGAGCGAACCGCGGATAATAAAATATGAACTGCCTTTGCGATCTTTTTGATAACGAGTGCCTTTGGATTATAGTTATCGCCGTACTCCTCATCAGCTTCAGCAATTGCGGAAACGGCTGCGGCTGCCGCGGATAAATAAACAAAATCTCCCGGACTTTCGAGTCCGGGTTTTTTTGATTCCCGATCCGAAACAATTATACAATAAAGCAGGGCAAAAAGCAATAAGCTTTTTGCCCTGCCGCAATATCGGAATTTTATCAGAGACCGTACTTTGCGATCTTTTCGCGCAGGAAGTCCGCTGCCATTCTGACATCCGCTTCGGGATTTTCGCCGACCTCGCGCTCAATGGTGAGGAAGCCGTCGAACCCGGTCTTCTTCAGCTCGGGGAGGTAGGTGTCAAAGTTTACGCCGCCCTGTCCGAGTGGCAGCTCGATGAACGCCTGACCCATTGCGAGCAGCTCGTCGTGACCCTTTGCAACGTCTCCGATGGTGACCTTGATGTCCTTGTCAAGGCTTCCGTCGAGCTTGATACCGTCCTTTGCGTGGGTGTGAACGATATACTTTCCGAGCTCATGAACAGCGGTTTCCGGACGGTCTCCGGCAACCATAACGAGGTTTGCGGGGTCAAAGTTTACGCGAACACCGTTTGCGCCGAGGCTGTCAAGGAATCCGCAGAGGATCTTCGCGGTCTCGGGACCGGTCTCGACTGCGAATGCGGAACCGATGGAATCGGCATAAAGAGCAAGCTCACGGCATGCCTTGCGCATGACTTCCTTCTTCTCGCACTCTTCGGCGGGAACGGTGCCGATGTGAGTGGTAACAACGTCGCACTCAAGCTTCTTTGCAAGATCGAGCACTCTCTTTGAACGCTCAACGTATATGTGGTTGTTTTCCGCATCCGCAAATCCGGTTCCGAAATCGCCGCAGATCGCAGAGAAAACGAGACCGTTCGACTTTACGATGTCGAGGGCTTCCTTGAGATGCTCATCGCTCGACTTCTCGACATCGAGATAGCTTCCGAAGGTGGCGTATGCCTGAATTCCGGCTGCTCCGATGGAAGCGGCGACCTCAACTCCTTCGCGGAAGGGGCGGCGGAAGGATTCAACTATTACTCCGATTTTCATTTCAATTACCTCACATTTATGTGATATAGTTTCAAACGAATATATTTTACCTTGTTGCACGCGATATGTCAAGCCGTTTTCGGATAAAAATTCGCGCCTGCGTCGCGAGGCAGGGAAAAACTCAGCGGCTCAGCTTTTGCAGTCGCACATCGCGTCCGGAAAAGACAAGAGGACGGTATTCGCCGAGCAGGCGGCTCGTTATGCGGTCCGCGTATCTCTGACGAAGCTCCTCATGGGTGAGATTTGTGTTTATTACGGTGGGCTTTCTCGAATTGATCCGCGAATTCACGATGTCATAAAGCCACGCCACCGTGTACTGCGTTACGGTTTCCGTGCCGAGATCGTCGATTATCAGCAGATCGGAATCGTAGAAAGCGCTTTCGGTGCCGTCCCCTTGTGTTCCGCTGCCGAAACGCTGCTTTTCAAATACGGACATGATCTCCTGCGCGGTTCGGTAGAGAACGTCAAAGCCCCGCTCGATCACAACAACTGCGACCGAAGTCGAAAGGTGGGTTTTCCCGAGACCCGTGGGACCGATCAGAAGAAAATTGTCGGTCGTATCCTTTGAAAAATTTTCGGCAAACGATCGAAGGACAGAGGCGTTGCGGCGCACCGTGAGAAGATCCTTTCCCGAGTAGTATTCTTCGGAAAAGGTATCAAAGCTCTGCGTATCCGCAAGCCTTCCGAGACCGGAATTCTTGAGCCCCGCGAGGATGATCTCCTTTCTCAGGCAGGTGCACATTTTCAGCCCCTCATACCCGGAGTCGGAGCATTTTTCGCACCTGTATCTGCGGTCCGCAAAATCCCGCGGATATCCCGCTTTTTCGAGAAGATCGCAGCGTTCCCCACGCAGCCTTTCGGTCTCGCGGCGGACTTCCGCTACTGCGGAAGCGGTATCGCCGCCTTTCATCGCGGCATCGAGTATCCGCAGCCCGATTGATGACAGGGCGTGCGTAATATCGCCGAATCCGGGGATCTTTTCACTAAGCTCGGCGAGCCGTGCATCGTATTCGCGTTCGTCCGCGGCACGCCTGAGATCGAATTCCTCTATTACGTTTCTTACGGTCTCGCTTCGTGTCATAAAGCCTGTCCTTTCATATCTTCATCGGGGAATTTCACTTGCCGTCGCCGCCGGAATCAGATTCGGTGTCTCCGTAGGAACGGCGCAGAGCAGCCTCAAAGAAATCGTCGGTCGCAAATGAGGATTCCGCAGGGCTTTCCTGCTGCTTTCTGCCCTTCGGCTTTGCGCTTTTCTTATATTTCTCTTCGGATTTTTTGATTTCGTCAAGTGTAGAAAATCCGGAATTGATCCAACTTTCAAGAACGGAATTTGCATACGGCATGGACGCTTCGCCTGTGGCGTTGACCGTCACCTCGTAGGCGTGCTCGACGATATCAAACGGAAGAGCGGACTTCGTCCATGCTTCGACAAATGCCTTCTCCTTCGGAGTGAGCGTGCGCTTGCCGATCCCGAAAAGCTTTCGCACCCGTGCTTCGAGCGCACCGCTTTTCTCGTGGAGATCGAGATATTCGATAAGCCCCTGAAAATCGGTGATCCCGCGGTCGTACAGCGATATCGCCTCCGTTTCAAGAGCGCGGACGGAACGCTTTCCGTCGGCTGCAAGATGCGAACAAAGCATGGCGACATAATCGGTGGATACGCCGAGGTAATCCACGATTCCGATGACCTTTTCGGATTCGGACATGTTGAATATCCTGCCGAACGATTGCTGACAGTATTCGATCAGCTTGCGCGAATCGGGAACATCAAGCGCCGAGGCAAGCTCGTCTGCGGTATAGGTCGGAAGGGAATTGTCACGGAGATGACGTTTGACGGATGCACTTTTTGCAGATGACGAAGATGCTTCGGAATCCGATTCCGCGTTCTTCTTTTTGTATGCGGGAAGCTTTTCGCCTTCGTCAAGCTCGACGGAGATTATCTTGTTCCGCTTCCAAAACGAGATCGATTGCTCAAGCTCGTCCTTGCCGATCCCTAAAGCTTCGGTGCGCTCTGCGGCAGGCACTGCGGGATCGGCGGCGAGGGAAAGGAGAACGAGAAGATCTTCACGGGATGCCTGTGCTGCGCTTTTGTCGAGTACTTTTTTCGGAATGACCGCAACCCCGTCGTCATATCTGAAGCTTATCTTCATGCGATGCTCCTTTCCTTCGTTTTAGACAAGTGAATAATTAAAGATTGTCGATGACATACTGTGCGAACTGTTCGCAGGTCGTGCCGGTGTCGCGTCCGGTGATAACGTACTTCTTATCCTCAAACATGCAGAAGTCGAGCGCACGCTCAAGCTTTGCAGCCTCCTCGGTCGCACCGATGTGCGAGAGAAGAAGAACGGTTGCACGGAGCATGGAGCAGGGATCTGCGTAAATGCCGCGTCCTTCCTTCATCATGCGGGGTGCGGAGCCGTGGATCGCTTCGAACATCGCATAGCGCTTACCGATGTTCGCGCTTCCCGCAGTGCCTACGCCGCCCTGGAATTCGGCAGCCTCATCGGTGATGATATCGCCGTAGAGATTGGGAAGAATGAATACCTTGAAGTCCTTGCGGCGCTTTTCGTCAACAAGCTTAGCTGTCATTATGTCGATGAACCACTCGTCGGTCTGGATTTCCGGATATTCCTTTGCGATGTCCTCGCAGATGCGGAGGAATTTTCCGTCGGTGGTCTTGATTATGTTAGCCTTGGTTACGATCGAAACGCGGTTCTTGTTGTTTTTGCGCGCAAAATCAAACGCAAGACGCGCGATGCGGTTTGTGCCCTCGGTCGTCGTTACACAGAAATCCATTGCGAGATCGTCGGTGACGTTGACGCCGTGGCTTCCGACTGCATAGCTTCCCTCGGTGTTCTCGCGGAAGAAGGTCCAGTCTATTCCCTGATCGGGCACCTTAACGGGGCGGACGTTTGCAAAGAGGTCCAGCTCTTTTCTCATAGCCACGTTTGCGCTTTCGATATTGGGCCACGGATCACCGGCGCGGGGCGTGGTGGTCGGTCCCTTGAGGATTACATGGCAGGATTTGAGCTCCGCGAGCACATCGTCGGGGATCGCTTTTCCTACCGCGGCGCGGTTTTCTATGGTAAGTCCGTCGATCACCTTGAACTCGACCTTTCCCGCTGCAACACGGTCGGCGAGAAGCTTCTCGAGAACGGTCTGCGACGCTTTTGTTATGATCGGACCGATTCCGTCGCCGCCGCATATGCCGATCACAATCTTGTCAAGCTTATCGTAATCCACAAAGTCGGCTGCCGCGTTGATTCTTTCAACGCGCTCGAGCTGACCTTCGAGAAGGTGAGCGAATTTTTCGCAGGCTTCTTTGATCTGAGCATCATATTTTGACATTTTCGTGTCTCCTTATATGTAGGTATTTTTGAACATTTTTAAGACTTCCGATTATAGACAACAGCCGTAAATTGCGTCAGATGCGCAAAAGCAGCGAATTCTCCTTGAAAATAAGACATCGGAAGCTTTTAAACACGGTTTATGAACAGCGAGTTTTCTACAGCTTGTAGAAAACCCTGTAGAAATGTTAGGCGAAAGCAGAATAAGATGATTGCATAAAAAGGGTTTTATACAGCTTTTGCCTAAAATATCCCGGCAGTCTCGGCGGCTTCTTCGGATGCATAAGCGTTCAGCGACTCGTCGGCGCGCTTTCCCGCCTTGTATTCATAGTATCCCTGAGCGGCGACCATCGCGGCGTTGTCGCCGCAAAGTCCGATCTCGGGTACAAAAAACGACGCGCCGAGCGAAGCACAGAGCTTTTCGAGACGTTTCCTCAGATGGGAATTGGCGGCTACTCCGCCCGCAAGGACGATTTTATCCGACGGATATTCCGCAAGTGCCGCGCTTACTTTTTCGGCAATCGCCTCGGTGACTGTATCGGTAAACGAGGCGGCGATTCGTACTCTCTCTTCCTCGGGCAGCGGTCCGTCTCCGATTCCGAGGCGCTGACGGAGATTGTGCACATGATTTATCACTGCGGTTTTCAGTCCGCTGAACGAAAAATCAAATGTGTCGCCGCGCAGCGCCGGGGAGGGGAATTTTATCCGCTCGATGTCTCCCGCTTTCGCGGCAAGCTCGTCCATTTCGCGTCCGCACGGATAAGAAAGACCGATAACACGTCCTACCTTGTCGAATGCTTCTCCGGCGGCATCGTCAC
>ERZ857745.5117-NODE-5117-length-10907-cov-4.333856_pt1 | contig 10907 bp, 11 predicted proteins | sample MGYA00519699_ERZ857745 | MGnify/ENA primary metagenome ERZ857745 (study PRJEB31778, sample SAMEA3449357) | human gut metagenome | biome: human gut; feature: human-associated habitat; material: faeces | place: United Kingdom | collected 2010/2012 ...
ACCAGCCGAACCGCAAAAGGTCACGCGAAGCCGCGCACCGGCTGCACGATACCGTTCTTCCTCATGGAAATAGAAGGAAGGCTCCAGATCGTCCTCCGGCTGGCAGGCAAACCGGAGGAAAATGTCCCGAAAACTCCATGCCCGTTCAAACATTTCGGTATCTTTGGGAGAAATGACACTGAATACGATCACCTCAGAGACGAACATCTCCAGTTCATCGCAGGTGTGAGCCTGCTCTTCGGTCAGTTCTCCCTTTTTCGCACAGGCCGCCCAGTATGCATGGCGCTTTTGCATATAGTCATCATAGGGATCTGCAGCTCTCTTATGCTTTCTCTTTTTATGCTTGCTCATTAAAATCCTTCGTTTTTATGATATTGGAGTCTTCCTGTGCAGCAGCCTGACAGTCTATCTCCGATTCGGCCCGGCTTTCCCCAAGATCCTCCAGCCCCAACAGTGCGCCATGGGGGATCCTCGCTCCCGGCAGCGCAGCCCCGGAAGAGCTTTGAAGGTAAATGCGGTAGCTGCTGCCAATCAGAAATCTTTGACGCCGATCCAGCAGGAGGTCATGCGCAGTGCCGGAATCATCCATCAGCCGGATACGCTGGTGCCCTCTCAAGGACGCTCGCCTGATGGCGACACACACGCCCTCCACCGTTTCATAGGCCCCCTGACGGATCGCTTGAAACAGCAGAATACATCGAACGACTATGCAAGATGCCAATAAGGTGCTGAGCGTCAGAAGCGTTGGGTCGTGCAGGGCAATGCGGCCTGCCAGCCCTATCAGGAAAATGACCGGCCCTGCGGCGGCGGATAAGAGCCACCGCCGCAGGATCGGAGCAGGCCAGTTTTCAAACCCGCTCATGCACAGGCCCTCTCAAAGATGACCTGCTTGCGAAGATAGAGATTAGCAACCGCCGCTGTCACAGACTGACAAGCTGCGGCAGTCCGCATTTCCGATACGATGTTGTCATCGGTCGTTTCCTGATCGCCGTACAACAAATCAAGCGTTTGCAGGCTGCTGGCGGTATCCGGGACGCCGCGTTCCGCGCATCGAACCAGTTCCGCCGTGGAAAGCGGCGCGCAGCGGCTGAGGGCCATAATGTGCCGTTCCGGCTCTGTGCGCCGATCCCGCCGAAAGAGCGCTGAAGCCGACCCAGGAGCCATTCCGCTGCACAGCAGTTTCAGAAAGGTCACCACCTTCAGGGGAAAGCTGCTTGAGATGGGAACAACATAAAGCTCGCCGAGAAGGTCATAGAGCGCGTCAAAATCCGTCGTGCCGCTGCCCTTGGCAACAAGCCCCCGTGTTACGAGCCGATCAAGGCAGTCTGAAAAGCTGCGCCGAGGGAAAAGCTCCATTCCGTTGGAGAGCTGTTCATAGAAGTCCTCTGCACGCTGCCGGTCTGTCAGCCGCCAACACAGTGCGGTCCAAAGCGTCATCTCCTGCGGATCCATTCCGAACTCACGGTGATCCATGAGAATGACCGGATAACGCCGGCCTCTGCCATCGTTTCGGCAGCGGAAATGTCCCAATGCCGTATAAAGTGTTTTTTCTGCCATACGAACTCCTCCTTATGCGCTCTTGATATCCTGTTCTGTGCAGGCGGTATAGAACTCCCGCACGATCCGCTCCCGACGCAGCTTTTCCGCCGCCCGTGAGATACAGGCTCCGATGTAGTTTGGTTTCTTTTGATACAGTTTGGCAATGTCCGCGCAGCTGTAGCCTCTGACCCGCAGCTCCATCGCTTCGATCCCAAGCCGGGCGGTGCCGTGGTAGCGGTTCCTGAAATGGGAGAGCAGGGCGTCGGAGGAAACATCAGAAATCAGATCCTCCGTATGAAAAGGGCTGACCGGCTCCGGCGCTCCCATCTCGACAAAAGCATCCAGCGACAACAACGGCAGATTTTTTCGCGCAGATTGGATCTCACGGCAGCGATCCAGCAAATAATTTCGGATAACGGTTCTGGCGTAAGCAGGAAATGCTCCCATTTCCTCCTGATATGAAACCGCCGCGCGGCAAAGCGCGATACAGCCTTCCTGGTACAGATCATCATGTCCCATGCCGTCCACCGTCTCATTGGTCTTGATGCTGCGGCGAAGCACCTGTTCTACCAGCGCAAGGTGATCCTCCACTCTCTGGCGCTGGAGATCGTTCAAGGTAAATTCCATACTCATGATTTCCCTTCTTTCTGTGTTTGATTTTGCTATGCCGCTCTTGCTGCGGCGGCGCGAAACCTGCGGCTGAGCGCAATGACCTCGTCACAGCGCGCAGCGGAGAATTTAGCGATATGCGCATCCTCGGCGGGAAGCCCCATAGACAGCTGCAGCAGGCGGTAGGCTTCTTTTCGGCTCATGATGCCATTCTTCCAGAGACTGTCCAGGGCCACATGCGCATCGTGCCGCTTTTTCCGCAGGGCCTTATCCGCCAGCGTCCCCATGGGCAGCATCGTTTTCCGGTGCGCGGCCACATAGCAGTCACAGGCGGGATACCGTCCGCAGACATAGTATTTGGCATCGGGGTCTGGAGCCTTATCGCCATAAACCACGCTGGCCGGGCGAAGATACGCCCTGGAACCGCAGACAGGGCAGGTGATGTTGATTCGTTTCATGCAAGATCTCCTTTCTGTTTCTGATATTTTGGAACGAGGGTGCAAGGTAATGAATCTGTGAGGTATTCCATCGGACACTGCTTGGAACTACTCATTTCCCAAATCAAGTATCTGGAAAAGAGGGATGAGAAGGCGTCCTTGTTGAGCGTTCCGATGCATTCTCCCGGATCGATCCGCTCTCCGGTTTCTTCTTCAAACTCCCGAACGCCGACAAGCAACGGCGCGCCATCCTGTCGGATCGCCGCGAGACAACCAGAGCAGTCAACCTTGCAGGGATGTGGGCACGGCCCACAGGGGACATAAATGGCGTTACGCCAGTTTCCTTTGCAGCTGAACAGCAGTTCATACAGGTTTCGTTTGATTTGATCCATGGGAGCCTCCTTAAAAATCCCTCGTAGTATTACGCGCCGCTCAAGGGGGGTATCGTCCCCTTAAAATTTGAACTTTTTGTAAAGAATAGAAAAAGCGGCCCGCATATAGCAGACCGCTTGACAGTTTCAGAAAAATGCATATAATATAAACAAGATTATCATAATATGATTTATCATAAATGAATCGTAGATGCTGGAGGTGGCACAGGTGAACTTTATTGGACGAAAAGAAGAATTGAATACGCTGGAAAAGGAATTCCGCCGGGATGGCAGCTTTGTTGTGATCTATGGCCGGCGCCGTATCGGAAAGACAACGCTGATCAAAGAATTCATCAAAGATAAGCAGGCATTTTACTTCCTTGCGACAGAGGAAGTGGAGTCCCAGAGCATGAAGCGTCTTGCCGGCGTGGTAGCCCGGGTCACTGGAAATTCCATGCTGCAGAGGGTCACTTTCACGGACTGGCTGGATCTGTTCCGGGAGATCGCCAACTACCAGCCGGAGGAAAAGAAGGTGCTGGTCATTGATGAGTTTCCGTACTTGGTCAAGACGAACGCGGCCTTTCCATCCATTCTGCAAAATGCCTGGGACGAGATCCTGAAGGACAGTAATATTATGCTGATCCTATGCGGGTCGCTGATCAGCATGATGCAGAAGCATGCCCTTTCTCACGACAGTCCGCTTTATGGCCGGCGCAGCGCACAGATCCGCTTGAAGCCGTTGCCGTTTACAGACCTCTATGCTGTGCAGGGACAGCCGTTCTCTCAGGCGGTGGAGCAGTATTCCGTAACGGGCGGCGTCCCGAAGTATCTGGAGTTTTTTGAACCGGGAGAAGACCTCTACCGTCAGATTCAGGAAGTTGTACTGTCCAAGAACGGATTTCTCTATGAGGAGCCGAACTTCCTGCTGAAAGACGAGGTACAGTCCGCCAACAGCTATTTCTCCATCATTCGCGCTATTGCGGACGGCAACCACAAGCTGGGCAAGATCGCGGGTGCCCTGGGCATGGAAACATCCTCGCTGACGCCCTACCTCTCCACGCTGATTGATCTGGACTTTCTGAAAAAGGCAACACCGGTCACGGAGAAAAATCCGGAGAAGTCCCGAAAGGGTCTCTACTTCATTTCAGATAATTTCATCCGCTTCTGGTTCCGTTATGTCTATCCCTACAAGGGGGAACTGGAACTGGACAATCAGCAGATCGTTCTGGCCGAGTTGGAGAAGGACTTTATTCAGAAATTCGTTGCCTTCTCCTACGAGGACGTCTGCAAAGATATCTTTGCCTCCCTGTGCCGGAGCAAGGCGGTGGACTTCGTGCCCTCCCGCATCGGCTCCTACTGGCTCAATGACATCAACGGCGATACGGAGATCGATGTGATGGCGGTGGATCACCAGAAGAAGCAGGTATTTGCTGGGGAGTGCAAGTACCACAATAAGCCGGTGGATGCGACGGTCTATTATGAGCTGGAGGAGAAGGTAAAAAAGTCTTCGGAGCTGCGCACGGCTTTCCCTGAGTATAAGGTGCTGTACGGGCTGTTTTCCAAGAGCGGCTTCACACAGCGGATGCTCGACCAGGCCGAGGGACGGGATGATATTCTGCTGATTCAAGAAGACCACATTTTATAAATAGCCGAAGCGGCTGCACACGGCTTTCCCTGCATAATCTGCTTCTTTTGTGCGCATTAAAACGCATTAGGGAATACGCAAGGACTAACGCTTGACTTTTTGCGTAAAATAGAATACAATTGCATTGTAAACCAATACAATTATATTTGAAAGGAGTGCTTTTATGTCTACAAGTGTTATGCAGGTGCGTGTTGACGATGATCTCCGCGCCAAGGCTGCCGCTGTCTACGATGAACTCGGCATCGATCTTCCCACCGCTATCCGAATGTTTTTGAAACGCTCTGTCATGGTAAATGGCGTTCCCTTTTCCATGACGCTGCCCAAGCAGGAATACAGAGCTGAGCGGGCGATCCGCGCCGTGCAAAGCCTGAGTGAAGCCGCACAGCAGAACGGCACGGCCGATATGTCGCTGGATGAGATCAATGCTGAAATTGCAGCGTCCCGGGCTGACCGTGCGTCAAGAAATGCTCGGAACGGAGCGTAACCATGAAATACTATGTTGTACTTGATACGAATGTAGTGGTTTCCGCTCTGTTTAACATTTCCTCCGTTCCCGGTATGATTCTGCAAGAAGCTCTTGCGGGGCGTGTAATTCCTCTGCTGCATGAGGATATTCTGGACGAATACAACGATGTTCTGCACCGCCCTAAATTTAAGTTTGACCGCCGGGACATCGAAATTGCGCTGACAGGCTTGATTAAGCGAGGTATCTTTTTGGATGCTGCCACGATTGAGGACTATGTTCCCGACCCCGACGACGCAATTTTCTATGAGGTGGTTATGGAAGCAAGAGAAACTACCGACGCTTATCTTGTAACCGGCAACATCAAGCATTTCCCGGTCAAGCCCTATGTGGTGACGCCAAAAGAGATGCTGGAAATCCTAAACGAAAATGAACGCTGATTAGATTATTTCATCGTGGCATTGTGAGAGAGGCACCTCAGAGATGAGGTGTCTCTTGCTATATTTGTCAGCAGTTTCAGCCGATGATCCAAAACGGCCCGCCGACGCCGGCACGTCTGCTGGCCTCGTTCAGAATGATGGACAAGTCCCATGCTTTTTGACTACGCCGGTAACTGGCGGGATCGGCCACGAGGATCTTTTCATCCTGGACGCCCCGCAGCACGATAAAATGGCCGGACTTCGTAAAATGCCCCTTGGTCATCAGAGCTACGACCAGTTTTCCGTCTGCCAGGGCATCCAGAATGCGCTGCGGTTCCGAAGCGGTACACCCTTCAACGGAAAGCCCCCACGCCTGTGCTGCGCCGGGGATCAAAGTGTGGTAGGAGCCGCTTTTGCTGCACCAATAGCCATGCTCATAGGCCCACCGTGCCATTTGGACCGGGTCAACCGTCTCACTGGTCAGCGAGGAAACCACAATAGCCATGGAAGTTGGCCCGCAGCCATACCCCCCAATATGGTCAGTGCCATAAGGCTGATTGGCATAGCGTTCATCCAGCTGGTTGAAGTAGATGACCTCCGTTTCCCCATCGGTAAAGCGCACATCGCCAAGAGCTGTAATGGTGTTGGTGGAGGGAGCGTATTGGAACAGGCCGTCGCCAAGAAACAGGCTGAGATTTTCCGCGTAGTTTTCCGCCAACCTTTTCTGTTCGTCAGTCAGCGCAAAGATGGTGTCCGCAAAGTAGGCTTCACCATTATAGCGGATCGTGTAGATGTACCATGTCTCCGCCGTATCTTCCTCGCCGTCCTCCTCCGCAGGGACAATACGCATCTCCATCGTTCGGCTGAAGCTGTAAAGGTGCGTGAGGCCCGCACGCAGGATCTGCTCCATGTCGGTGAGGGAGATGGAGGCAAAGTCCAGTTCTTTCGCCGCGCAGTATTGAGAGATAAACAGGTTGGCATTGCTGATAAGATCCCCCTCATAGGGATTGACTACTTCATAGTGATCCCCGCCTGTTCCGGCGAAATCGTTGGCGATGCGCTCCTGCACATTCTCAATGCCTTCTCCGAGAATCTGATTGATCGCAAAGGCAGCCTGATTCACATTTTCCGTAATGGCTGCGTTGTCATTGAGGATCGGCTGCCCGGCTACTCCGGACGCTCCGCTATCCGTCAGGCTTCCAAAGATAATCCCAGGCAGGAGCAAAATAAAAAGCAGCGGCAGCGCCAGTAATACCAGCGCGGCCGCCGCTATTTTCCCGATATGCTTTCGTGCGGACAATGCTGCTCCTATGGCAGCTCCATAGGGCCCGCCTGCCGCAGCGCCCTTTGCCGCGGCGGAAATGGCCTTGCCGGTCCGTACTGCCTGCATGGTATTGGATGCAACAGAAGCTGCCTCATCCAGTCCGGTATGGTTATGTTCGCTCATGGTCGTATCCTTTCCTGTCTAAAGGTGGCGCCTACTTCGCTTGCGGCAGGCTTTTTTTGCGTGGCAGATCGGAGCCTTCAAAAATCCACACTTCTCAATCCGAACAGTCTGTGGTAGAATACCCCTCGTGTGCGATAGGAGGGGAAGAATATTGTTTTATACGCAGGAAGAATCCGCTGTTTTAGGTGGCTTTCTCAGCAGTTACTTGAATCGTGACTCTGCATCAGACCATGTCCGAGATGCGTTTGCACGGTTTCAAGTCGGATTGGAACGGGGCTGTTTGCAAAAATCGGAGCTGCAATGGGCCGAACAAATGCTGCTTGCCCTAAAGCCGCTCTGGTGGGAAGAGTGGGAAGATCACCGTGCCTTGATGAGTGCGCTGCTCAAGACACAGGCACTTCTGCGCTCCGATGAATGAGGTTTCCCGCAGACATGAAAAAAGCCCCTGCTGCACGCAGGAGCCAGCATATAAGAATGGCCCTTGACTGCTTTCGTGTTCCGCAGCCAAAGGTCATTCTATGTAAGTCTTGGGCTCTACCATCATTGGTTACCTCCGATTTCTACAGATTTGAGGGTTACTGGTACATCGGACTCACCTTTCTTTCTGTGTTTATAAAATAGCAGATTTTCTATTGGTTTGCAATCCGCAAATTGTACGAAATAGTCATAATGCAAACTGTGCATCCACCTGATTTTAGACGGATTGCTGTTAATTTGATTGACGATGCAGGACACGGTACAGTATAATAACAGTGTTGTGGGGTTTCAAACAGCCCTAGCCAGGCAGGAAGGCCTATGCAGCCGGCTGCCAATTTTGACTTTCCAATGCCAAAAGATATGCGTATGTTTTTGGTGCGGCGCTGCAAAGCGCCGCCATTTTTTTGCTGTTATCACGGTAAGTGAGCCAGTACACGAAGCAGTCCGCAAAATACTCCCGCTCGTTGGTAAGCGCATACGGACGGAGCAGGGCTGCTGCGGTTCCGAACTCCTCCTGATAAAAGCCTTCCGTCTGAGACGGGAAGCCCATCAGCTCATCGAGAAAGTGACCAAACTCGTGGACGGTGGCCCCCGCCGAGGATACAGTGATTTGGCGGCTTCCGTAATTGGTTGCCCCAATACAGCTCATATTCCGCTCTTCACTCAGCCTTGCGAGGTATTCATAGTCAATGGTGTACTGCCACCCTCTTTCCGCAAATGCCTGCCGGATCGGCTCCGGGATCTTTTGAAGTTCCAGCAGATAGCTGTTCAGATGGACGCCCTCTTTATTGTTCAGAGGGATCGTCTCCAAAATGGGCGGCGGCGCAACGGTAAATTCCCCGGTCAAAAGAGCATAGAGAAGATCCGCAGCCTCGCCCCGTGTGATGATGTCTGTTCCCGCACAGGTGTCTTCGCATAAGCCAAAGCTCACGGCAGCGTGGAAAGCATTGTCCTGCGAAGACAGGGCTTCCCCCTCCGGGTAGAGCTGAGAACTGTAAAGGGCAATGTCAAAGGCAGCAAAGCCGCTTTCATAGATGGCATAGCGGCACAGGCGGGAGTCCGGCGCCGCCATAGCCGGCAGATTCAGCCATCCATCCGCATAGCCCTGGTTGATACAGGCATCACCGCCATAGCCGGCAGGATCCGAAAGGGCGTCTTCTTTATCAAAGGCCCGGCAGATCATTGTTGCCCATTGGCGCACCGTAATCGGTGTGCCCGGTGCATACCGGTTGTTTCCTTTACCGTAAGTAATGCCATGACTGGCAAGGTAAGTGACGCTTTCATAAAACGGAGATGCCTCCGGCACATCAGAAAAGCCGTCAGAGGCAGCAAAGGCGGAAACAGACAGCAACGCGCTGATGATCAGCGTCAAAAGGACGGCAGCAAATCCTTTTTTGTGTTTCATAGTTCAGCTCCTCACATTAGAATTGGGAAAGCGCCCCGGATAGGGCGCTTTCCCTGAAAAGGATTGGATTTAGTAGCCAGTCTTGGGGAGCGTAGGTGTGTTCCAAAGCCGGCGGATGATCGTCACCCAGCTTGCCGTTGCGGTCTGCCAGGTGCCTTGATATTTGCCGCCCACATCGGCGCGGTTGACCATCTGATAGCCATTGACCGCGTTTCCGTTCACCATCACGCTCAGCGTGGGATTGACAACGCTCTGGAAGCCGACAGGAACCTTGCCGAAGTCAAAATAGATGTCGGTCACCACTTCGCCGGCCTGCATGGGAATGGCGTTGAGGCTGAAGCTGTAATTATTGCTGGTGAGCAGGTTGCTCGCCAACACCTGATAGCTCGCGTTGTAATTGGTTTTGTAAAGGACACGGTAATTGAGCCGCGCGCTGTAAGTGCCGGTGGTCAGCGTCGTGGGGCGAGCCACATCGTAGGGAATTTTATCGTGCCAGAAGAAGGACTCCAGCGGCACATTGGAGGTGTTGGCGACCGTCAGATCGTAGCGCATGGACTGGCCCGCCATGACCTGCGCGTTGCCGCGCTTGGTGATGGTAACGCCGAGGCTGGAGGGCTTATCGTAGGCAGAGAGCTTGATGATCTGGCCCGGATATTCCAGCGTCACATCAAGCACGGTGGGATCGAGCTGCCAATAGGCCGGTGCCGTGACCTCGCGGAGCTGATAGCGGGTCAGCGGCAGCGGCTTGCTGGCCGCAACGCCCCGGGCGTCCGTCGTGATGTAGTCCACCACCTTGCCGCTGCGGGCATTGACGATCTCATAAACAGCGCCCTTGAGGGGAGTCCCGGGCGCGGTGCCGGTGACCTCGTTGTACTCCGCCGCGTACTTATAAATCTGGATCTGGCCCGTGACGGCGGTATTTTCCCACTCGATCTCCACGGTCTTGCCCGGAGAGACATAGACGGTCTTATACTGCTTATCCAGCGTGTAGCCGGGGGCGGCTTCCAGTTCTCTCAGATAAAAGCGGCCGCTCAGCCCGCCAGGGATCTCGTCAATGTAGATGTAGCCCTCATCGTCCGAGGTGTACTCGCCGATGGGCTTCTTGTTCGCATCATAGAGGACAAACTTTACGCCATAGATCCCCTCTCCCGTGGCGCTGTCAATTTTGTGGATGACGATGCCGCTGAGCTTTTTGTTGGTCACCTGAAGCGTCACACGCTTGCCGTCCTTGATCTCAAAATAGTGGGGCGTGTCATCCAGCCGGAACGATTTGTTCGATGTGACCTCTTTTGCATAGTAGCTGCCATCCTCCAGAGCCACGAACACACGGCCATTTTTGTCCGTCGTAACGGTATCCACCAAGGCATCGTCCACCTTGCGGATCTCAAAGGTCGTATTGGGGATGCGCTCACTGTGGTTATCCTCGTTGACCTTGATGATCTCCACGCCACCAATAGGCGTGTTGTAGAAGTGGAGAGTCTGTGTATCGTTGGGGTTGACAACCACGGTCTGGGTACGGGTGTTTTCATCAATGGTGTAACCGGGGATCGATTTCACCTCCGTCGCTACTATGGTGCCGGAGATGCCGGAAATGGAGATTTTACCTGCCTTATCCGTCCAGTACAGGCCGGTGGAGGACAGCGTGCCGCCCTCGGCATCTACATACGAGCCATCTGCGTAGGTGATCTTAAACTCGACACCTTCCAGCGGCTCCTTTGTCACGGAGTCCTGCTTTACGATGATGAGATTGCCCTTGGGGGCGTTGCGGAACTCCACCGTGACAACTTCATTGGACTTGACCTTGACTGTCTGCGGGGTATCATCGAGAATGTACCCCGCCTTCGCACGGATTTCTTTGATGATAAGCGTGGTGCCGGGAGTGATGTCCGTAATCGTGAACGTACCTGCGCTGTCCGTCACGAACTTGCCGTTGGAGTTTCCGATGAGATTGCCGTCGGAATCCGTGACAAGGAACTCCACGTCAGAGATGGGAGCGTTCGTCACAGCGTCCACCTTTTTCACGAGCACGCCGCCCCTGGGCTGATTGCGGAACTCCAGCGTCATCACGGAATTGCGCTTGATTTTGATGCTCTGC
>ERZ857745.5120-NODE-5120-length-10903-cov-3.360527_pt1 | contig 10903 bp, 8 predicted proteins | sample MGYA00519699_ERZ857745 | MGnify/ENA primary metagenome ERZ857745 (study PRJEB31778, sample SAMEA3449357) | human gut metagenome | biome: human gut; feature: human-associated habitat; material: faeces | place: United Kingdom | collected 2010/2012 ...
ACCAGAAACGGCATACCCTGGCAGACCGCCAATGCACCCTATCTGTATAAGATGGCGGACATGATCGTGACCGGGCTTCCGGAAGGAATTACCGGCAAAGAGAAAATCAGGCGGGTAACCATCCAGTTTGGAGAATACAGCAGTATGATTCAAGAAGATGTCATTCCGGTATGGAATATTCAGAGACTTGAGCTGGACAGCATCGGTTTCCCCATACCCTGCGGAGACCATCAGAATTATGAACACAGCGTTTCCCTGAAGAAGCATGGAATAAATCATGCATATCTGGTGGAGGATGACAGGAATGTGCAGAGTGTCAGTCAGGAAGGGGAAAGATTACGAATCGTATGTAAAACCGGTGAAGCAAAAAAATGGGGGATTTATCAGATCCGTTCTTCCCAGGAGCAGAAGATAGACCGCTATACCTTTCCCATCATGGGAAACGGCCGGGAAGAAAGCTTTGCAGAGAAATACCAGAGAAAGTGGAACCAGCAGATCAGGACCAAAACAGAGCTGGTGCATTTCATAAAGGGATTCGGGCTGGAGGATTATGTACGTTATCAGGACTGTCAGGTAGAGGACGACTTTCCGGGCAATAGGGAGACATACGCGGTGAACTGCTTTATTCCGGATGAGATCCGGCTCAGATCAACGCAGAAGAAACTGGTTCTCTATTTCCAACCGGGAAAACAGGAGAGGTGGCTGCAGAGAGATATTCTGAGTTTTCTGGTATCTGAGGTACAGCGGATCTATCCGGAATATGACTGTGGGGGAATATTGGTATGAGGTACCTCTGGGAAGTACTATTGGAAGCGAAAAAGGAACAGATTCCGGAAGAGAGACTTCGGTTTGTCCATGCGCCACAGGGCAGCGGGTATATGGAACTGTCCCTGCCCTGTCTCAACCAGACCTGGCTGGGAGAAGAGGAGCAGCCGGAAGACATCAACATAGAGGTGAATACCTATTATCGCTTTTATGACATATTCTGTGAAATGTTTCCACCGGATGAGGCAGAGTTCCCCTCACTGCGGGAAAGTCTGACAAATTTATGCCTGCATATGCTGGCACAGAATGATATCAGGATGGGCATGACAAGGGAAGATTACCACAAGAGACTTCTTGCAAAAGAGATTCTGGACGGAAACTTCGGAGAAATAGCAGGAAACGTATTCCGGTCAATGAGCAGCAAAGAGCAGGAGATATTGCTGGGCGGATGGCTGAACAGCTTCCGGACAGGCAGTGTCCTGCCGGTTTTTCTGGATATGGTTCATGGTCTGGTGGCGGACAGCATCGTCTATCACAACAACGCCTATCCGGATGAGATTCTGATCTATACCGGATGGAAGAGAGAGCGGAACCTGGAGCAGAGGATCCGATTCCTGATCGATACGTTTCTGGACATCCGGTATCGGGTGGAAATCTTTTATGAATATCATTTCGGGATAATCGGAGTAGAGGAGACGATGCGGATCGGGGAGATCGCGATCTGCTGAAGGGAGAGAAAATGTTTCAGAATATTTATCCTGTGTTTGAACCCAAAAGACTTTTAAAAAAAGAGATGTTGGAAAATCTCAGGGATTTTCCCAGAAGCCTGTTTGGATTGCAGTATCAGAATTACAGCGATGGAATTCTGTATGGATGTGACATTACGGGAACGGAGACAGGGATGATTCTTCTGCCGGGAATATTGTGTTACAAAGGTGTGCCCTATTTTCTGGAGAGACCATATCCTGTTTCGTGTAAAGCAGAAGGAAAAATGGCATATGTAAAGGTACATTTCTGGGATAAGACCATCGGCAGCGGCGGTGAAGAGTATTTGTCACAAATCATTGTGGATGAACAGGAGCCGGATGCAGAACAGGAACTGGAGCTGGCACGGTTTAAACTTCAGGCGGGAGCAAGACTTCGCTCAGACTATGTGGACTTTTATGATTACGAGACCGAATTTGATACGGTGAATCGTATTTACGTGCCTTATGCCGCACCGGATCATCCCGGCATCTGGCCGCAGATTTTAAAGAGCTTTGCAAGAGAATTATTAAAGTATGCTGTGACAGATCCGTGGGATTGTGCATTCTGTCTCCAATGTCTGCAAAGGAAGGAAGCCATGCCTTATGAGGCGGTCCGTGCCTATCTTCATGCAAGGCTGGGGCAGAATAAGGAATACACAAATATGCAGATGTATGGCGCATTGAAGAGAATTCTGGGTGAAGCGGGCGGAAGGGAAGAGATTCCCGGACAGACCCGAAAGAAAGAGGGAACATTGCTCATGCTTTAACGGTGTGAGGGAAAAGGAGGCGGCAGGCATGGAAAACGAAATGGATTTGTCCATAGCACGGTTTATCAGAGAGAAGCGGGAACGGGAAGAACAGGAGGAAAGAGAACGCCTGCGGAAACAGTATGATCCCAGGGAGCGGATTACTTATACGCTGGAGGAGATGATAGAGGGGATACGAAGCGGACGACAGTATCTCTATACATTGTTGCTGGAGTTTGAACCGAAGGACCTGTTGGAAGGACGGTTGACGGTTCCTTTTATTAAAAATTTCTATGATGTGGAGCAAAATGAAGCCGGAATGATTCTTTTGGCAAGCAATGCACGCAAGGTTGTTTTTAATGTATCTGATGCACCTTGCACAAAAGTGAAGATGCCTCTGAATAAATGGATCGAGCAGACCAAAGAAGCCATGAAGGATATGCACATATATATTAAGCCCGGGAAAAAGGCGGTGGTAGGAAATATGGAATATTTCTGCTATACGGCACCTACATCCAGAGGACGTCTTTTTAACATCGTCTTTCGGTTGAAAAAAGGCGGCAGGATATATGCGGGAAACCTGAATTGCCCGGAGGAAGAGCAAAAAGGCATGGGACTGTTGCTGGAGGCAATGGTGCATGTGATTGAGGAAATGAACCGTTAGAAGGGAGGGAGCAGCGTATGGATGCGATTACCTATGGGAGTCTTTTTCTGATACTGGGAAGTACGCGTCTGTCGGTTTTGACATGCTGCATCAGTGAAAATCCCGGGAAGCACGGATTCCTTTCCGCAGATGCAGAGACGCAGGAGGAACTGAAGGATTATCTTCTGTACGAGGAAGATGGTCATATCGGATTATTTGTAATGCTCGGAGAGACCATAAAACCGTTGTTTTACGGCACGGTGACCTGTATGGAAGTAAAGGCTCAGGGAGGAAGGTGTGTGCTGCATCTGGAGGCACTGACGGAAAGCTATCAGATGGATCTTACAGTAAGGAACCGGTCTTTTCAGGACGTAGCCATGACCTCCCACCAGTTAATTCAAAAGATATTGGAGCCTTATTCGCAAAGTCAGATTCTGTTCTCCATAGAAGATAAGGCATTAGGGCAGATTATGGTGCAGTATCAGGAAACGGATTGGGAATTTCTGAACCGTGTTCTTTCCGCGTATGGTGCCAGTGCGTATATTGCAGGCAATGAACCGGGGATTTATCTGAGAGTAGGATTGATGGATACAGAGGAGGATGCAGACTGGGATCTGCTTCCCTATGTTCTGCATCGTAATGCTGCGCCCAGAGAGACAAAAAAAGGACTGAAAGGGCAGATCTGCTATCAGATAGGACATTCTTCCATTGGGAGAAAAAGTGCTTTTCAAAGGGAAAGAACTGTATATCGGAAAAATCGAAAGATTTTTCCGGCAGGGACTTTTTGTCAGCAGATATTATCTGTATTTTGCAGAGGGACTGAGGAAACTGAAATATTACAATCCGTTCCTCGGTGGAGTATCCATAAACGGGGTGGTTACGGCCGTCAGCAGGAATCGGCTTCAGGCACAATTAGAGACGGATGCTTTGGCAAATTACAGGAAAAAGTATTTTTTCCCCTTTTCTACAGTGGCAGCATCTCCGGATGGAAGTGGATGGTATTGCATGCCCAGACCGGGGGATCAGGTAAGGATTTTCTTCCCCACCGCAGATGAGAAGGAAAGCTATGCGATTGCAAATATTCAGGGAGATTCGTCGCCTGCATCTGACAGTCCGATGAGCAGGCCTGATCTGAAGGATATTACCATGCCGGATGGAAAGGCTGTCCGGTTTATAGAAGGCGGAATACAACTGGCTGTTGGCGGAAATAAAGGAACTGTCACTCTGACAAATGATGGAAACGCCGAAATTGTTACCGATGATGACATTGAAATCAGCGCGGCGGAGGCAGTGTGTTTCAGCACGGATGGAATGATGAGTGTGACAGCGGGATCCCGGATACAGTTTATCAATGATGCGGGGGGAAATATTACCGTAACAGACGAAACAGTGAAAATCGATGCTGCTATGATTATCAACAATTAGCGGAGGGATATTATGTACAGTTTGCATGATATAGAAGTAAACGGGCTGGATCTGGCAGAGGTGTTGGAGTGTGAAATAGAATCCCGGGCAGGAGAGCATAGTACGCTGGTGATCCTTTCCCGTGTGACAGAAGAAGAGTTTGTATTTGAAATCTCAGATTGTCAGGATCTTGAAGTACTTCTGCGCGAAGGAGAAGGCAGGAAGATACTGTTCTCCGGCATCCTGACGGATATTCAGATAACGGAAAGCGGTCAGGTGAAGACTGTACGAATAGAAGGAAAGAGCCGCAGCTGGCTTATGGATCGGGAGAAACATTCCCGTTCTTTCCAGAACGCTAAGATGACTTTTCAGGAGTTAGCACAGGAAATACTGGCAAATTATAAGGATGCTGATCTGATCTATGCTGCTGCGGGAAAGGCGGTTGGAAGTCTAATCGTTCAGTATGAGGAGACGGATTGGGAATTCCTGCAGAGAGTGCTTTCCAGGGAAGGTATTATGATCACTCCGGACTGCCGACAGCCCGGCTTAAAATTATATGCGGGAGTTCCGGAGCTTGTGGAGTCAGCATTTCCCTGTCATATTCTGGATATGGAAAAGGATATGGACGGATATTATGAGCTGAAGGCAAACGGCAGAGAGGTGCATGCATCGGATTTTACCCGCTATACGGTCGTTTCAGAACAGCTTATGGGAATCTTTGATCCGGTCCGGATACAGGGAAATCCTTTTGTGGTTTATGCATGCAGATATTCCTTTGAAGATCAGGAGATGCAGGGAACTTATAAATTACAAAGTGCAAAGGGGCTTACAAGGCCTGTGATCTATCCCATGCATTTGATCGGGGTAGCGCTGAATGGCAATGTGGTGAACGTATCAGGTACAAAAGTGCAGGTAGCAATGGCAATTGATGGAAACAGCAGGAAACGTGCATTGTACTGGTTCCCCTATTCCACCCTGTCTGCATCCTCAGATGGCAGCGGATGGTATTGCATGCCGGAGGTGGGAGATGATGTGCGGATATATTTTCCTTCCAAGGCAGAATCTGAGGCAATTGCACTGAGTGCTGTAAGTAATTACGATGCACCGCAGAGTGGAGAAGATCGGATGAGCGATCCGGACAACCGGTATCTGCGCACCAAATCCGGGCAGGAGCTTGCACTGGCCCCGGGGTATATAAAGCTTTCCTGTGGAAAAGCAGCATCCGCAGTGACAATTCAGACGGATGGAAAGGTCAAAATACAATCTCAGTCTATGGTGAAGGCAATGGCACAGGAAGAGATTGCGATTCATGCGGAGGAGCAGGTGACGCTTCATGTATCGGAACAATTTATTATGCATAGTCTGAGCGGCGGACAGATTGTATCCAGCAAAGGCAACGTTATTATGCAGGGAACAGAAGTAATCGTGGATTAACATGTTTTGAAGGAGAGACAGATGGACAGAGAAACGGCTTTGCAGAATTACAGAGAAGCGGTATCGAGAAAAATAGCAGCATTCCGCAGCCATATGGGGGATTCTGTTCTGGAACATGCCGAGGATTGGGAGGCTGTGGTAGAAAAAGCCATGAAGCTTCTGGGAGAGCAGATGGAAAAACAGGGAAAGGAGTATGTATGTTTTTTGTATTTTTCTCTGTTGAAGTCAGATACGATCAACAGAAACTATCGGGTTCAGCTTCACGGTCTCGATATGAGCTGGTATATGGATAAGGAACCGGTTGAGGTGTATGTGGATGTAAAGGAATTGCTTACACCTTTGGATGAACTTTGGAATGAGTTAGTTTGTGCCAATCAGGGATATGGTGTCTCTGTCAATGAATATGACATTCAGAATCTGCTGTTTGATGAACTGACCATTATGGACAATATGATCTGTCAGGTGCTTCGCTATCGTCTGCGGGACTGGGAGAAAAAGGGAATCTTTGAGCCTGTTACCCGTTCTCCCTATTGGGTCCTGAGGTGGGGGGAATATCGTGATCAGACCGAAATACTGGTTCAGACGGACCGGGTGGAAAAGGATCCCGGCGTCTGGAAGACCGAACTGTCAAAGGCAGCCAGAGAGCCGGAAAAGATGGTGTTCAGTTATTGGTATAAAGGCACCTATGCAGACAGAACGATCCGGGACATGGATATGCGCTTTATTACGTTTGAGGAAAGCACCGTACAAAACATTGTATTTCAGAACTGCAATCTGGAAGGAAGCCGTTTCCCCGGAACCAGACTGACGGGATGCAGCTTTGAAGGGTGTAATCTGTGGGGGGCAGATTTTCGGGAGTGCACGTTTGAACAGACATCTTTTGCCGGAGCTGAACTTACTGCCGCTGTGTTCCCCGCAGAAAGTGTTCCGTTTCTGGAAATCAGTGCAGAGCAGCTTCAGGTAATCCGTCTGGACAGGGAGGAAGAATCATGAGGTATTTCTTTATTACGCAGGACAAAAATCTGCCGGGATCTATTCAGTATCGTGATTTTGATATCAATGGGAGCCGTCATGTGTTTTCTAAAGAGGACAGCAGCCAGTTGGACAGTGTTGTGGCATTGTATCTGGCAGGGGATGGCAACGAGGCCAGATGGGATTTTCTACAGCATCCGGTAACCATGTTCTCCAGAAGATTCCGGAATATTCTGGATGCGTATGAACCGGGATTGTTCTTCCAGGAGGTAGTTCTAATCCACAAGGAGAGTTCCCGGCAGTACCGGTATGTACATACGTTAATGGATCAGCTGGATGCGGTGGGAAGTCAGACGGAATATTATCCCAACGGGACGGTAAAGCGTCTGGTTTTAGACAGCGGGAAAATTGGACAGCATAACCTGTTCCTGCTGAAAGGGAACCAGAGAAAGGATCCGATTGTCAGTCTGCCTCTGGCAGAGAGCCTGCTGCGGCGCAGGCCGATGGGAATACACTTTGAAGAAGTGGAGGTGCAGTAAATGAGTGAGATACAGCCAAGTCTGGGAGAACTGGAGGATGCACAGAATACTGCCTATGAGAATTTCTTCACAGCGCGGGATGCTGTTACGGCGGCTGGGGAAAGAGTTGCTGCCGCCGATGAAGCGGTATGTCTGGCAGAGAAAAAGTATATGAACGGTGAAATCAGTGTGGAAGAGTGGGAGGCAACGTTACAGGAATTAAGCGATGCACAAGTGGCTGAGACAGCGGCAAATGAGAACTATGAAGCTGCGGCAGCGGGGGCGCAGGCGGCAGCGGAAGCGGTGGAGGCCAAAAAACAGGAACTTCGTGACAGCCGTGTAAATGACACCGCTTATGTGGTACATTGTGCCCGGATCGAGTGCCCTTTTGGTATGCGTGAAAGCTATCTGGCACTGGATGCTACCCATGGGGTACTGACGCACCAGATACCGCAGATGACGGTAAAAGATATGATTCTGAATACAAATATCATTAACTTCGGTGGATGCCACAGCAGGGAGAACCCTGATGTTCAGGCGGAGATTGAAAAAACCAACGCCATCATAGAATCCAAAAAAGACTGGCGGGACGATGTGGTGGGCTATTTCACAAAGAAATGGAATGAGCGTGTAACAATCATAAAAGCAGGGATCGGTCTTGCAAAAAAACTATTAGGGATGAAAAAGAAAGAAAAGACCGAAGAAGAAAAGCTGGAAGAAATGAGTTCAGATTTTGTTGGTGAGTGCAAGGCCCAGTTCCCCGCAGACGGAGAATGGCTGGAAGGGCATGAAAAGGTATTTATTAATGGGGAACCGTTGCTGTTGCGCAGATGCAGTATCATGTGCAGTTACGGAGGATGTGTAACGATCTTGCTTTCGGGACAGCCGGAATAGGAGGAAAAAGGTATGGAGCTTGCTTATCAGGGTCTTTTCATTCGACTTCCCTTTGAAGGTGCGGTTGGAGTAGAAGCATTTGAAATGAATGCGTCATTTAATGACCATGTCACATTAAGGCTGTTACTTCTGGTGGAAGAAGAAAAGATAGAAGCTCTCATTCATGGTATTGGGGATGGGGATGATATAGAGGTATATAAGGCGGAGGCTGATGGGCTTTTATATGCCGGAAAGATTACAGACGCTAAAATGGAGCAGGATCGCAGCCTGCACCTTTTGCAGCTGGAAGCAGCTTCTTATACCATGGAATGGGGGCTTGCACCGGTAAGCCAGAGCTTTCTGAACTTAGACACAACATACAGGCAGGTTATGGACAAGGTCCTTAAGAATCAGAAGGATGCGGAAATTCTGGACTGTGCTACCAAAGGTGCTGTGATTCCTGATTTCCTGCTTCAGTATGAGGAGAGCGACTGGAATTTCCTCGTGCGTCTTGCCAGTCATTTTCATACCTTTATGGTACCGGACTGCCGTGCGGCGCATGGACGGGCCTATTTTGGAATTCCGGATCTGGGGGAAGAATATGTCCTGAGCGATGAAGAGTTTACAGAGATCAAGGATATGGACCAGTATTATCGTCTGGGCAGAGAACAGAAAATCCTTCCGCAGGAAACCCTTAAATGGAAAGTGACTGCCAGGCAGGATTTCTGTCTGGCACAGAAGGTACGCTTCCGGGGGATCAGTGCCATTGTCACAAGGATACAGTATCAGACGGTAGAAGGAGAACTTGTACGGACTTATGAACTGAGCCGGAGAAAGGGTGTGTTATGTGCCCCTGAAAAGAATCCTCATATTTTCGGTATGAGCATCCCCGCTACGGTAAAAGAGCGTTCGGGAAATTGTGTCAGGGTGCATTTCCATATTGATCCGGAATATGATAATTCCCCTAATGTAAAATACTTTACTTATGCGATCGAGAGCAGCTTTATCTACTGTATGCCGGAGGTGGGAAGTCAGGTACATATTTACTTCCCCGGGGATGATGAGAAAGATGCTATTGCAGTTCATGCCATCCGGACATCCGGCGGTTCCTCCGCATCCGGTTATGCACAGATACCGGACAACAAATCTTTTTCCAATGTAAATGGTGCGGAACTTTTGATGACTCCATCTAAGGCTATCGTATCTGCCGATCAGGAAAAGCAGACCTGTGTCTATCTGGATACAGATGGAAATGCCCTTATCACAGGGAAGAAGATTTGTCTCCATGCGGAAAAGAACCTGATTGTGGGTGATCCTGCAGAGGAAGACGGACAGGCTTCCAGACAAATGGTGCTGGAGGCGGAGGAACTTACGCTTCAGGTCGGAGAGAGCGGCTCCCAGATCAACTTAACGGATGAGGCACGGATTATAGCAGCCTTTGTAAAGATGGATGCATCGGACCGGTCGCCTGCTGCAAATCCGTCTCTGGAAGAACTCAGATCATCTGTAACAGCAAATGATGAGACCAACAGAAAAAATATCAATGAAGATGTCAGCAATGAACTGGTGGAGAAATTCGAGGAAGGCAGAACCAGTATTCTGAAAGGGATCGTAAAAGTGGCTGCCACAGTTGCAACTGTGGCGGTAGCGGTAGCACTGACCGCAGCCACCGGCGGTGCTGCGGCAGTTATTATTGCAACCGTGGTGTTGGGAGCAGCTACGGCTGCATATGCTGTAGCAGATGTGGGAGAAGGAATAGACAATTACAAAAAGGCCCAAAGCGGTGATTTAAGTCAGGGACACAATTTCATGCGGGATGACGTATTCGGTGGAAACGAGCTCCTGTATGAACTGGTGAGAGCGGGTACGGAGATTGCCTTCGGTGTTGTATCCGGCTGTGCAATAGGCAGTGCATTTAATAAATTGATGACAGCAGAAAAATTCATACATCTTGCTAAGGAAGCAAAATGTCTGAAGGCAGTCATGCAGATAGGGGGAAATGTCCTGGATGGTATTTTTGATGATCTGGCACGGACAGGAGAGATCAATCCTGCCAGGACACTATGGAATATCGGGATAGGATTTGCACAGGGCAGTACCGGCAGTGGCATCCGTGACGGACTATTGAGTAAATTAGGTATTGAAGGATGTTCCTTCGGAAACCATCTCATTAAGACATTTCTGGGCGGTTTTATTGACACCGGCATAGATGGGGTGGGTTCTGCTCTGAGTGAACAGGACTTTGATCTGAAGAGCAGCCTTATCCAGAATCTTTTCTTTAATGGACTGGACGCTTTTATCAGCGATCCTGTGGACGCAGTCACGGGAATCTATGTCATTCAGGCTACGGATTTCCTGCTGGCCAGCGTGCCCTTTGCCCTGAAACTGGAACGGTCCTATTATTCTACCAATAATACGGTCTCTGTACTGGGGCTGGGATGGAAATTCCCATATGCCAGCAGGATATATCGGGATACAAGGGATGTGGAGCATACCCGGGTTCATCTGGAGACCATCACGGGTCATTCTGTGTGCTACGAGGAGCAGGATGGCCGTTGGGTGAACCAGAGCAAGGGAGCATCCAGATTCCTGATGGAAGTACAGGAGGCAGAGATAACCGGACAGGAGCGGTATGTGCTTACGGATGTGGTGGACCATACCCTGAGTGTTTATGATGCCAGAGGACTGCTTCAGTCTGTGGAATATCCAAATCAGCAGCGCTTAAGCTTTGCCTATGGAGAAGAGGGGCTGGAACGGATCGTTACGCCCCTGGGCAATGTACTTCAGGTAGAGTGCCGGGTT
>ERZ857745.5124-NODE-5124-length-10893-cov-4.252076_pt1 | contig 10893 bp, 6 predicted proteins | sample MGYA00519699_ERZ857745 | MGnify/ENA primary metagenome ERZ857745 (study PRJEB31778, sample SAMEA3449357) | human gut metagenome | biome: human gut; feature: human-associated habitat; material: faeces | place: United Kingdom | collected 2010/2012 ...
CGCCCTTGCCGGCGTGCTTGCCGCCGCGCTGTCCGCCGGCTGCGCCGGCGATGACGGGAAATCCGCCGTCAAGCTGGACCCGAACAATCCCACCACCATCACCGTCTGGGATTACTACAACGGGGCCCAGCAGGCATCCTTCGACAGCCTGGTGTCCGAGTTCAACTCCACCGTGGGCAAGGAAGAAGGCATCTACGTGAAAAGCAAGACCCAGGGGTCGGTTCCCGAGCTGGAGAAGGCCATCTCGAACTCGTCGGCGGGCGAAGTGGGCGCCGAGGAGATGCCCAACGTGTTCTCCTCATACGCCGACACGGCCTATAACGTGCAGCAGCAGGGCAAGCTCGTCGATCTGACGGACTACTTCACGCCCGATGAGCTCTCCAACTATGTGCCCGACTACCTTGATGAGGGCCGCTTCGATAACGACGACTCCCTGTACCTGCTGCCGGTGGCGAAATCCACCGAGGTGACCATGCTCGACGAGACGGACTGGGAGCCGTTCGCCCAGGCCGCCGGCGCCACCATCGACGACCTGGCAACGCAGGAGGGCATCGCCGCCACCGCGAAGCGCTATTACGAATACACCGATGCGCTGACGCCCGACGTCCCCGACGACGGCAAGGCGTTCTACGGCCGCGATTCCCTGTCCAACTACTTCATCATCGGCATGAGGCAGATGGGCGTCGACCTGCTCGCACCCGATGCCGATGGCAAAGCCCAGGTCAACGCAGATAAGGAAAAAATCCGCCGCCTGTGGGACAACTACTACGTCCCCTACGTCAGCGGCTATTTCGACGCCGTGGGCAAGTTCCGCTCCGACGACGTGAAGACGGGCGACATCATCTGCTACACGGGCTCCACCGCATCGGCGGCGTACTTCCCCGACCGGGTGGTCGACGATAACGGGATGCACGAGATCGGCTATCGCATCATCATGCCGCCCGCCTTCGAGGGCGGAAACGCCGTGGCCCCTCAGCAAGGAGCCGGCATGGCAGTGGCGAAATCCGACGAGCAGCACGAATACGCTTCCTGCGAGTTCCTGAAATGGTTCACGGAGAAGCAGAACAACCTGCGCTTCGCGGCGACGTCGTCGTACCTGCCCGTGCGAACCGACGCGAACAACATAGACGAGCTCGATAGCGCGATTCGAGACGAAAACCTCTCCGTGAGCCCTAAGACCCGCGACTGCATCGCCATGGCCATGGACTCCTTCGATGATGTGGAGCTGTACTCGCTTAAGAGCTTCGACAACGCCTATGCCGCGCGCAAGGTGCTCGACCACTCGCTCAGCGACAAAGCTACCGCCGACAAAGCGGCTGTTCAGGCGGACATGGCCGCCGGCCAGTCGCGCGCCGAGGCTCTTGAGCCGTACGTGGGCGATACCGCGTTCGAGCAATGGTACACCTCCTTCTGCCAGCAGCTCCAAGCCGCAGCCGAGGGTACGGAGTAGCAAGAAGTGCATAACGAACGCAAGCGCACCGACGCGGGTGCGGCAAAGGGAAAACGAAAGATATCCTTCCTTCGAGCCCTCATGGTCTCGCTGGCCGTGATCGTCTTGATCCAGGGCGCCTTGCCCATTTCGGTGCTCGCGTTCAGCGGTGTGAAGGGCACGCTTGAGGACAACGCCATCTCCATCGATGCACGCGCGGTGGACAACCGCAAGGTGAACCTGGAAAGCGCCATGGTCAAAAGCTGGTCGGGCATCTCCCGTGAGACCGTCGCCCTCAACTCCGCCCTTTCCAATCAGCTTGCCCAGTCGGGCCTCGATGTGCCGGGCTTCCTTGCCGATGACAGCCAGAAGGAGGCCTTCATCGCCAATGCCTTCCCGCGGCTGCTCTCCGTTATCGGATCCAACACCACCAGCGGCGTGTACCTGATCCTGGGAAACGATGGCGACCTTTCCGTCGAGCAAGATCATATCGGGGCTTTCCTGCGCGACTCCGACCCCACCGGCAACTCCGATTCTCACTCCGACCTGCTGCTCGAACGAGGGGACAAGGAAATCGCCCGCAACGCGTCCATCGCCCTTGACAACACCTGGGCACCGAAGCTGCACCTTGCCGGCAGCGGCGTGCGCAGCGCCGACGACTTCTTCTACAAGCCCTACGAGGCCGCCCTGCAAAACCCGGGAGCCGATGCGAAGGCCATGGCGTATTGGTCGCCGCCGTTCGTGCTGGAGGGCAATCCGAGCGACAGCTACCGGATGATCGCCTACTCGGTGCCGCTCATGCTCGACGGGCAGGTGTACGGCGTGCTGGGAATCGAGGTGTCCACCGCGTATCTGGCGGACACGTGCTTCCCCATATCCGAACTGAGCGGCAGCGAAGCCGGCGGCTACGCCCTTGCGCTGGCAGACGGCAACGACTCGTATCAGATCATCACGGGAAACGGCGCGCTCTATAACGCGGTGAACGCCGAAGGGCCCGCCTTCGCGCTTGAGGAAACGCGCAATGCGGGCCTTATGCAAGTCGAAGGCGTCACCATGGGCGATCAACAGGTGTACGCGATCGCCGAACCGCTGAAGCTGTATTCGGGCATCGTGCCCTATGACGACACGGGCTGGGCGGTCGTCGGGCTGTTCTCCAAGGACTCCATCTTCGCCGCAGGCAACTCGCTGTACCACCGACTGGGCGTGGCCATCGGCCTTACCACCATCGGATGCCTGGTGCTGGTGGTGCTGGTCTCGCGCGCCATCAACCGACCGCTCAGGGAGCTGATCGACAGCGTCCAGGGAGGCATGGAGAAGCTGCGCGCGTTCCGCACCTCCGTCGCCGAGGTCGACCAACTCCATGACGTCATCCTCGACCTCACCGAGGACGGCCTGGAGAAGCAGCGCAAGCTCAACGAGGAGAAGGAGCGCTATCGCTTGGCCGTTAAGGGCACGAACGACGCATTCTTCACCTACCATCCCGAAACGGGAGCCATCGAGATCACGAACTCCCCCAACGACGGCGAGTTCGATTCCGCGTGCTTCTGGGACCTGTTCCGCCGCGAAAGCGCGAACCCCGAGGCGGTGGACGCCATCGAGCAGGCCGTGAACCGGATGCAGGAGACGAGCATCCAGGTGGAGGTCGTGACCGAGCACTTGCCGCAAGGACGTTGGCTTGAGGTGAGCTCATCGCGCGTGGACGACGCCGCCAGCGGGCAGGACTGCATGGTATGCGTCATCCACGACATCGACAGCAGGAAGCGCCGCGAAATCGAATCCGCGCGCAAGCAAGAGCTCGATCCCGCAACGACGGCATATCGCTTCGAACCTGGCATGGGCGTCATCGCCGCAGCGCGCGCAGGCGCAGCTGCGGGACAGCTTGCCGCCATCGAAATCGACGGTTTCGCAAGCATCGTGCGCGACTACGGCATCCCCTTCGGCGACGTGCTGCTCAACGAGCTGACCAAGGTCACGCGCGCATTCAATCTTGACAAGGGCAACCACGACGCCATCCTGGTGCGCGCCGGCGCCGGGCAGTTCGTCTGCTGGGTCCCCGGCAAACACGCCGACGACGCCGTCAGCGAGGTAGCCGAGCTGCAACGAAGGTTCGCGAAATTGGTGCGCCCTGGAGTGCTGGAACTGGGGCTTCACGCGGGCATCGCCTCGTCAAGCGACGTTAGGAGCACGCACGAGTTGCTTCGCCGAGCGCGAACGGCGCTTCAAGCGTCGATGGGCCATCGTGCGATTTGCGCTTGCTGGGAGCCGTCCATGGATAACGCATACGGGCCGAAGCCGTTCGACCCCATATCCTCTTTCAGCCATGTCGAGGACATGACCTTGCCCGCTCTGACGCTGAACCTGCTCGATAGGCGCCTTTCGCTGGCGGCGGGCATGGACCTGCTTATGCGGCGGCTGAACGAGAAGCTCGACGTGACCAACCTGTTCATCACGTCGTTCCAAGAAGACTATCAGACGGCATCGGTGCGCTATTTCTTCGGCCCCATCCCGGGCATCGACGAGAGCGCCGTGTTCCCGCTTTCGCGGAAGGCCGTCGACACGCTGCAGCGATTCGGCGAGCAGGGCCTTGTGCATCCCGTGAGCGAGATGCCCATCTTCGCCATGTCCGCCAAGACGCGCGCTTACGCCAACGGCATCGCGTTCCCCATGATGAACGTGGGAAAATACTCGGGGTCCGTGTTCTTCCTGAACGACGCGGGCAAGGCCTTCGACGACGATGAGACCGCGAACACCCTGCGCGAGGTGGGCGCGATCATCCAAAACCGCATCAACCAAGAGGAGCTCGACCTGTCGGCGCAGGCGAAGTCCGACTTCCTTGCGCGCATGTCGCACGAGATCCGCACGCCCATGAACGGCATCATCGGCATGACCGAGATAGCCTTGAAGCCCGAGCAGAGCGACGAGCGCCGCGTCGATTGCCTGAACAAGGTGCACGCGTCGTCGCTGTACCTGCTCGATCTGCTCAACGGCATCCTGGACATGACGAAGATCGAGAACAACAAAATGCTGCTCGGCGATGCGCCCTTCAGCATGAGCCATGTGGTCGAGGAGCTCAACGCCGTAAGCGCCGGAAGGCTTGCCGCGCGCAACCAGAAGCTGGTCGTGGATATGCAAACGCAGCACGATTGGTTCACGGGCGACGCGCTGCGCCTGAGCCAAGTGCTCATCAACCTGGTGGGCAACGCCGTGAAGTACTCCGATGACGGCGGCACCATCACGGTGACCATCGAGGAGCGGGCTGCCATCGGCGGCGCGGGAGCGCTGGCGGCGGATTGCGGGGCTGCGGGGGCCGGAGCCGCGGGGGCGCTTCCGGCGAGCTGTGAGGCCGCGGAGGCGAGTGCGCTTCCGGCGGGAAGGAAGGCTGCTAATATCGGCACGCAGGCTACAGGGGTCGGCGTCCAGGCAAGCAACACCCGAACGGCAAGCGTATATTTCGCCGTCACCGATCGGGGCGTGGGCATCGCCGAGGAGGACATCGAGCGCATCTTCGCCAAGTTCGAGCAGGTAAACACCACGGACGCCCGCCAACAGGGCACGGGCCTGGGGCTTGCCATCAGCAACCGCATCGTGCTCATGATGGGCGACCGCATCCGCGCGAACAGCCGCCTGGGGCATGGCAGCACGTTTTATTTCGAGATCCCCCTGACGATAGCCGATGCGGCTGACAAGTCGCCGTGCGCAGACGCCGAGCAGGTCGATTTCACTGGAAAGCGCGCCTTGGTAGCCGAGGACAACGAGCTGAACATGGAGATCATCGCATACGTGCTCGACGACATGGGATTCACCGTGGATAAGGCGATGAACGGCCAGGAAGCGGTGGACGCGTTCGAGCAATCCCCTGTTGGGCGCTACGACATCGTCTTGATGGACGTCATGATGCCGGTCATGGACGGGCTTACCGCCGCGCACCGCATCCGCAGCCTTGGCCGCGCCGATGCTGCCGACGTGCCCATCGTGGCGACCAGCGCGAACGCGTTCGCCGAGGACGTGAAACGTTCGTTGGCCAGCGGCATGAACGCCCACGTCTCCAAACCCATCGACCCGGAAAAGCTAGCGAAGGTGCTGGCCAAGGTGATGCAATAAGGGCGGCTGCACCTTGCGGCTTGCGCTCTGCGCTGCAAGCCGCAAATCACTCGCATGTCCGCCTTATAAACTCACGGGGAGCCGCTTTTCAGCGGCTCCCCGTTTACATTTACGTTTACGATTACGTTGGCTGCCTGACTCGACCACAGACCGCGCCTTCGCAACCAACCAGCTTCCGTTTACACAACCCACAAGTCGCTAACCGCAACCCGCAAGCTGCGATCGCGCTATTCTGCCAGCTTCTTCGCCAACAGCTGGTTGATGATCTTCGGATTGCCCTGGCCGCGCATCTCCTTCATGCACTGACCCACGAAGAACCCGATGACCTTCGTGTTGCCTTCCTTGTAGCGGGCAACCTCGTCGGGGTTCGCCGCGATGATGGCATCCACAACGGCCTCGATGGCGCCGGTGTCCGACACCTGCTTCATACCGCGCTCCTCGACGATGACCGAAGGATCCTTGTCCTCGTCCATGATGGCGGAAAACACCTGCTTGGCCTGCTTGGACGAGATGGCGTCCTCAGCGAGCAGCTTCACCAGCTCCACCGCACGGGCGGGCGTGAGCGGGCTTTGCGCAAGGTCGGCATCCTCGCTGGCGTTCAGCCATGCGGTGACGTCGTTGATGGCCAGGTTGGCAACGGGCTTCGCCAGCTTGGCGGCATCCTTGCCCGCAACCCCCATGCACGCCTCGAAGAAATCGGCCGTAGCGCGATGATCGACCAGGTGGCGAGCATCGTAGGCGGACAGGCCGAACTCATCGGCGAAGCGGGTGGCCTTCTGGTCGGGCAGCTCGGGCAGCTTGGCGCGGACGCCCTCGATAAACTCGTCGGAAAGGTCGTAGGGCGCCAAGTCGGGCTCGGGGAACAGACGGTAGTCGTCAGCGGTTTCCTTCACGCGCATGACGATGGTGTGCTTCATGGTGGGGTCCCAATGGCGAGTCTCCTGGTAGATCTGACCGCCCTCTTCCAGAACCTCGGCCTGACGGCAGATCTCATAAGCCAAGCCGTCGTGCAGGTTCTTGAAGGAGTTCATGTTCTTCAGCTCGGTCTTCACGCCCAGCTTCGTAGAGCCGCGGCGACGCAGGCTGACGTTGCCGTCGCAGCGCATGGAACCTTCCTCCATGGAGCAGTCGGAGATGCCGATGGCCAGATAGATCTGACGTAGCTTCTGCATGAACAGGCGCGCCTCCTCGGGCGTGCGCAGGTCGGGCTCGGTGACCAGCTCGATGAGCGGCGTGCCGGCGCGGTTGTAGTCCACCAGCGAGTGCGTAGCGCCCGCGATACGGCCCTCGTCGCCGCCGACATGGATCATCTTGCCGGCGTCTTCCTCCATATGGATGCGCGTGATGCCCACGTGCGCCGTGTAGCCGGAATCGGTGACGGTGACGTTCTCGCACGTCTCGCCCGGCTTCAGGCCGGCGATGTCGCCGCGCTCCTTGGCTGCCGGACCGTCGACGTCCAGATCAAGATGGCCGCGCATGCAGAACGCCACCGGACCCTGCGTGGTCTGGAAGTTCTTGGCCATGTCGGGGTACATGTAGTTCTTGCGGTAGAACATGCTGTGCTTCTCGATGTCGCAGTTCGTGGCCAAACCGGCAAGCACGATGGACTCGATAGCAGCCTTGTTCGGCACGGGCAGAGCACCCGGAAGACCCAGGCACACCGGGCAGGTGTGCGTGTTCGGGTCGGCGCCGAACTCAAGCTTGCAGCCGCAGAACATCTTCGTGTTCAACGTGGTCAGCTCGGCGTGGATCTCCAAGCCGATGACCGCCTCCCAATCTTTTAATACCTCTTCGAGCTTACGCATTACTCAATCACCTTCCCGTCGGCGAAGTTCGGGGCCACGGGGGCCTTGCCGTAGGCGGCCTCGAGCGCCATGGCGGCGCGGAACATGTTCTCGTCCTTGAACTGCGGGGCGATCAGCTGCACGCCCACGGGCATGCCGCTTTGCGCGCCCAAGCCGCACGGCACGCTCATGCCGCCGTTGCCGGCGATGTTGATGGAGATGGTGAACACGTCGGACAGGTACATGGTTGCCGGATCGGCGATCTCGCCGAACTTGAACGCCGTGGCCGGGGCCGTGGGCGCCAAGATGACGTCGCACTGCTCGTAGGCGTTGCGGTAGTCCTGCGTGATGAGCGTGCGGACCTGCTGGGCCGGATAGTAGTACTGCTCGTACACGCCGGCGGAAAGCAGGTAGCTGCCCAGCATGATGCGGCGCTTCGCCTCTTCGCCGAAGCCATGGGCTCGGCTTGCCTCGTACTGGCCGCCCAGGTCCTTGTGACCTTCCTCGCAGTAGCCGTAGCGCACGCTGTCGAAGCGGGCCAGGTTGGAGAACGCCTCGCACGGGCCCAGCACGTAGTATGCGCTGATGGCGGCGTCGATATGCGGCAGGTCGACCTCGACGATGGTGGCGCCGGCTGCCTCGAGCTTGGCAGCGGCCTCGGACACGCGCTCCGAAACCTCGGAGGACAGGCCCTTGGCGTCCATGAAGCTGCGTACCACGCCGACGCGCATGCCCGCGACATCCTGCTGGCATGCAGCGCGGAAGCCGGCCTTCACGTCCTGCGACGTGCAGTCCAGGGGGTCATGACCGCACAGGGCGTCCATCGCGGCGGCGGCGTCCTCGACGCTGCGAGCGAACGGGCCGACCTGATCGAGCGAGCTGCCGAAGGCCACGACGCCGTAACGGCTGACCGTGCCGTAAGTGGGCTTGACGCCCACGATGCCGCAGAAGCTAGCGGGCTGGCGGATGGAGCCGCCCGTGTCGGAACCCAGCGTGACGCACGCCATGCCTGCGGCGACCGCTGCCGCAGAACCACCCGAGCTGCCGCCCGGGACGCGGCCCAGATCCCACGGGTTGCGCGTAGGGCCGAACGCGGAGGACTCGGTGGTGGAGCCGAACGCGAACTCGTCCATGTTCAGCTTGCCCAGCGGCACGCCGCCGGCGTCGATGATGCGCTGCACGCACGTTGCGGTGTACGGAGACACGTAGTTTTCCAGCATGCGGGAAGAGCAGGTGGTGTGCGTGCCCGTCATGTTCATGTTGTCCTTGAACGCCACCGGCACGCCAGCCAACGGGCCGAGCGTATCGAACGTGCCGTCGGCGATTGCCTGATCAACGCGCTGCGCGGCGGCCATGGCGGCCTCGGAGGTGACCTCCAGGAACGCATGCACCTGAGAATCGGCCTGCGCGATGCGGTCGAGGCTTGCCTGCGCGACCTCGCAGGCGGTGAACTGCTTGGATGCCAGACCCTCGCGGATCTGCGCGATGCCCATATCGGAGATGGCCATTACGCATCGCCCCCTTCGCCCAGGATGGACGGGATCAAGAAGCTGCCGTCCTGCTGCTTCGGCGCGTTCTCAAGCGCAACCTGCTGCGTGAACGATTCGGTTTCCACGTCCTCGCGCATGACGTTGGACAGGCTTCCGATGGGATGGAACGTAGGCTCCACGCCCTCGAGGTCCAGCTGCTTGATGGACTGCAGCGTTTCGATGATGTTGTTCAGATCGACCGTCATCTCGGAGAGCTCCTCCCCGGAAAGGCCGATGCGCGCGTATTCCGCGATTCCGCGGACCTCGCGCTCGGTAAGGTATTGGGTCATTGGTTTCTTTCCTTTCGATTCCAACGCACGTGTTAGCGGCTACGCTGCAAAACGACGACTACCCCGCATCCGACTGCCACCAGCACAATCGCGACACTTGCGGACGCGCCCGGAGAAGCCGACACGATGGCGACACCCGCGGACACGCCGGAAAAGCCGGCGCAACCCAGCTCCACGCACGCTGAAAGCGGTTAGACCGTTAACTTGGCTATGATAGCAAACAAGCCCGCCCATCAGGCCGCGAACCCTCAGGCGACAGCGATTCGATAGACACGGAACCCAGCCCCATCGCGACGCTGACCGCTACGCGATGCCGGCGAGCTTCAAATCTTCATCTACCAGATGGCGAAGATATTCCGACCGTTTCATTCCCAGCTGCGCTGCGCGGATGTCGATGAGCAGGATTTTATTCACCGGCTCCTTAAATCCCACCTGCTTCATTTCCTCATCGAACATAAGAGGGCGGCCGGGACCGTAACCCGGCGCATATACAACAGGACCGCTGGGCTCGCCATGGAAAACGCCCGCCGTTGCATCGGCTTCCATCTTGTCGAGTTGTTCAGGAGTGTATCCGAACCGCTTTTCAACTTCTTCAGCAGTTAACACCGTCATCGCTTCCTCCTTACAAGCCCCAGTTCCTTTAAGACCTTTTCAGTAGGCGGCTTCATCGCATGATAGACAAGGACACCTTGCCATTTCAGCGAGGCAACCAATTCGATGGCCTCGCCCTTTGCCGAAAGGCCGATTGCGACGATCGTTTCCTCGCATGGTGCCGTTCTGAGTCTCATGGCCACGATGCTGTTCCATGCTTGCAAGATCTCATCACTTGTGACGCCATGCTTGAAAGCATGCACATCTATCTGTACGTCATCCATTAATTCCTCGAATTTCGTACAACGATATTCTAGCAAGCTTTACCTGCGAAAACTATCGTTGTGTTCCGTGGTTTCGAGGATCTTGCAGAAGAGGAAAGGGCATCCCGGAGACGGATGCCGGCCACGACATTCCCGCAGGCCCAACACCCGAAGAGAAAGCATCTGCACTGGCTCATGTGATGCAAGGATTCTAGCACGCGCACAGATGTTCGTGCAAGTCGAAAACCGAACATATTTTCGCTATTATGGACACCAGCAAAACGCGCGCCGACCTTGCGCATTTTCTCGTCATTCACCTAAGGCGGAAGCGCGCGAACACGCGACGGCAAAACGACCGCCCTTCTCGCACATATGCAAAAGGCCGCATCGCCTTCGAAACGGCGATGCGGCCTTGGTGGTTGTTGGGCCCACAAGCCCGTCAAACGGCTTCGCGGGACCTGCCGGCAGGCAGGCGCGCGAATTCCGAACGGCTCGGATTACCTCCATTCGGCCCAGATCACATCGCCGGGCTTGGGGGCCTCGATGCCCGGACCGTTGGGCAACATATAGTAGGCGTTGGCCTCGAAGCTCTCCGGGCTGCCGGGGCGCCCGGGCACGGGCCAGGCGCGCAGCGCGCCGTCCTCGGCATGCTCGGCTCGCAGCAGCTTGATGCCGAAGAACTCGGGCTCTCCGGGCTTGTGCGCCGGATGCTCCGCGGGCCTGTCCTCGCCGCGGACCGGGCCGCCGTGCCCTTTCGGGCCGTGGCCGCCTGCCGGGAACGCCTCGGCCAGCACCATGGGCGTACGCGGCACCTCGGGGTCCAGGCCCGAGAACGCGCGCATGAGCGGACGCAGGTAGAAGTTCAGCGTGAACGACGCGCCGGCACTGGGGCCCGAGATGCCCACG
>ERZ857745.5135-NODE-5135-length-10877-cov-3.023286_pt1 | contig 10877 bp, 5 predicted proteins | sample MGYA00519699_ERZ857745 | MGnify/ENA primary metagenome ERZ857745 (study PRJEB31778, sample SAMEA3449357) | human gut metagenome | biome: human gut; feature: human-associated habitat; material: faeces | place: United Kingdom | collected 2010/2012 ...
TCCAAAGCACTGATTCTGGGGAATGGCGGAGCTGCCAAAGCCGTGCGTTACGCCCTGCACTCTCTGAATATGGAAGTATCGACCGTATCCCGTACTCCCCGCCAGGCAGACGAGATCGGCTATGCAGCGTTACCGGATTTAATAACCGGTTATCCGCTGATCGTAAATACAACCCCTCTGGGCACCTGGCCCGATACATCGGAGTTTCCTCCCCTTCCCTACGAGCTCCTCACTGCCGGACATTATCTTTTCGACCTGGTTTATAATCCCGAAACAACCACTTTCATGCAAAAGGGAAGAGCAGCCGGAGCTCATGCCTGCAACGGTTATGCGATGTGGCTGGGACAGGCGGAAAAAAATTGGGAGATATGGAAAAAAAAGTAAAAAGGCTAAAAACCAGAGGGTAAAGGCTAAAAGTAAAAAAATACCTGAAAAATACGTTGGAGCTTTCTTTTTTTAAAGAATATTTCTATCTTCGCAAACGTTTTACATGATATGCGTTTAGCGATATGTACCGTCCTTTTGAATATTATTTCGTTTTAGCTTATATCATGGGTACCTTGAAATTCCACTGGGGACTCTGATTCCGGGGCAGTTATTGCCTTCACTTTCGAATTATTCAACATTTTATTTCCGAGACGTCTCCGACGTTTGTGTTATTGTAATATCATATAATCTATAAAATCAGACAAAATTATGCAAAAACAGCTATTATTAGGTGTCGAAGCAATAGCTCAGGGAGCCATTGACAGCGGAATCTCAGGCGTATATGCCTATCCCGGTACTCCTTCGACAGAAATCACCGAATATATTCAGAATTCTAAAGAGGCTATCGCCCGTAATGTACACCGGGCATGGGCAGCCAACGAAAAGACGGCCATGGAATCGGCTTTGGGAATGTCTTACGCCGGCAAAAGAGCCTTGGTATGTATGAAACACGTCGGTATGAATGTGGCAGCCGATTGCTTCATGAATGCAGCTATTACCGGAGCTAACGGTGGACTGGTAGTTACCGCAGCCGACGATCCTTCGATGCATTCCTCGCAAAATGAGCAGGATTCCCGGGTATATGGTAAATTTGCCTTTGTACCGGTACTCGAACCTTCGAACCAGCAAGAAGCTTACGAAATGACCCGTTACGGTTTCGCTCTCTCAGAAACGGTAGGTTCTCCCGTATTGATGCGAATTACCACCCGTCTGGCCCACTCCCGTGCCGGAGTCGAAACGCACGATAGCCTGCCGGAAAATCACTTGCACTTGCCGGAGGATAAACGCCAGTTCGTACTGCTCCCGGCTATCGCCCGTAAACGCTATAAACTCTTACTTGAGAAACAGGCGGATTTTGTAAAAGCATCCGAACAATCTCCCTTCAATCAAAATATCGACGGTAGTGATAAATCACTCGGAATCATCGCTTGCGGAATTACCTACAATTATCTGTTGGAAAATTTTGACGGTGGCTGTATCTATCCGGTAGTAAAAGTCAGCCAATATCCGTTACCCCGTAAGATGATCAAACGTCTATTGCGCGAGTGTAAACAGATTCTGGTACTCGAAGAAGGTTATCCCGTTGTAGAAGAAATGCTGAAAGGGTACCCCGGCCAAGATAACATCATGGGACGCCTGGACGGCACCCTGCCCCGGGATGGCGAATTAAATCCGGACTTAGTAGGCAAAGCCCTTTGTTTCAAAACCAAAGAAGGAGCCCCTGTACCTGAGATCGTCGCTCCCCGTCCACCTGCACTCTGTACGGGTTGCAGCCATCGCGATGTCTATAAAGCCCTCAACGAAGTCATCGCGACCTATGGCGAAGGACGGGTATTTTCAGATATCGGCTGTTATACTTTAGGTGCACTTCCTCCTTTCCAGTCCATCAACTCTTGTGTCGACATGGGAGCTTCTATCACGATGGCCAAAGGAGCCTGTGACGCCGGATTATTCCCAACGGTAGCGGTTATCGGCGACTCGACTTTCACCCATTCCGGTATGACCGGTTTATTGGATGCCGTCAACGAAAAAACGCCGATCACAGTGATCATCTCCGACAACGAATCGATTTCTATGACCGGAGGTCAGGAATCCTCGGCCCTGGGAAAAATAGAATCGATCTGCCAGGGTATCGGAGTAGAACCCGAACACATCCGGGTATTGCTGCCGGTACCCAAGAACCATGAGGAACTGTGCCGAATTATCCGGGAAGAACTGGAATACAAAGGAGTATCGGTCATCATCCCCCGGAGAGTATGCATCCAGAAAGCAGCCAGGGACAATAAGAAAAAATAGAATAAGTAATAAGCTACAGGCTAAAGGCTAAAAAGTTAAAGGTAAAAAATTATGAAAACAGATATTATATTAGCAGGCGTAGGAGGGCAGGGTATTTTGTCTATCGCAGCGGCTTTGGGCTCGGCTGCACTGACTAACAATCTATATATGAAACAAGCCGAGACTCACGGTATGAGCCAGCGAGGCGGTGATGTACAATCTTTCATGCGTATTTCAGACCGCCCGATCTATTCGGACCTGATCGCCAAAGGACGTGCCGACATCATCTTATCCGTAGAGCCGATGGAAGCTCTTCGTTACCTCCCCTATCTACGGGAAGGCGGATTTGTGGTGACCAACTCCACACCTTTTATCAATATCCCCAACTACCCCGAAGTAGAAAAAGTGATGAGTACACTCAAAAGCCTTCCCCATCAGGTGATTATAGATGCCGATACCATTGCTAAAGAATCTGCCGGTAACGTCAGAGCCAGCAATTTCGTCATGTTGGGAGCAGCTTCTCCCTTCATCGAAATTCCGTTCGAATACCTGGAAGAAGGCATCCGTGCCATCTTCAGCCGCAAAGGCGCTGAAATCGTAGAGATGAACCTCAAAGCCCTACGTGCGGGCCGCGAATTCGCTCAGAATTACAAGTAACGGACGAAACGGTAAAAGCGGCTAAAACGGGAACAACGGCAAAAATGCCTCCTTCCTCCCTGCCGCTTTTACCGTTCCCTTTTTCTTTTCCACCACTTCCACCGTTTCATCCCTTCACTTCCTACTTTTTTCACTTTTTACCTTTTACTTTTCACCTTTTACCTTTATTGTATTATCTTTGCTCACCAAATAGTTACAAGTTTCCGGTACTGCCGGAAGTGATCGGAATCGCTTCAAAGTGTTTGGAAAACCTGTACTAAACGGTGTAATTCAGCAAATATTAATCTTAAAATCCTTTCGACTTTTTCAATCGTTTGAAGGGATGATAACTTAAATAATGTAACATGAAAGGACTGAAAATTGTTGTTCTTGCGAAGCAGGTTCCCGATACCAGAAATGTGGGAAAAGATGCTATGAAAGCGGATGGAACTGTAAACAGAGCAGCCTTACCTGCTATTTTTAACCCTGAAGATTTAAATGCCCTGGAACAGGCATTACGGATAAAAGATAAAATTGAAGGGACTACAGTGCACATTCTGACGATGGGCCCCGGCCGTGCTGCAGAAATCATACGTGAAGCCATGTACAGAGGCGCAGATGGCGGATATTTGTTATCCGACCGTGCTTTTGCCGGTTCCGATACCCTGGCCACTTCTTATGCGTTAGCTTGTGCGCTCCGGAACTTGCAGACCGACCTGCTGATCTGCGGCCGTCAGGCTATCGACGGAGATACGGCTCAAGTGGGGCCTCAGGTAGCTGAAAAACTGGGGCTGCCACAAGTCACTTATGCAGAAGATATTCTGGATATTACAGCCGGCAAGATCACGATCAAACGTCGTCTCGAAAGAGGTATAGAAGTGGTAGAATGTCCGGTACCCTGCGTCGTGACCGTTAACGGTTCTGCTGCCCCCTGCCGCCCCCGTAACGCACGCTATGTGATGAAATATAAATACGCCCGGGCTACCCAGGAAATGCAGGATGCCGATGAAGATTACCTCAACCTGCTCCAGGAACGTCCTTACCTGAAAATTACCGAATGGAGTGTCAACGACATCACTTGCGAAGCCCAGGAACTGGGATTGAGCGGTTCTCCGACGAAAGTGAAAAACATTGAAAGCGTCGTATTTCAGGCCAAAGAAGCCAAAGTACTCGAGCCTAGCGACACAGCCATCGATGAAATGATGAAAGAACTGATCGTTAACCATACCGTGGGGTAAGGTAAAAAGTAAAAGGTAAAAAAGTAAAAAGTAAAAGGCGAAAGGCTATAAGCTTAAGCTATAAAAGCTAAATATTTATGAACAGTGTATTTGTATATTGCGAAATAGAAGAGGGTATTATTGCAGATGTAAGCCTCGAGCTACTGACCAAAGGACGTACCCTTGCCACTGAATTAGGCGTAAAACTCGAAGCTATCGTATTGGGTAGCGACCTCAAAGGAGTTGAAAAACAAGTCTTCCCTTATGGAGTAGACGTACTTTGGCTGGGCGATGACAAACGTCTGGCTCCTTACACCACTCTCCCTCATACCTCCATTTTAGTCAACCTGTTTAAACAGGAAAAACCTCAGATCGCTTTTATGGGAGCTTCCAGTATCGGCCGTGACCTGGGTCCCCGGGTGTCTTCGGCCCTGCACAGCGGTCTGACAGCCGACTGTACCAGTCTGGAAATCGGAGATTATGAAGACAAGAAAAACAATAAAATATATCACAACCTGTTATACCAAATCCGTCCGGCTTTCGGCGGAAACATCGTTGCTACGATCGTAAATCCGGATTGCCGTCCTCAGATGGCTACCGTCCGCGAAGGAGTGATGAAAAAAGAAATCTTCAATGCGAACCACCAGGGAGAAATCAAAATGATCGATGTGAATCAGTTCACCACTCCGGAAGATTTCGTCATCCATGTGATCGAACGTCACATGGAAAAATCCAAAGTGAACCTGAAAGCAGCTCCGATCATTGTTGCCGGAGGCTATGGTGTCGGTTCGAAAGAAAACTTCCAGTTACTGCATGAACTGGCTACCGTTCTAGGCGGAGAAGTCGGAGCTTCGCGTGCTGCCGTCGATGCCGGTTTTTGCGAACACGAGCGTCAGATCGGCCAAACCGGTACCACCGTACGTCCTAAACTGTACATCGCTTGCGGTATTTCAGGCCAGATCCAGCATACTGCAGGAATGGAAGAGTCTGCCATGGTGATTGCGATCAATACCGATAGCAACGCCCCGATCAATAAATTTGCTGATTATGTCATCACCGGCGACCTGAATGTCGTTATCCCGAAGATGATCCAGTATTACAAGAAAAACAGCAAATAAAACTTAAAATCAAAACATTATGGCTAATTTTTATACAGATAATGAAGATATAAAATTCCACCTCGGCCACCCGTTGATGGAAAAGATCGTTGCCCTGAAAGAGCGCAATTACACGGAAGCCCAGCAATATGACAACGCACCGCGCGACTTCGAAGATGCTTTCGACAACTATGATAAAGTATTGGAAATTGTCGGAGAAATTTGCGGGGATGTCGTAGCTGTGAATGCCGAATCGGTAGATGCCGAAGGCCCGCAGGTAGTCGACGGTCATGTAAAATATGCCGCCGGTACCCAACAAAACATCGATGTGATCAATCAAGCCGGCTTGAACGGTATTTCTCTCCCGAGAAAATACAACGGTTTGAATTTCCCGATCACCCCGTTTATCATGGCCGCCGAGATCGTTGCCCGGGCCGATGCCGGATTGCAGAACATCTGGGGATTACAGGATTGTGCCGAAACGATCAACGAATTTGCCAGTGACGAACAAAAAGCCAAATACCTGCCCCGCGTATGTGCCGGCGAGACCTGTGCGATGGACCTGACCGAACCGGATGCCGGTTCCGACTTACAGGCCGTACAGCTGAAGGCAACCTATAACGAAGCCGACGGACAATGGTATCTGAATGGTGTAAAACGTTTCATCACCAACGGGGACGGACATATTTCCTTAGTACTGGCCCGTTCGGAAGCCGGAACGAACGACGGACGCGGACTTTCCATGTTCATCTATGACCGCAACAGCAATGCCGTTACCGTACGTCGTATCGAAAATAAATTAGGGATCAAAGGTTCTCCGACCTGTGAGCTGGTATTCAAAAATGCTCCGGCCGAACTGGTAGGCGAACGTAAAATGGGATTGATCAAATACGTGATGGCACTGATGAACGCAGCCCGTCTGGGTATCGGCGCCCAATCGGTCGGTATTGCCGAAGCCGCTTATCGCGAAGGATTGAAATACGCTCAGGAAAGGAAACAGTTCGGTAAGGCCATTATCGAGTTCCCGGCTATTTACGAAATGCTTTCCAATATGGAAGCCAAGTTACATGGTATCCGTTCCGTTCTTTATGAAACAGCCCGTTTTGTAGATATGTACAAGACCTATTACCATATCTCCAAAGAAAGAGCCCTGGACAAAGACGAACGCAACGAGATGAAGGAATATCAGAAATTAGCCGACATCTATACTCCGCTACAGAAGCTTTTCGCCAGTGAATATGCCAATGAAATCACTTACGATGCCTTGCAGATCCACGGTGGATCAGGATTTATGAAAGACTATCCTATCCAGCGTTACGTGCGGGATGCCCGAATCACCAATATTTACGAAGGTACTTCCCAGTTGCAGGTAGTAGCTGCCATCCGTGGCGTCACCACCGGACAATATGCAAAACATATCCGCGAAGTATACGAGAAAATGGAGATCGCTCCGGAACACGAATACCTGCGCGAAACCCTGAAATGCATGACCGGTAAACTCGAAGCCGCAACAGCCAAAGTAGCTGAAGCCGGCAGTACCGAATATACCGACTTCCATGCCCGCCGTCTGGTGGAAATGGCCGGTTATACCATTATCGGTTACCTGTTGCTGCAGGATGCACAGAAATGCGATAAGTATGTGAAGTCTGCCGAAATTTTCATCAATTACGGTAAAGCCAAAGTAGCTGCCCACGATGAAATGATCAACAGCTTCAATCCGGACAAACTGGGAATCTATAAAAAAAATTAAAGCTAGTGATCAGATAAATTAAAAACGTCCTTTCGGGGACGTTTTTTTATTCTAAAGCATCGGGTACTTATGAATTTCAGTAACTTCTGTTCCGAAATTAAACACGCCTCCATAAATCACTTTTTGATTTTCATCCGGAATAATAAAATCAATGAAATTATTTAATTCATACACCTTTTCCAACTTTCCATTCCAACTCATCACAACAATTTTAGTGGGATATTTTCGAGCATCCTCAATTTTACATCCTTCCCATAGAAGATAACAATAATTTTGAGTAGCATAAGCTCGATAAAAGGTTACTGTAGTATGATCATCCACCCGAATTTGTGTATTTATATCTTCTTTGATCCAATCCAAAGCATAGGTCACCTTTAAATTTCCATCCAAATCATAACAGTTAATTAAATTCATATATTTAAACGGGACGATAATCGAATTGTCCTTTTCAGAAACTAGTACATGATGGCAATAAGCATCTTTACGTCCCTTTTCATAAAAATAATAAGGAACATAATCCGTATTTTTTATCTCTCCGTTATTTCGGTTACAAAAGGAAAAAAGCCCCTCGTCTTTCTCGATAAAAGTTCCGATAAAAGCAGAATCTATCTTATTGAAGTTATACATAAAATTCAGGTTTCTATATAAATGCTCCGAATTTACGCATTTCGCTATATCCCGGCTTTCCACAAGGGCAGCTAAATCTATTTTTGTTAACGTAGCGGCAGGGCTATCGTAAATAATCAGCGAATCATAAGCAAAGGAGTTAACTAGAAAAAAAGGATAATAAAACTCACAAACGCCCCGTCCTTCCCTTCCAAATCGAAAAATTTCCCGGTCAGTGTTCGTACTGAAAAGATAAAACATGGTATCCGTACATTTTTCTTTCAGTACCAAAAAAGAGTCTACCAATACACCGGTTTCATAACACCGGGGCAGAATAGTTTCAACCTTTTCACCGGTCAGATGAATCACCGGAGGCATCTTCAATTCAGTGATCCGATTCTTTTTGCTACAAGCCATCGAAAGCAGGATAAAAAATAGAGAAAGATATTTTTTCATCATACACCTATTAAATTATGACAGAGACAAGAATAAACACTTTTACAATATTTAATTAAAATGAATAAAAATTATTATTTTCCCAATAACTAGTCTGAATACAAATCCAGATTAGTTTACAAATCAAATAATAATTATATTATTTTGCAAAAATAAAATATTCTATAATATACTATTATCTATTTCAGTTAAGACACTGTAATTATACTTTACCTAAAAATTATCTATAAAATAAAAGTATATCGGTTTCCGGGGCTGTTTGGAGAATACCATTCATTCTATAACAGCCCCGTTTGTTTATCCAAGTCCAAATCCAAATTTTTCGTTAAACTTCTGCAACCGATTTCGCTTTACAGTTAAAATCACTACTTTTAACACCGTTTTATACCGAGGTCGTTCGATTTCGGGTGATTTCAAATGAGGGTGGATATAAATTTAACATCAATTATAGCAAAACATGAACCTGATCAAAATTATCTGTACAGGGTTTCTAGCCCTTGTTTTTTCCGGGCTGTCAGCTCAGGAAAATCCGCTATGGATGCGTTATCCGGCGATTTCTCCCGACGGAAAAACCATCGCATTCTGTTACAAAGGAGACATCTTTCTGGTAAGCAGTGAAGGTGGTAGAGCTACCCAGCTGACCACCCATCCGGCTTATGACAGCCGGCCTGTTTGGTCACCGGACGGCAAAACCATCGCTTTCACTTCTGCCCGGGACGAAGGATTGAACCTATATACCGTTCCGGTAAGCGGCGGCACCCCTACCCGCCTGACCTATTATTCAGGCAGCGAAATCCCCGTATGTTTCACTCCCGACGGTAAAGAAATCCTCTATCGTTCCAATGTCATGCCCGATGCAGAATACGGCCAGTTCCCCAGTGGAGGGCAGGTGTACAAGATCAGTGTCGATGGAGGACGGCCGGAACAATTTCTGACGTTCGACGCCTTCGACATCAATTTCAACAAAAAAGGCGATAAAATCATTTATCACGATTATAAAGGATATGAAGACAACTGGCGGAAACACCACAAATCTTCCGTATGCCGGGATATCTGGATTCACGACTTGAAAAGCGGGGAATTTACCAACCTGACGAACAAACAGGTGGAAGACCGCAACCCGGTATTCGCCGATAACGACGAAAACATCTATTTCCTGAGTGAACGTTTCGGGGATTTCAATGTATGCAAAATGTCCCTGAAAAATCCTTCGGACATCAAACAAATCACCAAACACAGCAAACATCCGGTCCGCTTCCTGAGCAGCTCTGAAGACGGCTTGTTGTGTTACTTTTTCAACGGAGAGATCTACACCCTGCAACCCGGAAAACAACCGAAAAAATTAGCGGTTGATATCATCGCCGACAATACCGAATCCCCTATTGCTAAAATGAATTGGAACCGGGGAGCTTCCGAGATGGCTCTGTCACCCGACGGCAAAGAATTCGCTTTCATTGTTCGCGGAGATGTATATGTAGCTAACGCCGAATACGGTACGACGAAAAGAATCACCAATACGGCCACTCAGGAACGTTCAGTCGAATTTTCACCGGACGGCCGTTCTTTGGTATATGCCGGTGAACGGAACGGTCACTGGAATATCTATGTCGCCCGGATCAAAGACAAAGACGATAAATCTTTCGCTTATGCCAAAGAAATCGAAGAAGAGCAGATCACCAAGGGTACTAATGCTTGTTTCCAACCCTCTTTCTCTCCGGATGGTAAAGAAATCGCTTACCTCGAAAACCGGACCGAAATCAAGGTAATCAATCTGAAAAGCAAAAAATCGAGAACGGTACTTCCGGCTAAATACAACTATTCCTATCAAGACGGCGACCAATGGTATCAATGGTCTCCCGACGGTCGGTGGATCCTGGCTAAATATTTCGAACACGGCGGCTGGCAGCATAACGATATCGCTCTTGTAAAAGCCGACGGCAGCGGAGAAATCCACAACCTGACCAACAGTGGATATAGCGATCAGAATCCCAAATGGATGATGAACGGAAAAGCCATCATTTGGTCGACCGACCGTCAAGGTATGCGTAGCCACGGTAGTTGGGGAGCTCAATACGACATCTATGCCTTATTCCTGGATCCGGAAGCCTGGGATGAATTCAGAATGAACAAAGAAGAACTGGCTCTTCATAAAGAAATAAAAGAGTTACAGAAAAGGAAAGAAGCCGAAGAAAAAGCCAAAGCTGAAAAGAAACAGGAAAAGAAAGGTGACAAAGCAGATAAAGCCGGGAAAAAAGGTAAAAAAGAAGAGGGAGATAAAAAAGACGAAGGAGAAAAAGAAGGTAAAAAAGCGAAAGCAGAAGAAAACAAGCTCCCCGAACTCAAAATCGACTTTGAAAACCTGGAAGACCGGATGGTACGCCTGACCATCCATTCTTCCCGTCTGGGCGACGCCGTACTGACCAACGACGCTTCAAAACTATATTACCTGAGCGCTTTTGAAGGCGGTTACGACCTTTGGGTCAGAGACTTTAAAAACGGAAGTACCCGTATGTTATCCAAACTGAACAAAGGAGGCGGTGCTCTCGTTATGAGTAAAGACGGCAGAAACCTGTACCTGCTTTCCGGCGGACAAATCTCTAAAGTGGATATGAATTCCGGCCAGTTGAAAGGTATGAGCTACAATGCCGAGTTCGAATGGAAGAAACCCGAAGAACGGGCTTACCTGTTCGATCACGTCTGGCAGCAAGTAGTAGATAAATTCTACGATCCTACCATTCACAATATCGATTGGGCTTTCTATAAAAAAGAATATGCCCGCTTCCTGCCTTATATCAACAACAATTACGACTTTGCCGAAATGTTGGCCGAATTACTGGGCGAACTGAATGCTTC
>ERZ857745.5139-NODE-5139-length-10865-cov-3.774376_pt1 | contig 10865 bp, 9 predicted proteins | sample MGYA00519699_ERZ857745 | MGnify/ENA primary metagenome ERZ857745 (study PRJEB31778, sample SAMEA3449357) | human gut metagenome | biome: human gut; feature: human-associated habitat; material: faeces | place: United Kingdom | collected 2010/2012 ...
TGCCCACCAACCGCCCTTCCGCGTCTACCACGGGCAACGACAGGAAGCCGTACCGCTGCAGCAGCCGCACGGCCTCCTCCTGGTCCGTCCCGGTGGCGACGGAGATGACGCCGTCCTCCATCACCAGATAGCCCTGCTCCGTGATCTGCAGCTCCCCCAGCGCCGGGGCCTGCACGATGTTTCCCTTCAAAACCTGCACCATATCCGTTCCCTTCCTTTCCGCAAAAAATAGGCACCCCGCCGCTTTTCCGGCAGAGCACCCATAGTAGAGCCTTCGGCGGCTCCGTAGAAACGCCTTGCACCATTTCCGCAAGGCTATATGAGCTTCCCTATCACGGGCCGCAGCCCGTTTTTCTGTTCAGCCGTTCAGGTCACCTGACCGCTCTCACTCTCCCAGTTATACGGTGCCTCTCCCTGTGCCAGCATAGCCTGATGCTCTTCGGCTGACAGGAGCAGGTCGTCTACCTGTATATCGCCCACTTCCACGATCTCATAGCTGTCCGCATCGTTCTCCAGCAGCTGCTCCAAGGCTGGGGAGCGCCTACCCTTTCTCCTCCGGTTTTTCACACCGGGCAGCAACGGGCCTGCACTCTATGGTGATTTTACCATATATCTCTCCTCTTTGCAAGGGTAGATTTGTTTATATTTCCGCCGGTGCCTGACTCTCACCGGGAAAATATTTCCCGCCGTGGTTGAAAACTTCACAATTTCCGTTTAAGATAGAACCAGTCTCCCTCGGAGACAGCTACAAGCGAGGTATTTCTATGAAAACGATCGGCAACATCCTCTGGTTTCTCTTCGGCGGACTCATCGGCGGACTGAGTTGGGTGCTGGCGGGCTGCCTGTGGTGCGTCACCATTGTGGGCATCCCTGTGGGCCTTCAGTGCTTCAAATTCGCCTCTCTGGCCTTTTTCCCCTTCGGCAAGGAGGTAGTCTACGGCGGCGGGGGCTTCTCACTGCTGGTGAACATTCTCTGGCTGCTGCTCTCCGGAATGGAGATGGCCTTGGGCTATGTCATTCTGGGATGCCTGTGGTGCGTCACCATTGTCGGGGTCCCTGTGGGCCTCCAGTGCTTCAAAATGGCCCGTCTGGCCCTGATGCCCTTTGGGGCGTCGGTTGTGTAGCTTTTTGTTCCCATGATCCCCACTTTTTTATGAAAAACACTTGCATTGTACCACTCGTTGTGCTATGATTCTCCCACGGATCGGAGCACTTCGATCTTAGGAGCTGCGCCTGTTTCAGCGCAGCAATCGCAATCAACAGGAGGAAATTTATCATGAAACACATTGGTTTGTTCGCCGCCGGTCTGCTGTTCGGCACGGCCGGCCTGAAGATCCTCACCAGCGAGGACGCTAAGAAGGTCTATGCCCACACCACCGCCGCCGCTCTGCGTGCCAAGGATTGCATCATGCACACCGTCACCTCTGTCCGCGAGGGCGCCGACGACATCTACGCCGACGCCAAGGCCATCAATGACCACCGGGCCGCTGAGGCCGAGGCCGAGACCATTGAGGACACTTCCGCACAAGAGGCTTAAGTTCAGCACTGCGTTATAGGAAGAGCCGCATTCTGCGGTTCTTCTTTCGTTTGGAGGTTCAAACTGATCTATGAAATGCAACATTCTCCACGAGTCCCCCAACCGCCTGCGGGTACATCTGCACTGCGCCCGGATGTCGTTGCATGAGGCGGATCTGCTGGAATACTATCTTCGCAGCGTAGACGGTGTCACGGAGGTCACGGTCTATGACCGCACACAGGATGCCGTGGTGCGCTACACCGGCCAGCGTAGCGCCGTGATCGGCGCATTGGCTTCCTTCTCCTTCGCCAAGGCCGAGGTCATGGAGCTGGTGCCGGAGCACACCTCCCGTGCTCTGAACCGGGAGTTCGAGGACCAGCTGGCCATGACGGTGATGCGCCGTATCTTCTCCAAGCTGTTCCTCCCCGCCCCCATCACCACGGCCATGGCCCTGTACCGCTCCGTGAAGTACATCCGGGAGGGGCTGACGGCCCTGTGGCACGGCGAGCTCTCCGTGGCGGTGCTGGACGCCACCGCCGTCACCGTCTCTATGGTTCGGGGCGACTTCTCCACCGCCGGCTCCGTCATGTTCATGCTGCGGCTGGGCGAAATTCTGGAGGAGTGGACCCACAAGAAGTCTGTGGCCGATCTGGCCGGGGCCATGTCCCTGAATGTGGACAAGGTATGGCTGCAAAGCGGCGATACGGAGGTACTGGTTCCCATCGGTGACGTGCAGCTGGGCGACCGGATACTGGTCCGCACCGGCAGCCTTATCCCGCTGGACGGTCAGGTGGTCAGCGGCGAGGCCATGGTGAATCAGGCCTCCATCACCGGCGAGTCCATGCCCGTGGTCAAGCGCCCCGGCAGTCCGGTATACGCCGGAACAGTGGCCGAGGAGGGCCAATGCGTGGTGGAGGTTCAGAAGGTGCAGGGCAGCGGCCGCTACGACCGCATCGTCCGGATGATCGAGGAGTCCGAGAAGCTGAAATCCACCACCGAGGACAAGGCCGCCCGTCTGGCGGACCGGCTGGTACCGTATACGCTGGGCGGTACGGTGCTGACGTACCTGCTGACCCGGAACGTCACCAAAATGCTGGCGGTGCTGATGGTGGACTTCTCCTGCGCTCTGAAGCTCTCCATGCCCATCGCCGTGCTCTCCGCCATGCGGGAGTGCAGTAGCTATCACATCTCCGTCAAGGGTGGCCGCTTTCTGGAGGCCGTGGCCCAGGCGGATACCGTGGTGTTCGACAAGACCGGTACCCTCACCTACGCCGTCCCCACGGTGCAGGACGTGGTCCCCTTCGGGGGTCACGACGCTCAAGAGATGCTGCGTCTGGCGGCGTGTCTGGAGGAGCACTATCCCCACTCCATGGCCACTGCCGTGGTGGAGGAGGCCAAGCACCGGGGCCTGTCCCACGAGGAGTACCACTCTCAGGTGCAGTACATCGTGGCCCACGGCATCTCCAGCATGGTAAACGGCGAAAAGACCCTCATCGGCAGCGCCCACTTCGTTTTCGAGGACGAGGGCTGCACCATCCCCGCCGGGGAGCAGGAGAGGTTCGATGCCCTGCCCACCCAGTACTCCCACCTCTATTTGTGTCTGGCCGGGCAGCTGGCGGCGGTGATCTGTATCCACGATCCCCTGCGGGCCGAGGCCAAGGACGCCATCCGTGCGCTCCACGACTGCGGCATCCGCAAGGTGGTCATGATGACCGGCGACAACCGCCGTACCGCCGCCTGTGTGGCGGAGGAGGTAGGAGTGGACGAGTTCCACGCCGAGGTCCTGCCGGAGGATAAGGCAGACTTCATCCGCCGGGAGCGTGCCGCCGGACACACGGTCATCATGATCGGTGACGGCGTCAACGACTCCCCCGCCCTGTCGGAGGCCGATGCCGGTATCGCCATCTCCACCGGCGCCGCCATCGCACGGGAGATCTCCGATATCACCATCACCTCCGAGGATCTGTTCCAGCTGGTGACGCTGCGGCGCATCAGTCAGAGCCTTATGGATCGCATCCATCGGAACTACCGCTTCATTGTGGGCTTCAATCTGGGCCTGATTCTTCTGGGCGTGGCGGGCATCCTGCCCCCCACCACCTCTGCTCTGCTGCACAATGCCTCCACGCTGGGCATCAGCCTCAAGAGCATGACGGATCTGCTGCCGGAGCCTGAAGCGGCGGCAACCGTCCCGGAGAGATCCGGCGAGTGACCCCGCAGCCGGTAATCGTAATCTGGGGGCCGGTGATTTTGCAGCGACATATCTGCTGCTGTTCCGATGGAACATCTGAAAAGGAAGGAAGCCCTGCGGCAAAGCCGCAGGGCTTCCTTCCTTGTTTATTTTTCCCTCACCGGGACAAACTACCTCAAATACGAAACACGAGGTGAAGTCTATGCAGACCAAACGAGCGGGCCGCCAGACGGTGCAGCTCTCCCATCCTCCCAGCGTGGTGTCCTTCGCCAACATCGGCGGCCGCATGGAGGGGCAAGGCCCCCTCTCCGACTATTTCGACGAGCTATCCCCCGATGCCTTCTTCGGGAAAAAGACATGGGAACAGGGAGAATCCGCCATGCAGGAGCGGGTCCTGCGCCGGGCGCTGGAAAAGGGTGGCCTCACCGCCGGTGAACTGGACTACGTGCTGGCTGGGGACCTGCTGAACCAGTGCATCGGCACCTCCTTCGGCCTGCGGAGCTTCCATATCCCCTTCTACGGGCTGTACGGCGCCTGCTCCACCATGGGAGAGAGCCTGTCTCTGGCGGCGCTGCTCATTGACGGGGGCTTCGCCCGGCTGGCCGCCGCCATGACCTCCTCCCACTACTGCACCGCCGAGCGCCAGTACCGGATGCCGGTCCCCTACGGCAGCCAGCGCACCCCCACCGCCCAGTGGACGGCCACCGCCTCCGGCTGCTGTATTCTGGGGGCTCAGGGGGACGGCCCCTATATCACCCACGTCACCTGCGGCCGCATCGTGGACTGGGGCGTCACCGATGCCAACAACATGGGGGCCGCCATGGCCCCCGCCGCCTACGACACCCTGCGGGCGCACTTCACTGCTACCGCCACCGGCCCGGAGGATTATGACCTCATCGTCACCGGCGATCTGGGGCTGCTGGGCCACCAAATCGTCACTGACCTCTTCCGGCAGGACGGCGTGGACATGACGAAAAACTACACCGACTGCGGGCTGCTGCTGTACCATCTGGAAAAGCAGGATATGCACGCCGGAGGCTCCGGCTGCGGATGCTCCGCCGCCGTGTTCAATGGTTACCTGCTCCGTGGCCTGCGGGAGGGACGCTGGAAGCATCTGCTCTTCGCCCCCACCGGGGCGCTGCTGAGCCCCACCTCCTCCTTTCAGGGGGAGTCCATCCCCGGCATCTGTCATGCGGTGGCACTTTCCGCCGCAAAGGAAGGAGTGTAAGCCTTGGATTACCTGAACGCATTTCTCTGCGGCGGCGTCCTCTGTGCCATCGGCCAGCTGCTCATCGACCGCACCCAACTGACCCCTGCCCGCATCCTCACCGGCTATGTGGTGGCCGGGGTACTTTTGCAGGCGGTGGGCGTCTACCAGTATCTGGTGGACTGGGGCGGCGCCGGCGCCACTGTCCCCCTCACCGGCTTCGGATACAGTCTCGCCAAGGGCGTGGCTAAGGCCGTGGCGGAAAAGGGACCGCTGGGCATCCTCACCGGTGGCCTTACCGCCACCTCCGGCGGCATCGCCGCAGCGGTGGTCTTTGCCGTGCTGGCAGCCATTTTCTTCAAGCCCAAAGAAAAGCGTTGACAAATACCCACAGGGGGTATATAATGCCACCATGAAATTATACCCCAGGGAGGTATTTGCATGGACTGCTGCTGCCATAAGACAAAGCACCGCTCCGACGAGGAGCAAAAGAAACTCACCCATCGCCTCAACCGCATCGAGGGACAGGTCCGTGGCCTGCGGGAGATGCTGCAAAAGGACGCCTACTGCCCGGATATCCTGATCCAGGTCTCCGCCGTCAGCGCCGCCCTCAACAGCTTCAGCAAGGAACTGCTGGCCACCCACATCCGTACCTGCGTGGCCGATGGCATCCGGCAGGGAGACGACGCCGTCATTGACGAGCTGGTCACCACCCTGCAAAAGCTCATGAAGTAAGGGGGTGCCGATGATGACCGAACAATTTGCCGTGACCGGCATGACCTGCGCCGCCTGCTCGGCTCATGTGGAAAAGGCGGTCTCCAGGCTCAGCGGCGTGCAGAGCGCCCCGGTGAACCTGATGCTGGGCAGCATGACCGTCACCTACGACGAGAAGGCGGTCACCGAAAGTGACATCATCGCCGCCGTAAAGGCGGCGGGCTACGGAGCCTCTCCCGCCTCTCAGACGGATCAGGGCCAGCTGCGCCGGGATCAGGACGCCGCCCTCCGCCGCCGGAAGAAGCACCTCATCTGGTCGGTGGTATTTCTGGTGCCGCTGTTCTACCTGAGCATGGGCCACATGATGGGCCTGCCCTTGCCGCAGGTGCTGCATATGCACCCTCTGCTGCTGGCCTGTCTGCAGCTGGCGCTGGTGATCCCCATTCTCATTCTCAACCGCAATTACTTCACCGTAGGTTTCTCCCGTCTGGTGAAGCTTAGCCCCAATATGGACTCGCTGGTGGCCGTCGGCGCTGCGGCTGGCCTTGTATACAGCCTCATTGAAATGGGCCTGCTGGCCGCCGGACAGGTATCCGGTATGCCGGACCTGTACTTCGAGTCCGCCGGCATGATCCTGACGCTGGTGACGGTGGGCAAGTATCTGGAGGAGCGCTCCCGCGGCAAGACCACCGGTGCCATCTCCGCTCTGCTGGCTCTGGCCCCGGAGAGTGCCGTGGTGCGCCGTCAGGGACAGGAGCTCACCATCCCCACGGAGGAGATCGTGGCCGGTGACACCGTCATCGTCCGTCAGGGCGGCCGTATCCCCGTGGACGGCGTCATCACCGACGGCCACGCCGCCGTAGACGAGTCCGCCATCACCGGTGAGAGCCTGCCGGTGGAGAAGGTCCCCGGCGACGCCGTCACCTCCGCCACCGTCACCAGTTCCGGTTATCTGGAGCTGCGTGCCACCCGTGTGGGCGGAGACACCACCCTCTCCCAGATCATCCGGCTCATGGAGGAGGCCGCCTCCTCCAAGGCCCCCATCTCCCGGCTGGCAGACCGTATCAGCGGCATCTTCGTGCCGGCGGTCATGGCCATCTCCCTGACGGCGGCTCTGCTGTGGGCCTTCGTGGGGGGCATGGACGTCCGCTTCTGCCTCTCCATCGCCATCGCCGTGCTGGTGATCTCCTGCCCCTGCGCTTTAGGTCTTGCTACCCCCGTGGCCATCATGGTGGGCACGGGACAGGCCGCCCAGCAGGGCATCCTCATCAAGTCCGCCGAAAGTCTGGAGCTGCTGCACAAGGTGCAGACGGTGGTGCTGGATAAAACCGGCACCGTCACCATGGGCCAGCCCCGTGTCACGGATATCCTCTGCGCCCCCGGCGTCACGGAGGAAGAGCTGCTCTGCGTGGCCGCCTCGGCAGAAAAGCCCTCGGAGCACCCGCTGGCCCACGCCATCGTGGAGGAGTCTCAAGCCCGCCACATCCCCCTCTGCCCCGTGTCTGATTTCCGATCCGTCCCCGGCGGTGGGATCCAGGCCACCCTCTCCGGCGAAGCGGTGCTGGCCGGCAATGCCGGTTATCTGGCGCAGAATGGTGTCTCGCTGGCAGCCATGGAGGCCGACGCTCACCGGCTGGCCGAGGACGGCAAAACACCTCTGTTCTTCGCTGAGAGCGGCCGTCTGCTGGGCTGTATAGCCGTGGCAGATGTGGTGAAGCCCGACAGTGCCAAGGCCATTGTTGCTCTGCGGCGCATGGGCCGTCGAGTGGTGCTGCTGACCGGCGACAACCAGCGCACCGCCAACGCCATCGCCCGTCAGATCGGCGTGGATCAGGTCATCGCTCAGGTGCTGCCGCAGGATAAGGCCAAGTGCGTGGCCCAGTTCCAGCAGCAGGGTCAGCGGGTGGCCATGGTGGGCGACGGCGTCAACGATGCCCCGGCGCTGGCGCAGGCCGATGTGGGCCTTGCCATCGGCGCCGGTACGGACATCGCCATCGAGTCGGCGGATGTGGTGCTGATGAAGAGCAGCCTGCTGGACATCCCCGCCGCCATGGACCTCTCCCGTGCCGTGCTGCGGAACATTAAGCAGAACCTGTTCTGGGCCTTCTTCTATAACTCCATCGGCATCCCCGTGGCCGCCGGTGTCCTGTATCCGGCCCTGCACCTGACCCTGAATCCCATGCTGGCCGCCGCCGCCATGAGCCTCAGCTCCGTGTGCGTGGTGTCCAATGCCCTGCGTCTGCGGGGCTGGAAGCCCCCGGTCTTTCCCGATCAGCCTGCACCCACCGCTCCCCTGCCGGAGAGCGCCGTGTTCCAGTCTCAAGGAAAGGAGGAGAATACCGTGAACAAGACCATCCATATTGACGGCATGATGTGCACCCACTGCACCGGCCGTGTGGAAAAGGCCCTCAATGACCTGCCCGGCGTAGAGGCCACCGTGGATCTGGACTCCAAGTCCGCCGCCGTCACCTGCACCCCCGACGTGTCCGATGACACCCTGCGTCAGGCCGTGGAGGACGCCGGCTACCACGTTACCGGCATCCGGTAATTGCCACTTTTTTCCACGGGCGCTTTTCTCCCAAGAAGGCCATGCCTCCCGTCATCCCATGGTGTTTTCCCAAGAAAAAGAGCATCCTGTGAGGGCTATTTCCTTCACAGGATGCTCTTTTCAATTCCGTTATCCGTTGTTCTGCTGAACCACATAGGAGAAGTAGTACCCGCCGATGCCGTCTGTCAGCAGCCCCGTGTAGGCGCTGCTGAGCCGGCTGCTCTGGCCGGTAAAATACAAGGGGCATACATACCCCGTCTCCAGCAGCAGACGCTCAGCATCCTCCAAATAGGCGTCCCGTACCTCTACCTCGCCGCAGTCCGCCGCCACACCCATCAGCATATCGTAGGCGTGGGAGTAGAAGAACTCCCCCTCCTTGCTGCCGCTGGCCCACTGCCGCAGCAGGCCCATGGCGTCGTTGCGGTCGCTTTTCAGCGTCACCATGGCGATGGTAAACTCGCCGCTGGCCACATCCCGCTGTACCTCCTCGCCGGTAACGCCCTTCAGCGTCACCACAAGGCCCAGCTGATCCCGCCACGTATCCCGCAGCAGCTGGGCGAGCTTGGCGTTGACGTCACTCTCCTCATACAGCAGCGTCACCTGCCCCAGCCCCGCCAGACTGCTGGGGTCTGTCAGGCCAGCCTGCTGCATCAGCTCCGCCGCCTTCTCACGGGCAGCCGTCAGCGCCTCTGGGTCGTTGTTAATGAGGTCGCCGCTCTCCGTGCGGAAGTCTCCGCCCATGGTGTTCCGTATCCCTCCGGGAATCAGTCCGGTCGCCAGAGTCACCAGACGGCTCTCTGTCAGTGCCGCCAAGGCGTTCCGGTCGATGACCAGCGACATGGCCTGCCGCAGCTCCTCGCTGGCCAGGCTCTGTGCCATCTGGTTCACCAGCAGCGTCATCACCTGAGGATAGCTGTCCGGTGTCCATGTCTCCGGCTCATCCGCCAGCTCCTCTTGGGACAGGCCCAGTACGAAATCCACCTCGTTCTTTTTCAGCAGTTCCGTCCTCATCGCCGCATCCGTCTCGAACCGGAACACCAGCGTGCTCATTTGCAGTCGCCGCTGGTCGTAGTAGCTCTCCGGTACCGTGGCGGTCAGCAGACCGTTCTTCCATTCGCTGATGCGGTAGGCCCCGTTGGTACACAGGGCCGTGGGATCCGCCTGCCAGTTCTTCGGCTGCTCGCTGCGTACCGGCATGGTGGCTGCCGCCGTACACACGGCGCTTAAAAAGTAGGCGCACCGATTGCTGAGGGTCACCACAAAGGTGTTCTCTTCCGGGGCCGACACCTGCAGCTTGCTGACATCGCCGCTGCTGCGAACCTGCCGATACCCCGCCACCATCTCCAGCAGCGCCGCATTAGGGGAGACCGTGGCCGGGTCCGCCAGCCGCTGCCAGGCGTAGACAAAATCCGCCGCCGTCACCTTCTGCCCGTCGGACCACTTCATGTCCCGCAGGGTAAAGGTATAGGTCTGGGTTCCGTCGTTGTTGTCTGTGCAGGTATATTTCCGGGCAGCCCCGGCCTCCACACGGCTGCCGCCCTGCCCGTCGGAGGACAGCTTCATGAGATTCTCATACAGATGGCTCACCACGATACGCTCGGAGTCCGTGGTGACCATAGCCGGGTCCAGCGTCCCCGGCAGCTCCGGCAGGCATACCCGCAGCGTCTGCGGCTCCCGCCGGGTGCCGCAGCCCGCCAGCGCCACCGCCATCACCAGCGTCAGCAGCAGGCAAACGCCCCGTTTCCAAATATTCATAGCCCCACCTCTTACTTCTCCAGCGGAACCACCGTGCCGTCCCCCTCCAGCTTGGCGGAGACGATCTGGCTGCGGGTGTTGCGGGCGATATCGTCCAGCCGCATCCGGCTGGGGAAATCCGACAGCAGCGTATAGGCCACGCCGTGGCGCTTGGCCCGCCCCGTCCGGCCGATGCGGTGTACGTAGTACTCATTCTCCTCCGGCACGTCGAAGTTGAAGACGGCGTCCACATCGTCCACGTCGATGCCCCGGCTGGCCACGTCCGTGGCCACGAACACATGGAGCTTGCCCTCCCGGAACTGGGCCATGACCTCCTCCCGCTTCTTCTGGGGGATATCTCCGTGGATGCACTGGGCGTCCAGCCCACGCATCTGCAAAAACTTCGTCAGCCGCTCCGTGGAGCCCTTGGTGTTGCAGAAGCAGATGACCCGCTCCAGCCCCTGCTTCTTGATGATGGCGGCAATGGCGTCCACCTTGGCGTCGGAGTCCACATCGAGGCGGTACTGCAAAATATCGGGCTTATTCTCCTGCGTGGCCTGCACCGTGATCTCCTCCGGATCCCGCTGATAGATCCACGAGATATCCATCACCTCACGAGAGATGGTGGCGGAGAACATCCCCAGATTCTTCCGGTTGGGGATCTTGTCCAATATCCGCCGCACATCGTGGATAAAGCCCATATCCAGCATCCGGTCCGCCTCATCCAGCACCACGGTGGACACCTCGTTCAGCACCACCGTCCGCCGCTTCATGTGGTCGGAGAGCCGCCCCGGCGTGGCCACCACGATCTGGGGCCGCCGCTTCAGGGCGTTGATCTGCTTGCCGATAGGCTGACCTCCGTACAGGCACACCAGCCGCACCCCCTCGTGGCACACCGCCACCTCCCGCATCTCCTCGGTGATCTGCATGGCCAGCTCACGGGTGGGGGCCAGGATCA
>ERZ857745.5155-NODE-5155-length-10812-cov-4.274147_pt1 | contig 10812 bp, 7 predicted proteins | sample MGYA00519699_ERZ857745 | MGnify/ENA primary metagenome ERZ857745 (study PRJEB31778, sample SAMEA3449357) | human gut metagenome | biome: human gut; feature: human-associated habitat; material: faeces | place: United Kingdom | collected 2010/2012 ...
GGCGGCCGTCATGGCCGGCGCCACCATCGAGCCTCCGCTTTCCCGCGAAATGTCGCGCAAGTTCTTCGCCTCCCGAGCGCTTGCTTCCTTCGAGGTTCTGCGCAAGCGAATCGAGAAAGCCTTGGAAAAGTCCTGCGATGGCGCCACCTTCAGCGAATGCCGCGTGCTGCAGCGCCTGGGCGAAGTAGGCTACCCCATGCGCATTGTGGACCTGGCGCGGCAGCTGAAGCTCACGAGCGCCACCGCCGTGCGGGCAACCGACCGCCTGGCCGAACGCGGCTGGGTCGAGCGCATGAGCGCGCCCGACGACCGCAAGGCCGTGTACGTGGCATGCACCGACGAAGGGCGGCGCATGCAGGACATCGTGCTCGCGGGCGTGGACCGCATCGCCACGCAGTACCTGTGGAGCCGCCTTGCCCCCGACAAGTGCCGCGACATCGCCATGGCCGGCCATGTGGTGATGGCCGACCTGCAGCAACGCGAGGAGGCCGAACGTTTGAGCACCCTCGCGCAGCTGCGGCCCTTGAAGCAGTGACGCACGGGCTTTCCCACCGCGACGACCCCGTTCGAGGACGAATCCGCCGCACAGGGCCTGACGGCATGTCCAGGCGAAAACCCGCCTTGAATCCCATGCGCGCTCCCGATCCGTCGAAAGCGAAACGGCTGGCGCCAAAACGAAAAGGGGCGTTGGCTTGAGTCAACGCCCCTTTTTACGAATGCGCGATTATGCGCGGTTCGCCACTTCTTGAGCTTGATCGTACGTCAACCACCCATCAGGGATGGGCGCATCATCATGGCATCGGCTGCACGCGTTCACCGACGCACGATGCGCCTTATGGCAATCTCCGCAGTCAAGCTGCTGCCCATGCATGGCCATATGCGGGTTGCGCTCGCCGTACTGCGCCGTCGCCTTCACCAGGTCCTGGCGCGTAATGTTATGGCACGCCGAGTTCAAGCAGAACGCATCGCCGTCCTGGCTCAGCCACTCGCCGAGCTGTTCGGTATCGCGCTCCCCAAGCACCAACCCATAGGTTTCGTTGGCGTACAGCGGCATGTTGCCGGTGGCCCACTCGCTTACCTCGGTCAGCTGCTGCGACATGGTGGGTTTGTGGCAACTCAGGCAGTTCGCATCAGCACCGCCTTCCTCCTTCGGCACCGCATGCACCACGGCCAACATGGAATCGGTGTTCTCCACCGTATTCCCCCACTTGTCAACGCCCTGCACGCCCGGCTCCTGCTCGAACGCGGCAAGGTATGGATCCATGGGCGTATGGCAAATGGCGTTGCAAAAGCTGGGCTGCTCATGCCAAACCCAAAAGCCACCGCCGGCAACTGCCGCAACCACCGCCACCACAGCCACGGTGATCGGCCATTTGCGGCTTCTCCCGCGAGGCTTGCCGGTCCCGTTTTGCTCGCTCATATGTTTGAACCCCCTTTCCGGAAAAGAATCGGAATATGCTAGCGGTTGCCCCCGAGCGCGCAGCGCGCTTTTGCTCGGGAGCTTCGGAGAGAATGCCGCCTACGCTTTATCCAAGCATGGACAATGCCTGGTCGGCCGCCGCTTCGGCCTTGTCCAGGGTTTCGAACGTCAAATCGGGATTGTGAGCGCCCTCGCTGTTCTCGACCATCACGAAATCCCAGTAGAACTGCGCGTTGCGCTGCAGTTTCCACAGGGCGGCAAGCTCATCGGAAGGAGCCTGCTTGCCGCCGGCGTCCTTGGCGGCTTTGATCGCGGCGATCTCGTCAGCGTACTTGTCGGCGATCTTGTTCGTCATATCCTCGATCTTCTCGCTGATCGAGGTGACGCGCTGCTCTTCCTTAGCCTGCGTAGCCGCAACTTCGCTCTTCAGGTCGGCATGGCAGTTGTTGCAGTCGTTTGCCAGCATATCCTCGTTCTCAAGCGGGCTAATCCAATCATGAGACGTGTATGCGGTGCCGTCCTCGGCTACTTCGGTGCCCATATGGCAATCTGAGCAGGTGTATCCGATGCGCGCCATGGTGGTGGATTCCCCGCCGTAGATGGTTTCGAACTCCGGATGCTGCACCTTGATCATCGGCGCCATGGTGTCGGCATGATTCCAGTCGGAAAAGTTCATGTCATCGTAATAAGCAAGGATGGCATCGGGCGTCATCTGATCGGTGCCGGTGTAGGGGTTCGTCGTCGCCTTCGTGGTCGGATCGAAATAATACTCGTTGTGGCACTGGCCGCACGTTTGGCTGGCCAACGGCGCCTTCTTCTCGTTGTCCACGTCGTCGCCGAGCGCCCTCACGAAGAACTTGTTGCCCACGATCAATTGGGTGGGGTCGTTCTCGTGGCAGTTATAGCAGCTGATGGGCTCGTCGAACTGATCGATCATGTCGTTGAATTTGCCTTGATATGCCGTATCGCCCTCCGCATTCACCAACGCGGTATATTGCGGGGTCTTGCACGAGATGCAGTTGGCGAGCTGCTCCTTTTTCTGCGTACGCGGCGTTTCCTTCACCGAATCGAGCGCGTGCGTATGGCCATGCGCCTCATCGTAGCCAAGCGCAAAGGCATATCCCTTGTACATGGTGTTCAGCGCAGGATACAGCTGCAGGTAATCGTGCTTGCCCTCGGTGCCGTTAGCGTCGTTTTGCTTATAGGTTCGATACTGATATGGATAATCGCCGGCCCATTGATCAGCATGCACCACGCCATACTCATCGGCATCGGGCGTCTGCTCGACTTGTTGCGCGACCGGCTTGTCGGTTGCCTTCTGATCGGCACGTCCTGCCTTGTCGGCATTCGGCGCACAAGCCGAAAGACCAACTACCAGGCCGAATGCGCACAAAGCGGTAGTCCAAACGATCGCCTTGCTCCCTTTTGCCTTCATCATCTCCATCTTCCTCCCTTCTTGCAGGCGCTTCTCTCCGCATCCAACGGTACACGCATCGCGCATACCCACGCGCTTGATGCGCGCGCAGTAGCGAACCCTCCCCCAAACAGACGGGCAAAACCCTATGATTTCGTCGATGCCGCTTCCAACCTGCTATTGTTATTTGGTTGCCTCTGCGCGAAAGGCGCAGAAGCGTTTAAGATGCTTTTGGTCATGGAAGGGGACATCATGGGGGCATCGAACTTCGACCAGGCAACGATCTCAGGCAAGAACGCCGCGTTCCAGCAAGCGGTCGACGCACTGCGTAAGCGCTTCCGCTTCGACTTCGTGTCGATGGGCATCACCGCATTTCCAGGTGCGCCGCTTACATGGCTCTACAGCGCAGGCGAAACCAGTAATCGACACCGTCGCATCTCGCTAGCGCCCGGGCACGGCATCGGCGCATCGTGCTGAAAACCGGCAAACCCATGCTGTTCACCGACATCGACTCGGAAATGGACCCCCGTGAATACTCGTCTTACCCCATCGTCTTCGCCGAGGACCTGCGCAGCTTTTGCGCTTTGCCCCTCAAACGCGCAGACCATGTGGTGGCCGTGCTGCTATGCGCTTTCCGCATCGTCGATCCATCGCATGCGAAAACGTTCCGTGCGCTTATAGCCGATGAGCTGCGTGGGGTGTTTTGCGGGCTCGAAGTGGTATCCGAAGGGTTCATGGGGCTTGGGGAAGCCGGCGACCGAAGCGAAGCCACGCTTGTCGACATCTCGGGCGATACCTCGTTCGCCGGCGTGCGCGATACCGACGAAACAGGCGCGCCGAAACTGTTGCGCGGCGACCTGGCTCGCGTCATAGGTGCGCAAGAAGAAGAGCGGCGGCGCATTTCACGCGAGCTGCACGACGGCGTAGCGCAGGAGCTTCTGACCGTCACGTTCACGTTGCAGCGCCTTACGGACCACGTCGACGCAGAAGGCGCTGACATCCTGGAAGAGGCGCGCGGCGGCATCAACGGCGTGCTCGATGAGCTGCACAACATTTCCGTGATGCTGCGCCCCAGCTCGCTTGATCATTTGGGGTTTGTGCCCGCTCTGCGCAGCCAAGCCTTGCTGCTAGAGAAAACCTATGGCTCCGCCATCCGCTTCGAAGGCCAGCTCTCCCTGCCCCGCTTCGATCGCGCATTGGAAACGCAAGCCTATCGCATTTGCCAGGAAGCCATGACGAACGCCTGCAAGTACTCCGGATCGGATGTCGTAACCGTGAGCGTTGAGACTGCCGGCAACTGGCTTCACATCAGCATAGTCGATGAAGGCTGCGGCTTCGACGTGGCGCATCCCGCCATCAAGGGCACAGGCTGCGGGTTGCTCGGCATGCAAGAGCGCGCCAACCAGGTAGGTGCCACGCTTTCCATTGAATCAAACGAATACGGCACGCGCGTCACCTTGGTCACGCCCATGCGTTCGAGTGAAGAGGGTGATGCGCGATGATCAGCGCAGTGCTCGCCGATGACCATATCGTGGTACGAACCGGCATAAAAATGCTGCTTGACGCCGATCCCGATATCGAGGTTGTGGCCGAAGCCGCTGAGGGAACGGAGGCATATTCCCTGGTAGCCCGCTACAAACCAGACGTGCTGCTGTTGGATATATCCATGCCGCCCGGGCAAAGCGGGCTTATCGCGTGCGAGAAGACGGCAAAGGATTTCCCAGATACCAAAGTTGTTATCCTCACCATGTTCGCAGAACCGGAATACCTGCTGTACACGCTACGGGGCGGGGCGGCAGGATACGTGCTGAAGAATTCAACGCCTGAGCAACTACGCCAGGCCGTGCACGACGTTGCCAACGGCGGCAGCTATATCCACCCCACCATGATCGAGCTGTTGGCAAAACACGCGGCGGGCGGCTCAAACGATCCGTCAATCCAACAACTGTCCAGCCGCGAACTGGAGATCTTGCAGCTGATAGCACGCGGGCACACCAACAAGGAGATCAGCACGATGATGTTCCTGTCCGTGAAAACCGTTGAGGCGCATCGTAGCAAGATATACAAGAAGCTTCATCTGAAAACACGCGCCGATGCCGTCGATTACGCGCTACGCCATAAGCTGCTCGACCTATAACGCACCACACGACGCGACTTTTACCGTCAATTGCCGGGGACAAAGCGCATCCTTGCGCCTTGCCCCCCCGAGAAGTGCCGCGATATCGCCATGGCAGGCCATATGGTGATGGCTGACCTGCAGCAACGCGAGGAAGCAGAGCGCCTGAGCACCCTCACGCAGTTGCGGCCCATCGACCGTTTGCGCCAGCGCCGATCAGGCGTGCTTGCCATCAGCGAGCTCTTCAACCGGAGCGTCCGCGTTGCTTTGCAGCCCATCGATGCCGATCAGGTCGAACAGCTCCTCACGCGAATGGATATCGAACTTCTGATACACATGGCGCACATGCGCTTTCGCGGTACCGTTAGCGATGAACAGCTCGTGCTCGATCTGCCCAACGGTTTTGCGTTGCGCCAGAAGCATGAGCACCTCGGTCTCACGCGACGTCAACCCGAACCGCTTCGCTAAAAGCTCGCAGCGATCCACGATCTCCTGCTTGCGCACGGCCTGGCCATCAGCCCCTGAACCATCGAAAAACGACGCTCCCCATGTATTGGACAGTTCCTTTTGAGATAGCAGCACGAACGTCCCCATGATCACGGCGACGATAGCTATGCCGATGGCGATGGTGGTGCCGCGCACACCACCGATATCGATCATCGACCCGTATTCGTATACGCACCGGCCAAGAAACATGAACACCAGGCGAAGGCTGCGCTCCAAACCGAACAGCCATATCGCCGACACGCCGTAGCGATAGCACAGGTTCGAGCACAACGCCATGATCAGGATGGTAAACGCGGTGTAGCCACCTGCCACGCAATACCCGCCGAACACGTCGTCGGCAAAACCGAACACGGAAATGGAGAACAGCGCAACCACCGTCAACGGCAACGCGATGCGGCAAAGCACGTTGAAATCGAATTTGTCGCGTCGCACCAGCACGCCGATGACCACGAGCACTGCCACGATGAACGTTCCCGGCGATGAATGCGGCCCGAACGCGCCACGGTAAGCACTCGATTCGATGATGCCGTACGAAAACGCGAAGAAGCCCATGAGCAACATGATCTTCCACGGCACGGAGACGCTCACCCACGTTTTCTGCGGCCGTTCGCCTTCGGGCAGCAACCCGAAAGCGCGTCGAGCGCACAACAGAGCCGCTACGGGAAGCAACGCCGTCATCGCAAACAACCACGGCATCTTAAAGCCCATGTACACATACACGATCAGCGCACCGAACACCAGGGATGACGCGTAATACAGCGTTACGCGGATGGGATTCAAGCATCCATACAGTTCGCTGAAGATCAAGATGATCAAGCCCAGGCCAAGACCACCGAGGACCGAACTCGCAAAGCAAAGCTCCAGCGCGATCGACGGCATGAAACTCGACGCGAACAGCAGCACGGTTGACAGTAGCATGAAACTGCCGCAAAGGATATATACCCGGGCTCTGTTGAACAGCGGGCCGATTCTACGCGCAAGCGCCACACACGCCAGCATTTCGACGATGGCGGTGAGATCGAAGATGTCGCGCATGGAAACGGAAAAAGCCTGGAAGCCGACGAACGACCCCACAAAGGTGATCTCTATCCAGGCGCGGTACACGCCCAACCCTAGAAACGCCAACGGGATGGGCACCAGCACATCCCGCAAAGGACGGTGCGTCTTCTTCTCCTGGGCCTGATCGCCGCTTGATGGCTTCGCCGGCGCCACATTCTGCGCCGCTACATTCGAACTGTGCAAAACGCTCCCCCATCACCTTGTGCAATTGGGGTTATGCATCCATATAACTCCCTCTCCCTTCCCTCATTGTATACGACTGTTTAAGCGCAACGCTAATGCACTCAGAAACGGTTGCGCGAGTATTGCCTGTTCAAGAGCGGGTTATTTCAAGGGGTTATGGAAATAATCCCCCTGATTTCCCAAGAGGCTGATGAATCGACGCGTTTGTGAAGATATTGTGCAGGGCACAGCAACGAGTTTTGGAGGGCGAAGGGATCGTTGCTCTGCCCCGTCGAGCATGCAAGCGAAATGCGGGGCTCGCATACCGAAAGGAGTTACTCATGTCCAAGGAAATGTCGCGTCGCGATCTGCTCAAGATGAGCGGGCTGGCGGCAGCAGGCGTCGCGGGAGCATCGCTTCTGGGCGGCTGCGCACCGAAAACGGCATCGAGCGCATCCGATTCAGGCAAGGCGGCAAACGGCGGCTCGACCGCCGCAACCACCGCGGCAGGCCACGAGCGCGCAGGGCTTCCGAGCTTCCTGAGCGCACCCGAGCCGATCAAGGACGTGAAAACCACGAAGGATTACGACGTCGTGATCGTAGGCGCTGGTGCTGCAGGCATCCCCGCCGCCATCACCGCCAAGGAAGCGGGCGCGAGCGTCGCCGTCATCCAGAAGGAAAGCACCGCCATCTCGCAAGGCAACACCGCAACGGGCATCCTGCTTGACAAGTCCGACCCCGCCGGCGTCGAGGCCGTGGTGTCGAAGCTGATCTCCGAGCATGATTACCGCGCTAAGCGCGAACAGGTGGAGCTGTGGGCGAAGAACTCCGGCGAGGCCATCACATGGCTGTTCAACCTGGCGCAGCAATGCGGCGCGCAGGTCTCCGACACCACGAAGAAGTGGACGTCAGGCATTGCAAAGGTCAACGACTACGAGATGAACTACTTGTCTATCGACTTTGGCCCGAAGCCCTACAACACCGGCGAAGGCATGAAGGCGTTGGCCGAGTATGCGGAAAAGCAGGGTGTCGACTTCTTCTACTCCACCGAGGCGAAACAGCTCGTGGGCGACGCATCGGGCATCACGGGCGTTATCGCCAAGGGTGCCGAGGGCAACATTCAGTTCAACGCGAAAAAGGGCGTTATCCTGGCTGCCGGCGATTACCAAAACGACGACGAGATGGTGAACTACTATCTTCCGGATCTGAAGCATCTCGGCCGCAAGCAGACGAACAAGACCGGCGACGGACACAAGATGGCCATTTGGGCCGGCGGCGCGATGGAGGACCTCGGTCACACGAAGATGCTCCATGACTTCGACGCCGGTCCGGGCTCCATGTGCGATATGCCGTTTTTGGCGGTGAAGATGGACGGCACGCGCTTCTGCGATGAGACCTGCGGCATGTCGCTTATGAACAACTTCCTGCGCAGCGACGCCGATCAGGGCAACTATTGCCAGATCTTCGACAACAACTACACCGAGACGGCTGCAAGCTGGCCGGGCAAGCTGTTCGACCAGGAGGCCATCAAGGCGTACATGCCCGAAGAGCCTGGCGAGAAGAAGGGCGTTTACGAGGGGCAGATCGCAACGTTTAAGGCGGATACCCTTGACGAGCTTGCCAAGAAGCTGGGCATCACCGACGCGGCCGCGTTCAAGAAGGCCGTCGAGCGCTACAACGAGCTGGTTGCGAAGGGCAGCGACGAGGACTTCGGCAAGCAGGCTAAGTGGCTCACGCCCATCGACACCCCGCCGTTCTACGGCATCCATCGTCATGTGCGCGTATCGGCCATCGTGTCCGGCGTGAACGTCGACAAGCACATGCAGGTGCTCAAGGACGGTACCGAGGAGCCGATTCCCGGTCTGTTCGCCATCGGCAACGTTGCCGGTAACTTCTTTGCCGGCGTTGACTACACCATGTGGATGCCGGGCTTGTCCCTTGGCCGTGCCCACACGCAGGGCTATGTGATCGGCAAGTACGTGGCCGAACTGTAAAAACCCATGACCTTCGGATAGGCGTTCTGGGGCGTTCGTCGTCCTCGAAACGCCCCCGAACGGATCATCCCCCTAAGCTGAGCGCCCTCCACTCCCTCCGGGCGCTCAGCGTCTTATTTGAACCGAGACAAAAGGAGCACACCATGGAAACGCCGACGAACAGCGTGGACGCGTGCAGCAAGAAGAGCAAAAAACCGCTGATAGCGGGTATCGTCGTTGCGGTTGTGGTGCTGGCGGGCATTGGTTTTTGGACATGGCACAACACGCCGGGTTTTTGCGGCGTGTGCCACACGCCCATGAGCACGTACGTTGCAACGTACGAAGCGCAACCTAACGCGCAAGCGACGGACAAATGGGGCAACGACGTAACGAATTCGAACGCCATGTTGGTGGTCACGCATAAAGAAGCCGGCGTAGAATGCCTGTCGTGCCACGTCCCGAGCATCAATCAGCAAATCGGCGAGGTGACCGAGACTATCACGGGCGATTATTACTACCCGCTTTCTGAAGTCAGCATTTCCGCTTTGCAAGAGAATTCCGGGCAGAACGCAAGCGACGAGGCCGCCTTCTGCCTGAAAAGCGGCTGTCATGTCGATGCGAGCGGCACCGAGATATCCACGCGCGAGGACTTGATGAAGGCCACTGCGGATAAAGCATTCAACCCGCATAGCAACCATCACGGCGAAGCAAACTGCAGCGATTGCCATAAATCGCATCGCGCATCGGTGATGCAGTGCACGCAGTGCCACAACGACGCCGCGGCAAGCATGCCGGAGGGCTGGGTGGATTACAAGACCGGAAAACAGATCGCAGAATCCGCCGTCAAGTAAAGCCACCGCAAAGCACGACGCGCATGATCGAGAACGACCAGTGAGCCAAAATGTTGCGAAGACAGCGTGGCTCATCGCGAAACGAAGGGAGCTCCCATATGGGAGCTCCCTTCGTTTCCTAGGAACATCCTGCGCTTGCCGGAAGCAGGAACATCCTACACTTGCTGGAAGAAAGAGAAATTGCGCCTGCCGGAAGAAATAGAGAGCTCCCTTATCAGGAGCTCTCTTCGCATTTCATGCTCTTGCTCGAGGCGGAACCCCCCCTGCTCACATCTGACAAAAAAGGGAGCTCCCGTATGCGGGAACTCCCTTCATGAAGCTAATAACGCGCAAACGCTAGCCTACTGGGCCTTCTTGGCCTCGATGGCAGCCTGGCCGGCGGCCAGACGGGCCAGCGGCACGCGGTAGGGGCTGCAGGACACGTAGTCAAGGCCGATGGCGTTGAACGTGTGGATGGAGTCCGGATCGCCGCCGTGCTCGCCGCACACGCCGCAGGTCAGGTCGGGGTTGCCCTGGTGACCCAGCTCGACGCCCATCTTCACCAGCTTGGCAACGCCGGGGTCGACCGTTGCGAACGGGTTGAAGGGCAGCAGGCGCTCCTGCAGGTACTGCGGGATGAACTCGGCCTCGACGTCGTCGCGGCTGAAGCCGAACGTCGTCTGGGTAAGGTCGTTGGTGCCGAAGGAGAAGAAGTCGGCCTTCGTGGCGATCTCATCGGCGGTGACGGCAGCGCGCGGCAGCTCGATCATGGTGCCGATCTGGATGTCCAGCTCGACACCCTGCTCGGCGGCAACCTCGGCGATGGTCTGCTCGGCGACCTCGCGCAGCTTGGCCAGCTCGGGAACCACGGACACCAGCGGGATCATGATCTCGGGCTTGGGGTCCAGGCCCTCCTTCTTCAGCTGGGCGGCGGCGGTTGCGATGGCGCGCACCTGCATCACGGGAAGGATGGGGTACACGATGCCCAGGCGGCAGCCGCGAAGACCCAGCATTGGGTTGGCCTCTGCCATGGCGTCGATCTGCTCCATGAGGGCGCGCTTCTCGGCGATGACGCCCTTGTCGCCGCCGGTGGCCTCGAGGCGTGCGATCTCCACGTCGAGGGCACGCGGGCTCTCCAGGAACTCATGCAGCGGCGGATCGAGCAGGCGCACGATGACCGGCAGGCCGTCCATGGCCTTGAACATGCCGTAGAAGTCGCCCGTCTGAGCCTCGAACAGCTGGTCGACGGCCTTCTGGCGGACATCCTCGTCGTCGTTGAGGATGAAAGTCTGAATGATCTGCTTGCGATCGCCCAGGAACATGTGCTCGGT
>ERZ857745.5162-NODE-5162-length-10799-cov-2.156739_pt1 | contig 10799 bp, 10 predicted proteins | sample MGYA00519699_ERZ857745 | MGnify/ENA primary metagenome ERZ857745 (study PRJEB31778, sample SAMEA3449357) | human gut metagenome | biome: human gut; feature: human-associated habitat; material: faeces | place: United Kingdom | collected 2010/2012 ...
AGTGCGCCATGGTCTCCACCACGCCCTCGTCCAGATGCAGGCCGGTGGTGATGAGGCCTTCGCCGTATCCGGTGGCGCAGGAGCGTGCTATCCACGCATCTTCCGGCAGCTGGCTTTGGATCTGCTTGACGATGTTGACAGCGGCCGTCAGCGGGCTGCCTTCGTTGGTGGCGTACGACGACCATACGATTTCGCGGTCGTCGTTGACGAGCGTCGCTTTGATGGTGGTCGATCCGGCGTCGATGCCGAGGAAGTGCGGGCCTTGCGCGCCGTCCAAAGTGCCGATGTGCACGTGCTCGCGGTGGTGGCGCTTGTTGAACGCCTCGCGATCCGCTTCGGTCGGGAACAGCGGAGGCATGGTGGGGGTGTTGGCCGGCAGATTCTTCAGGTCTTCAAGGCTTTTCAGAATATCGGCGCAGGTGCGTGCTTCGAAATGCTGGCCTTCCTCAAGCTGGTCGGGCTCGCCGGCGAGCAGCGCGGAGCCGAACGCCACGTACAGGTGCGCGTCGGTCGGCACGATGAATTCGTCGACTTTGTCTTCGAGCGCGCGGTGGAACGCCTCGCGCAGTTCGGACATGAAGAACAGCGGACCGCCCAGGAAGATGACGGTGCCGTGGATTGGTCGGCCGGACGCCAGACCTGCGATGGTCTGCGTGGCGACCGCCGTGAAGATGGATGCGGCCAGATCGGGCTTGGCCGCGCCGTCGTTGATGAGCGGCTGAAGATCGGTTTTGGCGAACACGCCGCAACGGGAGGCGATCGGATAGAGCGTCTCGTAATGCTTGGCCATGTCGTTGAGGCCCGCCGCGTCGGTGTCGAGCAGGGTGGCCATCTGGTCGATGAACGCGCCGGTGCCGCCTGCGCAGGAACCGTTCATGCGCTGTTCCGGAGTCGGCTTCAGATATGTGATCTTGGCGTCCTCACCGCCAAGTTCGATAATGACGTCGGCTTGCGGATATTCCTCGTCGATGGCGCGGGTCTCGGCGATGACCTCCTGCACGAACGGCACATGGAGATTATCGGCCAAGGCAAGGCCGCCGGAACCGGTGATGGCCAGACGAATCGTCGCCGCGGCCACGGGCCTCAAGTTCTTTGTGGATGTCCTCCAGCAGGCCCGCCACGGTGGCACGCACGTTGGCGTGGTGGCGACGGTAATCGGAGAAGAGCACCGCGTCGAGCGAATCGGTCTGATCGAGCACCACGGCCTTCACCGTGGTGGAACCGATGTCAAGACCTACGCGCAACGGCTTCGTATCGCAGGTGTTGTCTGCGGTAACTGCTGCTTCGACCATGTACTGTACCTCTATCGTTCTCATCCGCCGGGTTGCGTCCGTGCCAACACGAACGCCCTGCCCCGGTTATCCAAGTATGTAATGGTAGTCTGTGCCCCTGCCTAATTCGGCACGGTATCGCATAAAGCGCACGACACGACGCATAATTAGACAACGAATATAGTCAGCTTGCCTAATTCCAACCGTTCGTACACGAACCGTTCAAAACCATTCAGGAAGCCGCCCCCTCCCCCGCAGCGCGGTCCTTGCCGTAGATTTCGGGAATGAACCGCGTCTGATCGTGTAGTTTCGACCACAGCACCACCTGCCCGCTTTCCAACGACTTGGGCACATCGATGATGCGCTGGTTGGAGCTGCCGCGAAACTGCAGCAGCGAATCGTGCAGATCCTTGATATACCGGCCATCCACGAGGATATCGATCTGTTCGAGCAGTTCACGCTTGTCGGGGCTTTCGCCTTCGCGCATGAGCTCCTCCCACGTGTAGCCCGTCCAGCACCAAATGTCCTTGGTGCGGCCGAACCGCTCCCGGATCTTGCGTGAAAGCGGCAGCAGCACGCCGGTGTTGAGCAGCGGCTCGCCCCCGAGGAAGGTGATGCCCTGCACGTACGGCAGGCTCAGATCGGCCATGATCTGAGCTTCGAGCCGGTCGTTGTATTCGTGGCCGGCGCGGAAATCCCAGATCGACGAGTTGTAGCAGCCTTCGCAGTGGAATGGGCAGCCGGAGACGTACAGCGAGCAGCGGATCCCCTCGCCATCGGTCATGAGGAACCGCTTGTAGTCGGCGATCATGTTGTGGCTCATCGCGTTCGTCCATTGTCCGGCACGCGGGTTGCTGGCGCGGTTTGTCGGAATGAACGGCCCGCGGCCGGTTTCGCCGGCCGCGAAATCACGGCGAGACACAGCGGGATCGGCGCTGCTTACCATACGTTGCTCCTGAATTGCCTGTTGTTTTGCGATTATTGCGATTGATTACTTGGCTTCCTCGAACCATTCACGTTCGGAACCGTCGTCAAGGGTGACATGGCCGGTTTCGCCGCTCATGTGCTTGACGCGGTGCGCGATTTCCTCGTGTCGGCCGTGCACCATCGGGCGCTGCACCGGATTGCCGAGGTAGCCGCAGGTGCGCTTGGTCACGTTGCAGCGGTCCGGGTCGGAGTTGCCGCATTCGGGGCACTTGAAGCCTTCCTCGGTCGGTTCGAAGTCACCTTCGAAACCGCATTCGTAGCAACGGTCGATTGGCGTGTTCGTGCCGAGATAGCCGATGCCGATGGTGTAGGCGTAGTCCCACACCGCTTCGAGCGCCTTCGGATTGGCCTGCAGGCACGGGAATTCGCAGTAGTTGATGAAGCCGCCGGAAGCGTAGTACGGGAAGTCCTTCTCGTAGTCGAGCTTCTCCATCGGCGTGGGCTGCAGCCACACCGGGTAGTGGAAGGAGTTGGTGTAGAAGTCGTGGTCGGTGACGCCGTCCACTTCGCCGAACTTCTCGCGGTCCATGCGGTTGAAGCGGTCGGTGAGCGATTCGGCCGGCGTGGAGTACACGGAGTAGTGGTAGCCTTCCGCGGTGCTCCAATCCTTGCACAGCTCGTTCATGCGCTTGACGATGGACAGTGCGAATTCCTTGCCTTCCGGATCCCAGTCGTGGTCGCGCATCCAGTCCTTGCCATAGAACACGCTGGTCGCCTCATACAGGCCGATGTAGCCGAGGGACACGGTGGCGCGTTCGTTGCGGAACAGCTGATCAACGCTGTCGTTGGCGCCGAGACGGCCGAATGCGCCGAAGCGGAACAGGGTCGGGGCGTTGACCGGAGTGGCCTGCTTGCAACGCATGATGCGGAACTGCAACGCCTGATGGGCGACGGCCATACGCTCGTCGAAGATCTTCCAGAAGCGGTCCTTGTCTCCGTGGGATTCCAATGCGATGCGCGGAATGTTCACGGTGACCACGCCGAGGTTCATGCGGCCGTCCTCGACATCCTTGCCGGTCTTCGGGTCGATCCAGCCCTGCAGGAAGGAACGGCAGCCCATCGGCGCTTTGAAGGAGCCGGTGATCTTCACGATGTTCTCGTAGAAGATGACGTCCGGGTACATGCGCTTGGTGGCGCATTCGAGGGCCAACTGCTTCAGGTCGTAGTTCGGGTCGCCCGGATCGGCGTTCACACCGTGCTTGATGGTGAAGACGAGCTTCGGGAAGATGGCGGTGTGATGCTCGGAACCAAGGCCGCGGATGCGGTTGAGGAAGATGGCGCGCTGGATTTCGCGCGCGAACCAGTCGGTGCCGAGACCGAAGCCGACGGTCACGAACGGGGTCTGGCCGTTGGACACACGGTTGGAGTTGATCTGGTATTCCATGGTCTGCATGGCGTCGTAGATGGCCTTGCGGGTCTGGATCTTCGCCCAGATCTCACGCAGCTGCTGCAGACGGTCGGACGTCTTGTCGAACGGCTCGTCCATCGGCAGTGCCGGACGATCCTTTTCGAAGTGCAGGCGCTTCGGCTCGACGGCCTTGGCCATGCGCACCTGACGTTCGGCGATCTCGATCGGCAGATCGTCGGGCATGATCTCGTGGGCCTGCTCAAGGAACTTGTCGTAGTCCTTCTTGGCGTATTCGGCGAAATGCTCGTCGGCGCGATTGGCGGTCTGACCACCGTACTGGCTGGAGGCCACGTCCTTGATCTGGGTGATCTGCGTGGCGGCGATGGAGATACTGTTCGGCGAACCCATCGGCGCGTTGCCGAGGGTGAAGCCGTTGGCGAGCATATCCCAGTAGTTCGGCAGCGAGCAGTTGGACTGCGCGGTGAACGGCGAGTAATCGGCGTCGTGGAAGTGGATGTCGCCCTTCATGTGGGCGTTGGACACCGCGTCCGGCAGCATGGAGAAGGCGGATGCTTTGGACACCGCGCCGGCCAGCAGGTCACGCTGGGTGGAGTAGACGTTGGAGTCCTTGTTGGCGTTCTCACGCACCAGCGCCTCGTCGCGGTCCACCAAGCGGCGCACGGCCTCGTTGATGTCCGTGGCCTTGGCGCGCTCGATGTCCTTGTTCAGACGGTAGTTGGTGTAGGTGCGGGCCACGTCGTACAGATGGTCCTCGATGAGCCCATGCTCCACGAGGTTCTGGATGTCCTCGATCTTCGCCGGACCGTTGTAACGGTCCTTGATTTCGGCCTCGACCTGATTGGCGATGTCGCGAATCAGCCGTTCCTCCTGAGGACCGATTTTCTTGTCGAGGTCGGCGAAAGCCGATTTCACCGCGCTGATGATGTTGATCGGATCGAAATCGACCACACGCCCGTCGCGCTTCTCGACAAGCACCTTGACCATTTCCGGCGCGTTCTCGGTTTCGGTCGCAACGCCTTCCAGAGTCTGGGTTTCCATGTATATTTCCTTTCCGGGCCGGACCCATCCGGCCAGGTTTCATGCTTCGTCCGCATGCCCGTTCGTACCTACAGATGCACACTCTACGCCAAGGTTGGCACTAAATGTAGTGTCACCACGCCGCTAGAGAAACTATATATTCTACTTTTGGCGAGATTTCGCCATTTTTTGCCTTGTGTGACAAAAGTAACGATTTCATCTCGGAGTGTCGTTTTGACACAGCCCCACACACCGTACTATCTTCACGCACGGAGCATTCGCAACACTCGAACATATGTTCCATTTGTCCGCAAGATGATGGAATCTTGACTTATGACTTGGAACCCGGATTACAACCCACCGACGGCGCAGCGGACGTCGAAGCCGCTGCCCCGTCTGGCGTCGGAAACCACCGCCGACAATCCTTGGCCGGTGAGCCTGCTCAGCGAGAAGTTCTACACGGCGGTCGAACGTTGGCCCTCCGTATGGGTGGCCGGGCAGATCACGCAGATCAACACGCGTCGTCAGGGAAGCGCCTACATCACGCTTCGCGACGACCAGCAGGACATCGCTATGGAAGTCAACGGCTTCGGACGGTTCGCCGCGGCGGCGGCGCCGTTTGTGCAGGGCGACCGTGTCATCATCCACGGCAAGCCGAACGTGTGGATGAAGCGCACGTCGCTGTCGTTGCGCGGCGACGCGATCATCGCGGCCGGCGCGGGCGGCAGTCTGAAGGCCATGATCGACGAGCTACGCAAGAAGCTTAAGGGAGAAGGTCTGTTCGACGCCGATCGCAAGAAGCCGTTGCCGGAATTTCCGCATTGCATCGGCTTGATCTGCGCGCCGCAGGCACGTGCGGAAGGCGACGTCATCACCAACGTGCGTCTGCGTTGGCCCGTCGTCGGCTTCAAGGTGACGCATGTGCACGTGCAGGGCGAGCAGTGCCCGTCGGACGTGGTGGCGGCCATCCGGCAGCTGGATGCCGATCCAGATGTGGATGTGATCATCGTGGCGCGTGGCGGCGGCGCTTTCGAAGATCTGATTGGCTTTTCCGATGAGAACGTGGTGCGCGCCGCGGCGGCGGCCCACACTCCCCTGATTTCCGCCATCGGGCATGAGGACGATTGGACCCTGCTGGATTTGGTGGCCGACCTCAGGGCCTCCACGCCGACCGACGCAGCGAAGAAGGTCGTGCCGGACGTGCATGAGCAGATGCAGCTGATTCAGGTGAACCTGGACCGCATGCGCGTGCGCATCGACGCCACCGTCTCCAACGAGACCAGGCTTATCGAAGGCTACGCGAACCGTCCAAGCCTCACCCAGCCGCTCACCATGTTGGAACCGCATCAGCGTTTCCTTGATGACGCACGCACAAGAATGCGGATCGGTCTGACCCGTATTCTTGACGACGCGAGCCTGACCATCGAGAAAGCGCACGCGTCGCTGACCGCGCTGAGTCCGCAATCCACGCTTGACCGCGGGTACGCGGTGGTGCAATGCGCCGACGGGCATGTGCTTGACGACGCGGACAAGGTGAAGACGGGCGACCAGCTGACCATGACCTTGAAGCACGGCATCGTCGTGTCTGAAGTGAAAACCGTAACGAAGGAGTAGCACATGAGCAACGAAGCAGCACCGGCATCCAGCCTGACCGACAAGGAACGCGAAGCAATCGCGCAGATGCCATACGAGGAGGCGCGCGACAAGCTCATCCAGGCCGTGCAGGCGTTGGAGGCGGGCGGCCTGAACCTCGACCAGTCCATGCGGCAGTGGGAGATCGGCGAGGCGTTGGCCAAGCGCGCGCAGAGCCTGCTTGGCGAGGTCCGAGCCAAGCTCGACGCCGCGCAGGCCGAGCAGGCCACCGCGGCCAACACCGCAGGAACGCAAGACAATCTGGCCTGAGCATCCGTCGCGGCACAGCCGCTCCCCTCACCTACGGACGTTCCACCGGAACGTCCGTCAAACGGCTTGAGCCCGAACAATCAGGTCCGATTACCCGTCATGTCGAGTCCATATTGTGTGTACAATGGTGACTCGTTGCCTCAGTAGCTCAGTGGATAGAGCACTTCTCTCCTAAAGAAGGTGTCGTAGGTTCGATTCCTATCTGGGGCACTTTTTCATATCCCCGTACATTGTCGGCGCGCATCGCCATCGGCAGCATCCAAGATCAATCGCACGTCCGCAATCCGGACAACACCATCTCACCGCCACCCTCCAGCACAGGCACAATGAGCATCCCTCTGTTATAGTGGCAAACGGATACTTAAGCGGTTGAGTGAATGTATCCAAAAGGTTCCCCCTTCTGCTATGGAAGCATCGGAAAGCAACCGCACAACCCATACATCACCTTTGGAAGACCAAGGGATCAGCATGCAAGACATACCATATTCCTCTATTGTGGAACGGCTGGCGCACACGAATCCGGTAGGACAGTTGCCCGGACCGCTCTCCTACAAGCTGCTCGACCAGTTCACCATGCCGATGCTGCCCACAGAACCGCAATGCACGAACGTCATCGCCTGCATCCGATATTCGAATAACATGCCGGTCGTCACCGTCTAGCCGCGGACTTAGCCGACCCGCACAATCGCCAGCAGCGCCTTGTGGTCGCTGCCGTCCACTTTGACTGTGCGCACCTGTCCGGCCTGCATGCCGGAATCCAGTACGATATGGTCGATTCCGGCGAACGACGGCACGTAATCGACATTCGCAGGCCATGAGAATTTCAATCCCTCGCCGGCCTGACGGGAGGCGTCGGAGAAACGGTTTCCCAGAATGTTGCGGAACGGCGTATGGTCGTACGTCGCGTTGAAATCACCCATGAAAACGTACCGTCGGCTAGTGTCGAAACGTAGTTTCGCCAGTTCGTCGAGCGACCGCTTCCACTGCTGCCAGTAATCGTTCGTCGGCGACGTGGTATGCACGGATACGAAACGCACCTGCGTGGCTCCCCCATTGAACGAAACGGTGCCGCCCGGCATGAACGACGCGCTCGAATCGACATCGTCATCGGAAGGGTCGTCAAGCGGACTCGCCGACCAAAGGCCGTTGCCGTACACGCCGTCCGAACTCGACACCTGCGCATAGGGCAGATACGAGGCGATGCCGGCACGGTTCAGATCGTCCACGAAAGCGTCGGTCGTCTCCTGCAACGCAAGCACCTCGACGTGTTCGCTGCGCACCAGATCCACGATCTCACGCGCATCGGCGCGCCCTTTGTACACATTGCACGTCATCAGCCGCGCGTAGCCGTCATCCGTGTTGACGGTTTCGCCGGACGCCGCCGCGACTGCGGCACGTGGCAGTTTCGAAGGCTGGTAGAAGAACGGATACTGCCAGAACGTCTGCAACGCAATCGCCAGAACGGCCATCACGATGGACACCGTACGTTTGGAGATGATGGCGCAGACGAGCGCGATTACGGCGAGCAGCGTGAACCATGGCACTAGGGAGACGACGATCGGCATATACGGCAACGCCTGCAGTTCTTCCGGCAGCATGTGCGTGACAGTGCCCAGCAGCGCGGCGAGCGCGAATATGAAGGCAATCACCGCGCAGATGAAATTGCGTACGCGATGCGTTTTCGTCTTATTCAGCGTGCGTAGCGGCTTGACCGGTCTCGTTGCGGCCGGTTTTGCTTTAGCCCGATTCGCTTTGGCCGACGCTTGCGATTTGCCCGTTGCCGGCCCTTGCGGCTGGCGTGTTTTTGCCTGAGCCATACCATTCCCTTGTTTTTTCGGAACGCACGTCCGCGACCATCCATGTCCGCCCGTGTCCGTTTATGTCCGTTCCGTTGATGTTCCGACGGTTTCCTTCACGCCTTCGGCTTAGTCGTCGAGGCCGAGCTCGTGGCGGATGCCGTCGATGATGATGCGGCTGGCAGTGGTGCCGCGTTCACGCGCGTTTTCCTGCAGCATCATTTTCAGATCGGATGGAATTTTGAAACTCATGAGCACACGTTCGCCGTTGCCGTTGCCATTGCCACGGCTGCGGGTGTCCTGCACGCTGGTCAGCGGAGCGGTGGACGCTGCCTTCGCACCACCGTTCGGTTTTCTAATGGCCATCAGGCGATCACCTCCTCAAGTTCGCTGTAGACATCCTCATACCCGTTGAGATTGCTGGGGAATGCATGGCCGATTACCTTCTGCATGCCCACCCTCTTGGGTACCGAGACATCGAAGACGCTGGCACCGCGTTCGCGGATGAGATTGACCGCGTTGCCCGCCAGTTTGTTGTTCTCCACTTTGAGCAGCAGCAGCGCGTACGGCTTGCCGGCCGCGTCGAGGCTTTCCGCGGTTTCCAGCGCGTGGCTGAGTTCGAATGGGCCCTGCGTCGCCGGCACGATCACGAAATCAGACACATCACAGGCCACGTCCACCACGTTGCCGGCCGGCGGGCAGTCGATGATGACGAGTTCGTCATCCGCCATGGTTTTGCGCAGTCGTTTCAGTTTGCCGATATTGGCGGAGTCCACGGTGAACGGCAGGGTTTCGCCGGCGTCTTCGGCGTCGCCCGCCCATGTGGTGGCGTCGCCTTGCGGATCGGTGTCCAGCACGGACACGTTGCGGTTGTGCCGTGCGGCCGCGGTGGCCAACGCCATGGCGGTGGTGGTTTTGCCGCTGCCGCCTTTGAGGTTGATGACCGAGATGATCATGAAGGTTCCTCCGCTTCGACAATCAATTTATATAAGACGTATATACTTTTTATATATTGGATAGACGACAGTCACGCTGACGGCGTAACGGCATTGGCAATGTAAAAAATAGCGGCGACGCACTCTTGCCAGTTGCTTTGACGGGTAACGAAAAATCCCGAGGAGCTCAGCTCAACTCGGGATTCGAAAAGAGTAAACGCGGCGACTTGCTACTCTCCCACACCCTCTCGAGTGCAGTACCATCGCCGTGCTAGGCCTTAGCTTCCGGGTTCGGAATGGGACCGGGCGTCTCACCTAGGCTATGATCACCGCAAGAGAAAACAATACGCGAACATGCGGCAATCGGCAAACTTCGGCGTGTCGCGCACTGCAATCGCATTCCCCAATCGCCAATGATCGCCAGTAATCGCGCGAATGCCGGCAATCGCAATGCATATGCGCTACAGTCGAAGCAATGCCGCAACAATTGCGGCGTGCTTACGAAAGAAGGCCAGCAATGACGATCGCCTCCTGCGGTTCCGTTTCCGCAACCACTTTGGGTCTGCCGAATTCCACTGCGATTCCCGCCGAGAAGGCGAGGCTGCCGAAAGGCCTGTTCGTGGCGAAGATTCCGGTTTCCGCCAAAACAAAGCAGCGATTGGCGAACGACATCGAATCAATCACCATGCTGTCGCTGCTGCAGGCGCGCAACACGAAGCTTGCCGCCGGTACGCGCGTGCCGGAAATACTGGTGATCGGCCTGCGTTTGCACGAACCAAACGCCGCCGTTCCGACGGATATCGTCGAATTGATTGCAATGCAACGCAAGTCGGGCATGCTGTTCGTTTGCGTACGCGACGCCGATTTCGAAGGTACGACGCGTCGGGAGTGCGCGTTCGCCGTCCGTCGAGCGCTGCCGGCACGTGCCGGGCACACGACCACATCCAAGGTGTTCGCTTCCGATTGGCAGCCGGCCGGCGAGGCCACGCTGAACGCCACGGATCCGGCGGTCGATTCCATGGACGCCTTGTGGGAGTCGCTATGCTCGCAGGTGATTCTGGACGACCCCTCCCCCATCGACGTGAACACGCGTCTTGCCCGACGCATGCAGATTGCACAGCTCACCGCGCAGGTCGACAAGCTCACCCGCGACCATCAGCGTGCCAAGAATCCCGAACAACGCAATGAAATCTACGCGAAACTGCACAAGACGAAGCGCCAGTTGGAGGAACTGCAAGGGCAGTAATACCGCCGTAATACAAAGCTCGGCTGCAATCGTTACGATTACCGAGATTCCAGTAATTGCAACAATTACAGCCGAGCCGTAAGCGAGGTTTGGCAACGTGGCCAAAGCGCGCTCTCAACAACGCGCCACAGCCGCGAAGCCGCTAGAAACCAAGCCTTGTGCGGCCGAACTGGTCGAGCCAGCGCAGAATCGCACCTTCTCGCAGCGCCCACGGGCAGATTTCGATTTCTTTGACGTCCAGTGCCTTCATAATCTCATCGATCACCAGGCCACCGC
>ERZ857745.5166-NODE-5166-length-10794-cov-3.645311_pt1 | contig 10794 bp, 7 predicted proteins | sample MGYA00519699_ERZ857745 | MGnify/ENA primary metagenome ERZ857745 (study PRJEB31778, sample SAMEA3449357) | human gut metagenome | biome: human gut; feature: human-associated habitat; material: faeces | place: United Kingdom | collected 2010/2012 ...
CCCGCTTTGCGTAGTCGGCCACCACCTCCATGTCGTGACACACCATGATCACCGTGGTGCCGCAAGCGCTCAGTTCGGCGATGACGTCCATCACCTTGGCGCACTCGCGAAAATCAAGGCCGGTGGTCGGCTCATCGAGCACCACCACGGGCGGCTCCATCACGATGATCGATGCCAGCGCCAGCAGCTGGCGGGTGCCGCGATTGAGCAGGAACGGCTCGGCGTCGCCGTCGAATCCGAATCGCTCGATCATCGCATCCACCTTCGCCTTGGCCTCGGCGTCGGCGCGCCCTTGCGCGCGGAAACCGAACAGCAGCTCCTCGCGCACGCTGGAGCAGCAGATCTGGCGATCGGGGTTTTGGAACAGGAAGCCCACCTTCGCGGCAAGCTGGCTGGTGCGCAGCTGCGTGGTGGGCACGCCATCGATGAGGACCTGGCCCGAAGACGGCTTCAATAGACCGTTTACCAGGCGCATCGTGGTGGACTTGCCCGCGCCGTTCGTGCCCACGAACGCAACGAAATCGCCGTCGGGGATACGGAAGCTCACATCACGCAGGATAGGCAGCTCGCCATCATATGATGCGCTCACCTTCTCGAACTCGATCATGCCGAAGCCCCTTCCCCGCTTAAAACCCGCTTGCACACCCCGACCGCCTCGTCGACGTTGCGCGCCGCCGGCGCATCCACCAGGCCCCGTGCACGCAACCGGTTCACCAAGCTGGTGGAGCGCGGGCAATTCACACCGATCTCCAGCAGCTCGTCGGAATGCTCGAGCACCTCGGCGGGCGTTCCCTGGAAGCGGATCTTGCCGCCGTCCACGATAAGCAGCATGTCGGCGAAATCGGACAGCAGCGCGATCTTCTGCTCCACCACGATGACCGTGGTGCCGTTTTCCCGGGCGTATCGCGCCAGCAGCTCGAACACCGCCAGCGACGATGCCGGGTCTAACTCGGCCGTCGGCTCGTCGAGCACCAGCACGCGCGGTTTCAGCGCGATGACCGACGCCACCGCCACCTTCTGCTTCTGGCCGCCAGAAAGCTCGGCGATACCGCGATGGCGCAGATCGGAGATGCCCATTGCCTCCAGCGCCTCGGCGATGCGGCCTTCCACCTGGTCTTTCGGCACGCCGAAGTTCTCAAGGCCGTATAGCACCTCGTCCTCGACCACCGACGACACCATCTGCGAGTCGATGTCCTGGCACACGCTGCCGACCAGGCGGCTGATGTCGGTCAACGACGCTTCGCACGTATCCAACCCGTCGATGGTCACGCTGCCGTAGAAATCACCGGGATAGCAATGCGGGATGATGCCGTTGAACGCATACGTAAGCGTGGACTTTCCGCTGCCCGCGGCGCCGGTGATTCCCACGAACGAGCCGTCGGGGATGGCGAGGTCGATGCCGTGCAGGATGGGCTCGGCCCCCTCTCGATAGCGAAACGACAATTGCGAGATCTCGATCATGGGATGCTCCTTCTTGAAGATGGGCTCTCAGGCGACGATCGGGCGGTTATCGCTTCAGGACGGCGCGCAGGACCGGGGTCAGGATGGCCGCCAGCACGGCGTTCATGGTCGCCGTGCCGAGCACCATGACGGCATATACGCCGAACACGGCCAACGGCTCAAGATGCGCAACGGCAATGCCCACGATCATGGCGAACGTGTAACCGGAGACGATGGTGGACAGGAACGTGATGATCACGGGAGCAACGATGTCCTGGAAGCCCCTATTGTCGGCAGCCACCTTCGCAAGCGCGGTAACCAGCAAGCCGCACGCCAAAGCGCCCAGCATCTCGGAGGCGATGTTCACCAACGGCGTGGCGTTCAGCATGGGCAGCTGGCTGACCAGGCCCACCAACAGGCCGATCACCACAGATTGATACACTTTCGGGCGCGTGAGGATGATTGCCAGGCAGTACATGGCGATCATGAAATTGGGCTTCATGCCCGCAAAGCTGAGGAAGCTGGAAACGGTCAGCTTAAGGACGGCGCCGGCTGCGATGAGCACGGCCACCAGGATAAGATCTTGCACGGACAGGCCCTCCTTCTTCGCGAAGGTTGCCACCGTACGCTTCTGGGCTGCAACGTTCTGAGTCATGATCCTCATTCCTTTCTTGGCGGGGTTTCCGCCGGTCATTGCCCGTCCCCGGGCTTTCAGTCTGCCGGCAACGAACGCGAATGAGGAATCATCGGCTTACAGGTTTCAAGCAAAGGCCGGTTTACAGCTATGGCGACTCGCCGCACCCCGTGGCCCGAATAACCCGCAAAATAAAAAACGTCTGTCCTTTGAGATAAAGGACAGACGTAACATCTGCGGTGCCACCTTTACTTGACCCCCGAAGGAGCCCTCTCACGAACATGCCAACACATGTTCTGCCCTTAACGCAGGCTCACGGTCCAGATACTCAGCTGCCGACCGCCACGTGGTAACGCAGCAACCGCCAACCTTTCCCCTTTCCCTCGGCGAACCATTTACCACCCAGCATTTCTGCGGGATTCCCAGCAACACCCGCTCTCTGTGAGCGCTTATGATGGCTTGACTTTCGCCTCAACGGTTTCAAGGTATTAAGTTGTGGCACGAATTATAGGGGACACCGCCGAAGGACGCAACCCCCTTTTTCCGCGAGTTAACGGCCGCGAAACATTGCCGGCAAACGGTCGGCGAACGACTGCAGGGCAGCGCGCAGCCTATCAAGACGGCTGGCCGAACGACCTCGTAGCCCCGCGCAACATCCCTGCAACGCAGGAAACCCGGCGAGCAGCACAAGCCGCCCACCGGGTTTGCAAGGAAGGGCTGGGAAGCGCCAGCCGAAAGCGGCCAGCCTTACGCGCCCACGCCCATCGAGAAGAACGCGTAACGAGCGACCGCGACGCTCGCGAACGCTAAGACGAGCACGACCACGCCCGCCGTCTTGCCCGCAAGCTTGCCACAGCGCGCCGCGGCCGCAACCGCGGAAGCGCACACGGGGCCCAGCACGAAGGCCACTGCCAACAGAGCCGTTGCATCAAGACCGTTGCGCTGCAGGTACATGCCGAAGGCCACGATGGCCACGCCCCATGCAGCCTGCGCCGCGACCGTCGCCGGGCCAAGCAGGCTTGCCGCCCAGTCGTCGACCTTCGCCAGAACAGCGCACAGACCAGCGCCCAGCGCCACGTCGCCCAGGATGAACACCGGCAGCGTCGCCGCGCCGCGCCAAGCCACCAGGCCCAGGCAGTCGAAGTACGCTAAGCCGGTCACCACCATGAAGCCCACGGCAACCGCGCCGCCAACCCAGCGCACCGCGCGCACCGTCTTGCCGCGCCAGGAAAGCACCAGGTCAACCACGATAACAATACCCAGCGCAATAGCCCAGTAGGACTCCTGCGAAATACCCGACGCGGGGTTCGCCATGCCGTTCATGAAGCGCAGCGGCTGGCCCAGGTGCGCCAGCGTGCCGCACAGGCCAATGCCCAGCAGCACGACGCACGCGAGCGGGAACAGCCAGGGGGTCTTCGCCTCGCGGCCGTTGCCGCACACCGCGTCGACCGCATACGCGCCCGCCGCAAAACCGGCGAACGTCGTGAACACCAACAAAGGAAGCACATGCAAAATCATGTTCACCAACCGCCTTACACGTAATAGACCGACGGGTTCGTACCCATTTCAGGAAGGTACTGAACGCCCTTTTTCTGCTGCAGCAAACGACTCGGCTCGCTTTCCGGGTCGTTCAGGTCGCCGAACACGCGCGCGTTGGCCGGGCAGGCTTCGGCGCAGAACGGCTTCTGGCCCTCGGCGATGCGGCCCTTGCAGAACGTGCACTTGCTCATGACGTGGTGCACGTCGTCCATGGACGGGGCGCCGTACGGGCAGGTCCAGGTGCAGTAACCGCACGCGATGCAGCGATCCTGGTCCACCAGCACCAGCCCGGTTTCCTCGTCCTTGTGCATGGCATGGGTGGGGCAGTGCTTCACGCACGCCGGGTCTTCGCAGTGGTTGCACAGCATCGGGCGAAACGCCAGGCGCGTACGCGGGAACGTGCCCGTGGCCTGGTACAGCTCATCGCCGTCGAGGCTTTCCAGATGATTCCAGTGGGCAGAGCCCGGAACCTCGTTGGAAATCTTGCAGCTGATCGTGCAGCCGACGCAGTGCTCGGTGTCGATGACCATGCCGTAATGAACTTCGTTGCTCATGTCCTATCCCCCTTTAGGCCTTCTCGACTTCGACCAGGTTGTCGTAGAACGCCGAGTTCGTCATGCTGTACGACTCTTCCGCATCGTTGATGGCCATGCGCGTCAGGTTCTGGTAGCAGCCCTCGATGAAGTGATCGGGCGTCCAACCGCTTTGCGTTGCCACCGTGCCGGGCACGATGCCCTCGGTCAGAAACACGCGCAGCTTCATGTCGCCGCGGTCGTTGAACACGTGCACGATATCGCCGTGGGAAAGGCCTCGCTCGCGAGCGTCCTTCGGGTTCATCTGCAGCAGCGGCTCGTTTTGCACCACCTCAAGCTCGGGAATGAGGATATGCTGCGTGTGCACGTTCAAACGGTCGTGATACTGGATGTACACAAGCGGGTACTTCTTGGCCAGCTCGCCTTCGCGCGGGTCTTCCGCCGGAGGCAGCCACGATGGAACCTCTTCGCCAAATGGCAGCATCTTTTCCGTGTAAAACTCGAACTTGCCGGTGTCGGTCTTGTAGCCCGCGCCATCGGCGTAAACGATGGCCGGCTCGTAGATGGCATCGGAGCGGCCGTAAATGCCCTGCTCAACGACGTCGCGATTCCAATCAAGATCAGCCCATGCGGGATGGTCGGTGCCCACGAACTGGCGAATCCATTCCTCGTCGGTCTTGTCCCAGTACTGTTCCACGCCGCACTTCTTCGCCAGCGCGGTCATCATCTCGACGTCGGACTTGCTCTCGCCCAGAGGCTCGATTGCCGGCTGGTTGAACATAGCCCACGGGCTGCGGTCGATGAGGTCCCAATGCTCCCAGTACGACGTTGCCGGCAGCACGATGTCGGAGTACTTCGCCGTCCAGGTCCACCACGGGTCGGCAGTCACGATGAAGTCGATGGCGGGAAGCACATGGTTGATCATGTAATTCGAATCGGGAGACATGTTGATGAGGTTGGAGTTGGCGATCCACAGGAAGTCGATGCCCACGGGGTTGCGGTCGACCGCAGCGTTGTACAGCTGCGACGAGGGAACCATGTTGGCCTTCTTGCCCGTGTTCGACCAGTCCTTGTAGTTGTAGACCGGGCCCGTGTAGCCGGCGACGGGCTTGTTCGTGGCGGTGCCGCCTGCGTGCGACGCGCCGCCGCCTTTGACGCCGATGTAGCCGGCGACCATGGCCAGCGTCGCCACGGTGCGGAACGGGGAATACGAGTGGTTCACGCGCTGCATGCCCTGGCCCATGCGGATGGCAGCGGGCTTGGCCGTGATGTATTCCTCGGCCAGACGCTCAACGACCGCCGGATCGATGCCGCAGATCTTGCCCGTGTACTCGGGCGTGTAGCCCTTGCAGCCGTCAACCAGGTGATCGAACGCCGTGCGGCACTTCACGCCGTCGACGGTGAACGTGCCGGAAAGCGCCGGCTTGACTTCGCCGGCCTTGATGGCAGCGGCCTTCGGGGCATCCATAGCGGCGCCGGTCAGCTCGTCCCAGATCACGTACGTGTGCGCGCCCGAACCGGCGTCGCCCTGGGAAGCGGGCGTGGAGCCGATAGACGTTGCGTCGGCCGCGTCGTCGGCGGTGTTTTCGGCAACCTTGCCGTCGACCATGCGCAGGTACTTGCCGTTGTCCTCGCGAATGAGGTACGGGGCAACGGATTCCTCGACCAGTTTGTCTTTCGCGTGCAGGTCGTGGCCGATGATCCAGTTCATCATGCCAAGCGCCAGGGCAGGGTCGGTCTGCGGGTTGATGCCGATCCACTCGTCTGCCATGGCCGCCGTCGAGCACTGGCGCGGGTCGATGACGATGATCTTCGCGCCGTTTTTGCGCGCGGCCACGTAGTCGCGCAGCTCGGAGGTGTGCGTGTCGGCCAGGTTACGGCCCCAGCAGATGACCAGGTTGGAGTTCAGGTAATCGCGCGAATCGTGCGCGCCGCGATGCGTGCCGAACACCATGGTCATGCCCATGGACGCACCATGGTCGCCCATGATGCCCTCGACGTCCCACGTCGTCGCGCCCAAGCAGCCGGCGAAGCGGGTGGGAGCCTCCCACGACAGCTTGCCCAGGTCGCCCGTGAACGAGTAGAACGACGCATTCTTCGGGTCTTTCGCCACCACGGCGTTGAGCTTTTCGGCGATGATGTCGATGGCCTCATCCCAGGTGATGCGCTCGAATTCACCGCTACCGCGCTCACCCGTGCGCTTCATGGGGTACATGACACGCGCGTTTTCGTCCTGCACGTGCTTGATGTAGCTCATGGAACGCAGGCAGGCGTTCGCGTAACCCGGACGGCCCGGCATGTTGCCCGGCTCGACGCGGATGAGCTTGCCGTCGCGCACCGTGCCGTGCAGGTGGCAGCGCGATGTGCAGTTCACGGTGCACACCGCGTGCACCGACTTCTCCCCCGCCTTGGCAGGGGCTTCTTCAGCGACGGCCACGCCTTCAGGCGATGCCTGCGCGCCGAATCCGAGCGCAGACGCCACCGTGATGGCGCCGACGCCCTTGATGAACGTGCGACGGGTCAGCTTCCCGTCGCGCATGAAGTACTCCGGAGCGGCTTCGACAGGCGAAGCGCAGTGCCCGTTCGGGTTCCCCATGGTGTCCTCCCTCGTCTTGTTAACTCGTCTTGCCTTTGCAGCACGACGCAGCATAGGCGCGAGGGCAGGAACCCCACCACACACGGCTGGGGCGGGCCACCACGGTTGGGCCGCGCCCCCAATGTTCGCGGGCGCCCACAACCTTGTGGGACGGAAACAAGGCTATGTTTACTGCGCGCGCGAACCTTCCTACCATGCAAGCAATGCGGTATTCTGGCGAATTGACATGGGAATGCCAGGGGATGGGGGAGCATATGGAAGCGATCAGCCTGTTCGTGCAGCCAAAACCGCTGCTCAGCAACACGATCGAGCGCATCACGAAAACCGGTGAGCTGAAGGCAACGTCTCACGTGCTCGCACCCGGCGACTACCTGTTTCGCGAAGGCGACGATATCCGCTCAACGTTCTATATCAAGCGCGGCATGGTGCGACTGTGCAGCGACACACCCGACGGGTATTCCAAAACCGTGTTCTTCCACAAAGCGGGCACGCTCATCGGCTTTCAGGGGTTTCAGCACGACGAAAATCGCAAGCCATCCATCCTCAACGCACGCGCCACCACGAAAGTCGAGCTGCTTGAAATCGACAGCGTCATGTTCGGCGCGTATCTGCGCGACCACGGCGACGTGTGCTACGCCATGGCGCAATACCTGTTCGAGATGATGGCGCTGCAGACGCGCGAGGCGGTCAACGCGGCCATCTACCCCGTGCTGCAGCGGTTTTCCGCGCTGCTGCTGACGCTCATGAGCGAATTCGGCGCAGCGCACGCCCCGGCTATCGTGCCGTTTTCCAACGATGAGCTAGCCGGAATGCTTGGCGTGCACGTAAACTCGATCACCAACAGCGTCAGCGCCCTGCGCAAAGCCGAATGCGTGGAGCGGCAGCACGGTGCGCTCGTGATCACTGATTTCAAGAAGCTGAAAAGCGTGGCGGAAAGCCTGATCGTGAACAAACGCTAGGCGCGAAAAGCAGCGCACGAGGCGGTTGCGTTCCCTAAATTGTGCACGTTATTTATTGACAGCGAAAGAATTGTGTGATTCGCACACTTCGTACGTCAACGGTTTTCCGCGAGCGCTATCATTAGATACAACACATCGGCGTCTTACGACGTCCCCGGCATGTTCTTTACACCGGGGACGTCGTTTTTTTCGGCGCCTTTCCCTATTCGAATCCGCAAGCGCATATGCGTTCAGCGAGCCTTATGGGCGCCTTTGGCTTGTGCACTCAGCGGACGCAACGCGGCTGCGCCATGCCGCACAGATTGGAGCTGCTCATGGCTAATTGGGGTCTTACCCGCAAGCAAATCATCATGCTGATCGTGCTGGTGTTCGGCACCTTCGTCACCGTGCTGAACCAGACGGTCGTGGCGCCGGCGTTGCCGTCGATCATGAGCGAGATGAGCGTCGACGCCGCCGTCGCGCAGTGGTTGACCACTGGATTCACGCTGGTCAACGCCATCATGGTGCCCATCACCGCGTTTCTGACCGACCGCTTCACCACGCGCCGGCTGTTCCTTGCGTCCATGGTCCTGTTCACCGCCGGCACGGCGCTGGCGGCCTGGGGCCCGAACTTCCCCGTGCTGCTTGCCGGCCGCTTGATTCAAGCCGCCGGCGCCGGCATCCTCATGCCGCTCGTGATGACGGTGCTCATGTGGACGTTCCCCATCGACCGCCGCGGCACCGCCATGGGCGTGTTCGGCATCGTCATCGCGTTCGCCCCCGCCGCCGGCCCCACCGTCGCCGGCATCATCATCGACCAGGCGAACTGGCACGTCATGTTTTGGATCATCGCCGTGCTGTGCGCAGCCGTCATCGTGTTTGCCGCCTTCGCGCTTGAACGTGGCGGCGAAACGAACAAGGACGTGAAGCTCGACGTGATTTCGGTCGCCCTTTCCACGCTTGGGTTCGGCGGCCTGCTGTACGGCCTGTCCGCCATCGGCAGCTACGGCGTGACGGCCGATTCGGCGGGCGGCGTGGTTATCGGCGCGATTGCGCTCGCGTTCTTCTTCCGCCGCCAACTGCGCATGGAGCAGCCCATGCTGCAGGTGCGCGTGCTAACGAACCGCAGGTTCCTCATCGCCACCATCATCGTGATGCTCGTGCAAGGCGCGCTGCTTGCCGGTGGCATCCTCATCCCCATCTTGCTGCAGTCCTATATGGGCTTCTCTGCCACCACATCGGGCCTTGTGCTGCTACCCGGCGCCATCGTCATGGGAGCCATGGGACCGGTCGCCGGCCGCTTGTTCGACAAGCACGGCCCGCGTGTGCTGGCCGTCATCGGCACCGGCGTGCTAGCGCTGACCACCGCTACGTTCATGTTCATGGGGCCGGGTATGGGGCTTATCACGCTCACGGTCATCTACACGGTGCGCCTGTTCAGCCTGTCGCTCGTGAACATGCCCATCTCCACCTGGGGCATGAATGCGCTGCCCGACAAGCTGATGAACCACGGAACCTCCGTGCAGAACACGTTTCGCCAGGTGGCGGGCTCGCTGGGTACCGCCGTCATCGTGTCCGCGTCCACCGTGGCCACCAACATGGTTTCCGGTTCGACCGATGCCGTGACCGCCGGCGTGTTCGGCATCCATGCGGCGTTCGCCGTGGCCACGGCCCTGTGCGTGCTGGGCTTCGTGCTGACCGTAGCGCTCGTGCGCAACAAGCCCGGCGATGAGGCGGCCGCCGACGAAGATAACGCGCACCGCTCCCTCATCGAGCGGATCATGAAGCGCGACGTGTACACGCTGCCCGAGAACGCCACCGTGCTCGAAGCCATGCAGCTGCTGGTGAACAACCATATCAGCGCCGCGCCGCTGGTCGACGCCGCCGGCAAGCCGACCGGCTTCATCTCCGACGGCGACATCATGCGCTACCTGTCCAAGCGCGGCCAAATGATCATGGACCCCGTTGTGATGATCGTGCAGACCGTGGACGCGTATTCCGACCACAAGGACTACGCCCATAAGCTGGAGCACCTTATGGGCATGAAGGCCTCCGACATCGGCGCGAAGGGGATCATCGGCGTCAGCGTGCACGCCGACCTGCCCGAAGTCTGCCGCGTGCTCGGCGAGAACCACCTGAAGAAGGTGCCCGTGCTCGAAGACGGCGTGATCGTGGGCGTCATCAACCGAAGCGACATCACGCACTTCAGCATGGAGAAATACCTGGAGGAGCGCGAGGCGTAGACCCCTGTTTTGAGGCACGAAGCGGGAGGCCAAACGCGAGCGGCCCCCTGAACGCAAAAAACTCCCGCAACCGCGCTATTTGCGGTTACGGGAGTTTTTGCAGCCTTGGCCTATACGACCTATACGGCAAGGCCGACCGTCAAGTGCATCATATAGAACGCGAAACGCATTACGAAGATGCCGGCGAATACCAGCAGACACGCTACAGCCATGCGAGCAAACACGCGTTTGGAGAACGCGAGCCCACCCCCGCCGTGCGCCACCGTTTCCCTCGACACAGCATGCATCGTGAGGGCGGCAAGCACGCAACCGGCAAAGCACATCAACGCAAACGTCAGTAGCATCGCGCGGTAATGCGGCACGAGACCGGCTGCCGCGACCACCGAATTCGCAACGCCGCCCAATAACCGACCCTGCACGATATACACAACCGCATTCGCCGCAAGCGCAATGAAGGACACCGCCATCAGCAGCAGACCGAAACGCCCCGCAAGCGCACGCCATTGGGCGGCATACAACGTGATCGCCGTCAGCAAAGGCCCTCCCACCAGGGCATTCAGCCACAACGAGATTGGAACCGTAGGCAAGCTCCAAGTGACGATGGTGTCGACAGAATACGCAAGGGACACCATCATCACGAACGCGACGCCCGTTGCCACGATCATCGTCAGCAGCAGCCGCTGCAGCCATACAAAGGGCTTGGCCGAAAACGAATACAGCCAATACAGGCCGCTGAACGCCAACAAGCCCACCGCGCTGACAACTTCGTTCGAAAGAGGGCTGGAACCGACGTGAAGAAACACGTACAGAGCATTCGCCGGGTTCCCAAGATGCGTGGCCGACGCGACAAGCCCCACCATGGTGACCACAA